>Ga0316207_10003477_pt1 | contig 14567 bp, 18 predicted proteins | sample 6weekpyrite_MG_FD_204943 | JGI IMG/M metagenome (GOLD analysis project Ga0316207, IMG submission 204943) | Microbial mat bacterial communities from mineral coupon in-situ incubated in ocean water Damariscotta River, Maine, United States -... | ecosystem: Environmental > Aquatic > Marine >... | reverse complement strand
AGTTAATACTGCATGCACATACCGATCTGGATGGTATGCAGCGATTACTCAACAAAGCGAATGATCTTGTGCTGATATGGGCTCATGGTGGTTTTGATGTGGCGGTCGAACAGTTGCGTGAACTATTGGCTCGTTACCCGCATCTGTATATCGATCTTGCGTATCGTGAAGGCATGCTGGATAAAGATAAAAAGTTAACCAGTGAGTGGAGAAGCTTTCTGCAGCATTACCCAGATCGGTTTTTATTAGGTTCTGATACTTATAAGGCATCACGCTGGGCTCAATTATCAGAATTGTCAGAGCAGTCCAGCCACTGGTTGAATCAATTGCCCGATGATGTGAATACGTTAATTGCAGAAAAGAACCTAATGCAATTGCTGAAAAGGTAGCAGGTTATGACTCCGGTGTGTAAGCACTCTCAAGCTTTTTCATGACCTTAATGAAGCTTTCATCAAGTGTTAAGGATGAGGTAAGTAATAGATTAAGATCTTTCTTGGCCGTATCGATGATCAGATCTACTAACTGTTTGTGCTCACTGGACAATTGAGAACTTTTCAACGTGTTTTTCAGGTTTTTTTCACAATCCAGGAATAATTCAGATATTGCGATTGTCTGATTATCGACATTGTCCTGAATGACTTCGAATGATCCGTTTACTTTTTTAAATATCAGGTAAATGTTCTTTTTTAATGCTTCCAGTTCAAACCGTTTTGATAATGATGAAATTCGTGAGTTGGCTCCAGAGGCAACAATTTTTATATAATCTTTAATATGATTAGAAGGTTTTTTTGTAGAAGCATCTAAATTGGTTACTACCAGGCTAATATAGAGATGGTTTATCACCATATAATTATCCTGTTCGTAACATTCGCCATCGTCTTTATGTTTTTCGATTAGTTTTAGATTTTTGTCGTGCGTTGTATTATCGAGTGCGAAGGTGATGTTTTTTGCATTGTCGTTTATTTTTGCTGTTATATCAATGTTCAACCCATGCAAAGACTGAAACAGTGACATTATAAGATCCTGATAACTATTGGCCAGGATGCTTTCTTCAAAAAATGAAAGCATAATTTCGCCGAACTCGTTTTCATTTTTATTTGCCTGTCCATTTGTGGCATCATCATAATTAATCAGGCAATCTTTAACCGATTGCATGTTCAATGTTTCCTGCATCGTTTCTAGCCGCTCGTTAGCTGCAATCAGTTCGCTTTGAGCCTTAAAGAAGTTCTTTTTAAATGCCTCAAGGTTATTTATTCTATCTTTAAGGTATTTAACCTCATGGCGTAATTTGCCTTCTTCTGTGAAGAGATCGTCAAGAGTATTGTTGGTGCTCAATATCGTTCCCCTGTCTCTGTTGGTAATGGCTATACCTATAGTATAGCTTAACTTAACTGATGACTATGCGAGTTTGCCAGTCTGGGGTAACATTCCCGTTATGACAGCAAAGATACCCTTTAATATTGACTGGGCTTTTATTCTTCAGGCAGCAAAAAGCCATAGAAAACCACTCGTACAGGCCAATATCATTGCCATTCTGGCTGCCATTATCGGTGCGCCTATGCCCATGTTGATGCCACTGCTGGTGGATGAGGTGCTGCTGAATAAACCGGACTTTCTCGTAGCTGCAATGAATGCAATCTATCCGCAGGGCTGGACCGGACCCGCTCTGTATATTCTGACAATTATGGCACTCACCATTTTTCTACGTTTTATCTCGATGATGCTCGCGGTCTGGCAAACCTTAAAATTTACCCGTGTTGCCAAAGATGTCACCTACCAGATTCGGCAGAAACTACTTCAGCGGTTACAGCTGGTATCTATGTCTGAGTATGAAACGCTGGGTAGCGGGACGGTGGCCTCACACCTGGTAACGGATGTTGAGGCCATCGACACGTTTATTGGGGCCACTCTGAGTAAGTTCATTGTAGCTGTTTTATCCATTATTGGTGTTGCCGCTATTCTGCTGTGGATTCACTGGCAGCTGGCTCTGTTTATTCTCATTATGAATCCGCTGGTAATTTATTTTACGACTGTACTGGGGCGTAAGGTAAAAACGCTAAAGAAAAACGAGAACTCGGCATTTGAGCTATTTCAGCAATCGCTTAACGAAACACTGGATGCCATACATCAGATTCGTGCCGCGAATCGTGAACGCCATTATATGCAACGAGTGATTGACAGGGCTCGTGGTGTAAAAGATAAGTCATCGGCGTTTAGCTGGAAAAGTGATGCGGCAAATCGAATTTCATTCTTCGTGTTTTTAATGGGCTTTGAAGTGTTTCGCGCCATGAGTATGTTGATGGTGGTATTTTCCGATCTGACCATCGGCCAGATGATCGCTGTTTATGCCTATCTGTGGTTTATGATGACGCCGGTGCAGGAAATTCTCAGCATTCAATATAGCTATTATGCAGCCAAAGCGGCAATGCATCGCTTAAATACAATGCTGCAACTTAACACTGAGCCACAGTTTACTCATCGGCTAAACCCGTTTAAAGACAAACATACAGTTGGACTTCGTGTAGAGAATATTCATTTTAGTTATGGTGAGGGAGAGCCCGTTCTGAATGGGCTTTCACTTAATATTAAAGCCGGAGAAAAAGTGGCACTGGTGGGTGCCAGTGGCGGTGGTAAATCAACACTGGTGCAGATCATTCTGGGTATGTATATGCCGAATCAGGGACGTCTGCTGTTTGATGGCGTGCCGGTAGCTGACATTGGTCTGGATGTGGTGCGCGATAATGTAGCCACTGTTCTACAGCATCCTGCTTTATTTAATGATACGGTGAGGCAGAATTTAAGCCTGGGTAGAGAAACATCTGATGAAAATCTATGGCATGCGCTTCAGGTAGCGCAATTAAGTGAAACCGTGATGGCCATGCCGCAGCAACTGGACACGGTTGTTGGGCGAAATGGTGTGCGTTTGTCAGGCGGTCAACGTCAGCGTCTCGCAGTGGCACGCATGATTTTAGCCAACCCTAAAGTGGTGATTCTGGATGAAGCAACCTCAGCCCTCGATTCTGCCACAGAGTTTAAATTACACCATGCGATGCAGGACTTTCTGCAAGATCGAACCACGCTGATTATTGCACACCGGTTAACGGCCGTTAAACAGGCCGATCGGGTGTATGTATTTGATGATGGTAAAATCATAGATGAAGGTGTACATGATGAAATGGTACAGCGCGAAGGTGTTTATAAAAAACTTTACGGCACACCTGCATAAGCTACTGTATTTGCCCGCTTATATGCTGCCTGGTTGTTTAACAGTAAGAAGAGGAGTGATTTACACTTGATAACATCAATGCGAATAGGTCATGGATATGACGTGCATGCTTTTGAAGAAGGTGATCATATTATTCTGGGTGGTGTAAAAATCCCTCATCACCACCAGTTTAAAGCACACTCAGATGGTGATGTTCTATTGCATGCCGTTTGTGATGCGCTGCTAGGTGCCCTGGCGCTGGGTGACATTGGCCGACATTTTCCTGATACAGATCCTGCTTATAAAGGTGCGGATAGTCGTGTTCTATTACGCAGCGTCTATCAACTGGTAAACGAGCATTCATATCAGCTGGTAAATCTGGACACCACCATCATTGCGCAAAGTCCAAAAATGTCATCGCATATTGCTGATATGCAGGCCCATCTTGCGGCAGATCTTGGCGTAGAAATATCACAGATAAATGTAAAAGCGACTACCACCGAGAAGCTCGGATTCACCGGCAGAGAGGAAGGTATAGCAGTACATGCTGTATGTATCTTGCAAAAAACACCCTGATTTCTTTTAAAATTCCTTTTTTTCTTTAAAAATACAAGTAATTCAAGACAATTCAAAATAATCTTATATACTGAAGTTAAGGTGATAAATGAATTAAACTTAATTTTCTATGCTGATTTATATCCACGGTTTTAACAGCTCTCCAGATTCGTTCAAGGCAAGTATGCTTCGCGACTTTGCGGATAAAATTAACATGCCTGATATCCTTGAAATTCCACAACTTTCCTTTGATCCAGCTGTTGCTATGCAGCAACTTTACAAAATTGTTGAAAAATATCACTCACGCAATGAAATACGCCCGCTGTGCTTTATTGGTAGTTCACTTGGCGGTTATTACGCAACCTGGCTGGCAGAAAAATATGACAGCCGTGTCGTGCTGATTAACCCTGCAGTGAAGCCCTATGACCTGTTTGAAGATTACCTGGGGCCAAACCGGAATATCTACACCAGTGAAGAGTATGAACTTACGCAGGCACATATCAATCATCTGAAAGCTTATGAGGTTGAGGCGATTACTCAGCCTGATCGATATCTGTTAATGGTTCAGACAGGTGATGAAGTGCTTGACTATAAGCTCGCATTGAACAAATATGCCGCCGTTCCTTCGATAGTTGAGGAGGGGGGTGGTCATGAATTCGCCGGATTCGATCGTCACCTGGAAACTGTGTTAGCCTTCTGCGGCATTAACTGTTTAAAAGCTTATTCCTGAGGAAATCCTATGTCGCTTGGCCCGGTCATGCTTGACCTTGTCGGTACATCTATTACCCAAGAAGAACGAGAAATGTTGCTGCACCCGCAAACCGGTGGCGTCATTCTGTTTACGCGTAATTATGAGTCTGTCGTGCAAATGACGGCACTCATAGATGAAATCCATCAACTTCGTTCGCCGCATTTACTGGTCGCAGTTGATCATGAAGGGGGGCGGGTGCAGCGTTTTCGCGAAGGTTTTACACATATTCCTGCAGCAGCCGAATATGGCAAAGCCTATGCGCGGGACAAAAAACTGGGAAAACAGCTGGCACAGCAGTGTGGCTGGCTAATGGCCGCCGAGTGCCGCTCGGTAGGCATCGATATGAGTTTCGCTCCGGTGCTGGATATCGGGATTGGCGTCAGTGGTGTTATTGGCGATCGAGCGTTTCATGCAAAGCCTGAAAAAATAGCCGAACTGGCGCACGAGTTTATGCGCGGCATGCATCAGGCAGGTATGTCAGCAACCGGTAAACATTTTCCAGGCCACGGCAGTGTTAAGGAAGATTCGCACACGGCGCATCCAGTTGATCGGCGCTCCCTGAATGAGCTGATGATGGAAGACATTATTCCATTTGAACGGATGATTCACTTTGGCCTTGCAGCCGTCATGCCGGCGCATGTGGTGTATCCTGCGGTTGATGATAAGCCGGCGGGGTATTCGCGTATCTGGTGCCAGCAGGTACTGCGTCAGCAACTGGATTTTCAGGGCGTAATATTCAGTGATGATCTGAGTATGGAGGCCGCGGGGGTTGTCGGCAATTATGCAGAGCGTGCACAAATGGCCTTACAGGCCGGTTGTGACATGGTGCTGGTGTGTAATCATACCGATGCTGCACAGCAGGTGCTGGCTTCACTGGAAGATTATTCTAGTCCGGCCTCACAAATGCGTTTAATTCGCATGCATGGTCGGGGTAAAATTGATCGCGCTGAACTAATTTCATCTGCACAGTGGAAACTGGCGGTTGATACAGTAAAACAACTGGGTGATTCACCTAATTTAGAATTAGACGTATAGGCTTCAATCGTTCAAAACTATGGAATATTTACAGGCATTTTTCAACTGGCTTAATATCGAGCAGGATAATATCTGGATTGCCCAGGTGTTTATTATTGTCTTTGCGACTCTAAGCTTAAGCATACTGCAACGCCATGTGTTTCTGCGCATTCAACGCAAGCTGGAGGCTACAGAAAATCTCTGGGATGATCTGGTTATAACGGCATCACATAAGCCGGTTACCTGGCTGATCTGGCTGATTGGCATTTTATTTGCCGCACAGATTGTTCAGCACTATAGCAATGACTCGGCCATTTTCGAATTTATTAATCCGCTGCGCGATGTGGGTGTTATTAGTATCCTGATTTATTTTCTTCTGCAGTTAACCCGTGGCGCAGAAAAAATTTTATTGCAAAAACAGTTAGCCAGTGATGATCAGTCACTGGACGAACATACAGTGCAGGCAATCGGTAAGCTGGTACGATTGTCTATTTTTATTACCGGTGGCCTGATTATGTTACAGACACTCGGCTACAGTATTTCGGGCATTCTGGCACTGGGTGGTGTCGGTGGTATCGCCATTGGTTTTGCGGCAAAAGATCTGTTAGCTAATTTTTTTGGTGGTCTGATGATTTATCTGGATCGTCCATTTAAGGTGGGTGACTGGGTGCGTTCAAATGATAAGGATATTGAAGGGACAGTCGAAAATATTGGCTGGCGTTTAACCTGTATTCGTACTTTTGATAAACGCCCGCTTTATGTACCCAATTCGGTATTCAACACCATTGGTATTGAAAACCCTTCACGCATGACGAATCGCCGTATTTATGAAACCATGGGTATTCGTTACGATGATATTGGAAAGATGGCAGTGATTGTTGAGCAGGTGAAAGCGATGTTACTCAATCATCCTGAAATTGATACAGAGAAAACACTGATTGTTAATTTTAATAGTTTTGCTTCATCATCGGTCGATTTCTTCGTGTATACCTTTACCAGAACAACCGAATGGGTGCGCTTTCACGAAATTAAGCAGGATGTGTTACTGAAGATTGTCGATATTGTTTTATCGAATGACGCAGAGTTCGCGTTCCCCACTTCAACATTGCATTTACAAACTGTCCCGGAGCCTGTGCTCAGAGATTGCCATGAGCAGGAGAAACTGAAAAATGGCTGATAAATTACTCGTCGTTATGGCTAACGTCGATGTGTCTCGCCCGGCTGAAATATTGCCGCCATTACTGCAGGCGACAGTTGCCGCTGCCATGGAGTATGAAGTAGAAGTTCTGTTTACGGGGCAGGCCGGGCAACTGGCCATGAAAGGCGAAGCGGAAAAACTGCTGCTCAAAGAAGAAGACAGCAAAAGCGTGTATGACCATATCAAGCAGGCGAAGCAGGCGGGTGTGGTATTTAAAATCTGCACACCTGCTTTCAAATTCTGGGGTGAAAACCTGATTCCGGAAATTTCGGAAACTGTCGGCGGCGCCTACATTATTAATGAAGCGATGGATGACAGTGTTGTCACCTTCAATTATTAATTGAGTTTCACATGAGTTTGTCAGAATTAGAACAGCTAAAACATCAGCATGCCATGCAGGTGTTAGAAACGGCCGACCTAATTTATTCGGCTGAACAGATAGATGCCTCACTGGATCTGCTGGCTGAGCAGATTAATAGCCAGTTAGCCTCTACAAAGCAACCAGTGCTGGTGATGCCGGTTATGAATGGCGGGCTGGTGTTAAGCGGGCAGTTAGTTACACGGTTTAAATTTCCACTGTTTATTGATTATCTGCACGCAACGCGTTACCGGGGTGAAACAACAGGTAGCCAGTTGCACTGGAAAACCAGACCTCAGCATTCATTGGCAGGGCAAACGCTGCTGATTATTGATGATATTCTCGATGAAGGTTATACCCTGCAGGCCGTACTGGACTACTGCAGGGAAGAAGGCGCGGCGGCTGTTTATTCCGTGGTACTGGTGGAAAAAAATCATCCGCGAGACAAAGCCAGTGTGAAAGCTGATTTCACCGGCCTTTATGTGGAAGATAGATATGTGTTTGGTTTTGGAATGGATTACAAAGGCTATCACCGTAACCTGAATGGCATTTATGCGCTGACTGAGGAGGCGGCCTTCCATGCTGGATAGCACCGAGCTACGCGCAGAGATTGCGGTGATTGGTGGCACCGGCCTGTATCAGCTGGAGGGTGTAGAAGAGCTTAACCGTTTACAGTTGAGCACGCGCTGGGGTGAACCTTCTTCTGAAATCATCATGACTAGACTGGCAGATCGGAATGTTGCTTTTCTGGGGCGGCATGGTTTGCAGCATAATATTCCTCCGCACAGGGTCAATTACCGCGCTAATCTGTGGGCTCTTAAGGAATGCGGTGTAAAGCGGATTATTGCAGTAGCTGCAGTCGGCGGTATTAGCGAGAATGCCTCACCGGAAACCCTGATGGTGCCAGATCAGTTAATTGATTACACTTATGGCCGAGAGCAGACCTATTTTGCCGATGATCTTGATGAAGTCACGCATATCGATTTTACCGAGCCCTATACAGAATCTTTACGACAGCAGTTACTGCAGAGCGCCAGCAAACTACATATTCCGTGCGAAGCGAAGGGCGTATATGCCGCTACTCAGGGGCCACGACTGGAAACCGCGGCGGAAATTGAGCGCCTGAAACGAGATGGCGCGCATATTGTGGGTATGACCGGTATGCCGGAAGCGGCACTGGCCAGAGAAATTGGCCTTGAATACGCCTGCATGGCACTGGTGGTTAACTGGGCAGCGGGATGTGCCGGCACACATGTGATTGATCATGAAGAAATGCAGAGTGTGATCGACAAAGGCATGATTCGCCTTAAATCTGTGCTTATTGACTCTCTAGAGCAACTTTAGCGGCTGTTTTGCGTGCCTTTGCACACTTCTGAGGCATAACAGGTCGCGCAAAGATATCAAAAGCCGACACATTGTTATAAAATACGCGCGCTTTTCATACTGATCTTATTTAAGGGTATTCGATGTCACGAGCCGACAAGGTTTCAGACGCTACAGGTCTGCAAAAACTTATTCTAACACTGCGCTACCATGAGGCATCGCGCCAGTGGTTTGCCGTGCTCTTTGTGCTGCTGGTTAGTTTGCTGGGCAGTTATCAACCGACGTTATTTATTGCAGGTACCGCGATCGCTGCAGTCGGTATTGCCGTTCGCATGTGGGCGTCTGGCTATGTGATGAAAAATAAGGAACTGGCCACCAGTGGCCCTTATGCGTTTGTGCGTCATCCATTATATGTTGGCAACATCCTGCTGCTGGTCGGTTTCTCGGTTGCATCAAGCTTATGGTGGTCTTATCCGCTTATGGCTGGCCTGCTGTGGTTTTATTATCCGCCCACTATTTCCTATGAAGATAACAAGCTGCGCGGCATTTTTGGTGAAGAATGGGAAGCCTGGGCGAAAAATATTCATGCACTGATCCCAACGTTTGGCGCCAAAGCCGGCAGCATGAAAAGCAGCTGGTCATTCAAAAAAAGCTTAATGCAGAATGCAGAGCCGGTGATTGTTGTGTATCTAATAGGTTGCCTGTATCTGCTTTATACTGCGAGTTAGATGTTAAAGAATCTGGATTTTATTTCAGAGAAGGCCTTAGCCGACTGGGTTAATACGCATCTGCAGTCCGGAGCCAAAGTGCTGTCAGCAGGGTATCAGGGTAAAACCCTGCTGTTTCAGCAGGATCAGCATAAACTGGTGATTAAAGCACCACTGGGAAACGTACTCACGCGTCCCATCAACTTAGCCCTGCTACGTCATGAGTACCGAATTTACCAACAGCTTGATGGGCTGTCCTTTGTCCCACAATGTTATGGAATGGCCGATAATCAGTTTCTCGTACTGGAATACATTGAAGGACAGACAATGCGAGATAATCGACCCGATATCGATTCAGGTTTCTATGAAAAACTGTTTGAATCTATCGAACAGATGCATCAGCGACAGGTTGCGCATTTTGATTTAAAGCGTAAGGAAAACTTACTCGTCAATAAAGACAATCAGCCAGTGATCATAGATTTTGGTGTGTCTATTTATAAAAAAGGCGGCTGGCACTGGTTGAATGCTCTGTTATTTAAGCTGGCGAAGCAGTTTGATTACAATGCATGGATACGCCACAAATATGATCGTAACTATGCGTTAGTGAATGACGCGGATAAGCAACATTACAATAAGACGCTGATTGAGACGATAAGCCTTAAAACCAAGCGATTTTATAAAGACAGAATAAAAAAGCCATTACAACGTAAGTGAGTTGAAACCGTATGTGGGATGATCGTTATAGTCAGCAGGAATATGCTTATGGGAAATTACCGAATGATTTTCTCAGAGACAATATACACTATTTACGCAAGGGTACTTCACTCTGCCTGGCGGATGGTGAGGGGCGCAATTCAGTTTTTCTTGCAGAGCAATCACATCAGGTCACTTCGATAGATTCTTCTGCGCCAGGCATTCAGAAAGCAAAACAGCTGGCGCAGGAAAAGCAGGTGGATATTCATGCTGAAGTGGCTGACCTCGAGCACTATGTAATAACTGAAAATGCCTGGGACAATATTGTTTCAATTTTCTGTCATCTACCCGTTGAATTGCGACGTAAAGTTCATCAGTCCGTTGTGCAGGGTTTAAAACCGGGCGGTATTTTTTTACTTGAAGCCTATACGCCAGAGCAGATTGGTCTCGGTACGGGTGGCCCAGCCGTAGCAGAAATGACGATGTCGCTTGAGTTATTGTCAGCTGAACTGAAAGGACTTGAGTTTATTTATGCGCAAGAAAAACAGCGCAATGTTACTGAAGGCATGTATCACACAGGTGTTGGTGCCGTGGTACAGCTCATTGCAAGAAAGCCATGATTATCATCCGCTTCGAAAAATATATAAGCAGGTGTTCAACTGAACCACAGTTTTAATTTGGTTTAGCGGTTTTTAGTTAAAGCAGCAGGTAGACCTTCGGGCCATATATCTGCAGGAAACTCCCGGCAGTCATATCGACGGCAACGTAATGGTCGATTCTGCCATACTTTACACTGTAAATTTTCACGATCCAGGTGTGGGCATAAACCGTCTTCATCTCGCGTTCATCTTTGGTTAATGCAAAAATAAGTGTGCAGCACCTGGCCTTGCATTGATTAATAACCTGGCCACAGGGTACATCTGCATCCGGGATGTCCGGCTCTTCTTCACCGTAGACGGCGGCCATGCCCATATCCATCATTTTGTCCATTACACGTATTATGCGTAACTTTTCATCTCTGGATAAGGTCTGGTAGTCAGGGTCGTCTTTAAAATCTTCATCAAGTTCCGCCAGGAACCTGTCATCAGCTTCTTCTTTATCGTACATTCCAACACCGTATAACGATGAGTGTTTAGATCAGGTTTAAAACAGGTTTTAAATGGTATTCAGTAATTCTTTTGCAGAGTTTAAATATTTATTACGTGAAAAAAGTAATTGCCATCGTGAGCCGCCACATTGTCTCCATAGTACGGCAGAGCGAATACCGGCAAGTAATAAAGCACGAATTTTATTCGCATTATGGGATTGAGACAAGAAATCCGCTTCACCTTTAACCATAATTTTCGCGCCAAGTGGGCTGATAAATTGCTGGTAGGTGTCTGCCAGACTGGCAATAATGTTTTCATGGGTGAGATCAAAGTAATCCATTTTTCCCTGAGCTGTTTCCAGTTGCCGGGATAACTGCTGCATTATTTCGGGTGCTTTGCTCAGCGCTTTTTCCAGATGTAACAGATTGACGGCGTAGCGGGTTAATTCCATATCAGTCGGGCCACGCTTGCCAGTTAGTTGATCAATTAAAATTTGCAGGCCTTTTTTAACGGTTGATACATCGCCATAAACATCAATAACGGTATTCGCATCAAAGCGGAATAATGTTTCAAGCAAGCCGCTTAGCTGTGCATTGGCTACGTTTCCACTACGTGCAATTTCCTGCACAAGTTTTACCGATTGATAAATGCCGGCAAGAGCAAGGGTTCTGTCATGTTGGGTATGATTCATTTACGATGGCTTTATTAATAAAAATTTTGAAATAGCTTATGCAGCATTATACATGTCATCAATAACGCCGCCGCCAAGGCAGATATCGTTATTGTAAAATACAATGGATTGGCCTGGTGTAATAGCTCGCTGCGCCTGTGTGAAAACAACGCTTGCGGAGCCCTGATTAATCGCTGTGATAATACACGCCTGATCAGGTTGCCGGTAGCGTACTTTCGCCATACAGCTGTAGGGCAAAACCGGAGCCTGATTGCTGCACCAGCTAAGTTGTGAGGCAGTCAGGTGTGTGTGATACAGGCTGGGGTGTTCGCCCTGTGCAACATATAAAATATTATTCTGCAGATCTTTGCGTACAGAAAACCAGGGTTCTTCACTGGCATTTTTAATGCCGCCAATACCCAGGCCCTTGCGTTGTCCCAGGGTGTAGTACATCAGGCCGTGATGCTTGCCAACGACCTGTTCATCCAGTGTTCTTATCTCGCCGGGTTGTGCTGGTAGAAAGCGTTGCAGAAAATCTTTGAACTTGCGTTCACCAATAAAACAGATGCCAGTGCTGTCTTTTTTATTGTGCGTAACAAAGTCAGATGCTTCAGCAAGACGGCGTACTTCCGGTTTCTCGATATCACCAATCGGGAACAGACTATGTTTCAGTTGTTGCTGGCTAAGTGTGTAGAGAAAATAACTCTGGTCTTTATTGTCATCGAGACCTTTTAATAACTGGTACTCGCCATTGTTTTCGCCTTTACGCACATAATGACCCGTGGCAATAAAATCGGCACCCAGTTGCAGGGCATAGTCTAAAAAGGCTTTAAATTTAATTTCCCTGTTACACAGTATGTCCGGGTTGGGTGTGCGGCCTGCCGAGTATTCATCAAGAAAATGCGCGAATACACGATCCCAGTACTGGTCTGCAAAGTTGACGCTATGCAGTTTAATACCCAGTGTTTCACACACCTGCTGCGCATCTTGCAAATCTTCTGCGGCGGCACAGTAATCTGCATCGTCATCCTGTTCCCAGTTTTTCATAAACAGGCCTTCCACTTCATAACCCTGTTCAATCAGGCGCAGGGCAGCTACAGATGAATCAACGCCGCCGGAGATGCCGACAATGACGCGTTGTTTGTGTGTTGGTAAAACAGCAGGGTTCATACTAATTGTGCAACTAGTTTTTATAAGGAAGAATTTCGACAGGTTGGCGAATATCGCCTGTATCGATTTTAAATATGAATTTGTCTGCACTGTTGATGCTTTGTAACAGCAGGCCAGTGCTTTTATTGCGATTAAATTCATACCATGCTGATTGCCTGATGGTGTTACGTAAATAGAGACGTTTTACCAGATGATTATCCAGCAGCAGGGCCAGCAGTGTTTTTGCGTTCCTGTAGTGCGTGTCTGCATTGACGAGTGAATAGAGCGTTTCAGCGTCATCGTCCAGCGAGTTATTGTTTTGCAGGGTTGTATAGATATGGCTGCGTAGTAATGTGAAGGCAATAATAATGCTGTCCAGCTCGTCTTTATCTGATGGGAAAGGTGTGGCGAAAAGCTGTTGAATGCCTTGCCATGTGGCATCTTCAATTTCTACAGAAAGGGGCTTTTTACAGATGTCTTCTACACAAATAGGCACCTCAGGCCCGGCACGAACAGCTGTCGTAAATAACAGGCAGCTGACTAGCAGAAATATTAAATGTGATCGTGTGCTGTGTTTCTGGTTCATGGGTTTAAATGTCTGTAATTAATTCCAGTGGGTAGCGTTTGCCAGCAAGGTAGTCGTCAATACACCTGAGCACCATCGGGCTGCGTAATTTTTCTGCTCTTGCGCTAATCTCGTCACGCGTTAACCATAGCGCCTGAATGATGCCATCGTCGAGCATCCTGTCTGCCTGATGATTGTCGCACTGGCCAGCAAAGGTAACACGAATAAAACAGCGTTTAGTCTCTGGCTGATCCCATCGATAGATACCAGAGATGTATTCAGGGGTGAAGTCTCTGGCGGTTTCTTCCTGTGTTTCGCGAATCACCGCCTGTAACAGGCTTTCACCCGGCTCAAGGTGTCCCGCGGGCTGATTATAAACCTGTTTTCCCAGAATACGTTCTTCAACCAGTAAGAAACGATGCTCTTTTTCTATCATTGCCGCCACTGTGGTGTGTGGTTTCCAGATATTGCTCATAAATGCTTAGCTGTTCTGTTTGAGGCGTTGTCGTTTATCTTTTAGATACTGAATGATATGCAGTCGCCATAATACTCTTATACCGATAAAGCCCAGACTGCCACTAACGATACCCAGTGTAAAGCAGCCCAGTAAAAACGGCTGCCAGATAGCGGACATCTGCTCTTCTATCCAGTGAAAGGACGCTTCAAATTCAATATGCGTAGGAGACAGGCCGAGCATGATATTACCCAGTAGATAAGCCACATAAAACATTGGCCCCATCGTTAGCGGGTTGGTAATCCATACCAGAACGACTGAAAGTGGCAGGTTGCAACGCATAATGATGGCGGCACCTGCGGCCAGTATCATTTGCGAGGGGAGTGGAACCCACATAATAAATAGCCCGATAAAAAAGGCTGTAGAGACCGATTTGCGATTCATATGCCACAGGTTCGGTTCCAGCAACAGAGTACCAAAAATTTTCAGCGATTGAGATTGCGTGATTTTGTGTGGATCTGGCAGGAATTTGCGTAATAACTTCTTCGGCATGATCTGTTGTTATAGTGTTAATGACGAGTGTGTCTGCCTGTGGAAGCTCGATACACAGAATTATAGTGCCTGGGTGCAGCACCTGCCTTGGCAATACGTTTAAATTAAGGGTAAATTATAACAGACAGCGTAAATGATAAGGACAGAATTTGACGCTAACTTCTAGCCTATGAGAGTCGCCATGGAATGGTATATGGAAAGCCTCGGGGAAAAGACCCCGTGATGACAGCAAGAGAAAGATCTCACCCGGCATTACCGGCGATTGCACTCGTCTTTTTAGCGGGC
>Ga0316207_10003476_pt1 | contig 14569 bp, 8 predicted proteins | sample 6weekpyrite_MG_FD_204943 | JGI IMG/M metagenome (GOLD analysis project Ga0316207, IMG submission 204943) | Microbial mat bacterial communities from mineral coupon in-situ incubated in ocean water Damariscotta River, Maine, United States -... | ecosystem: Environmental > Aquatic > Marine >... | reverse complement strand
ACATCTGAAAAAGCTGGTGACATTGTACATTGGGCGTTACGATATAGAATTAACGAACATAAAATTTGCGAAATATTTAAGAAATTTGAGATATCTATATGTGACAAGCCCAGCTTTGCAAAATCTGAATGGTATCGAAAATTGCGAAAAATTAGAAAAGGTCGAAATTTTTAGGAGCAAAAAATTATCCATTTTCCCGAATTTATTGAAATTAAAAAGATTGAGACATCTGATGTTGTACAATAGTCCCATTATTTCACATAAAGGCCTTCCGGAAAATATCACTTTTTATCATGACAAGTTTGACGTTTATTGTCCGATGGAAGCTGAACCATATGTGACTATAGACCTACACGAAGTCTCCGGAATAAGAAAGTTTCTGAATATTTCTGAGAATACAAAACATTTAAAAATATCATGGTTCTCTTGGATTGGAGACAAAAATATTATCAATAAACTTTACGAATTCTTTTAGAAAAAATGTCGGAAGAAATGTTTCCAGAAATAACGAGATGTATAGGAGGTAAATTTATGTTTTATTCCGTGCTGAAGGAATGCGAGGACGCAAATAGTAGGGAATTAGATATCTCACCGGTGTTCCACATAGATATAATTGTTCCGCTTTTCGTGCAAAATTTTTCGAAAGTTTTTGAAACCTTAGAAACAATAGTCATTGTGTATTCAAATTTTAGTAAAATAGAGACATTACATCCTTGTAAATTACTGAAGAATATTTATTGCTCTATGACTCGCATCACACGTCTGTCTCCTGGTATTGAGCATTTTACAAACTTAGAAATATTAAATTGTGAATATAATGGTCTTTCTAATCTCGAAGGGATCGAAAATTTGAAAAATTTGAAAGAGTTATCTTGCCACAGTAATAGAGAAATCGAAAATCTAAAAGAAATCGAAAATTTAGAAAATCTGATTTTGTTGGATTGTTCCGAATGTTCCATAAAGAATGTAAAATTCTTGGAACGTTTGGTAAAGTTAAAAATCTTATATATTTCCGAAAATCCCGTGGAAAGTCTCGAAGGAATCGAAAATACGAAAAGATTAGAAAAATTTGAGTGTTCTCGTACCAACATCAATAGTTTTTTTCCGTTGCGAAATCATGGTGGATCGTTGAAAAGTTTATCGATAGAAGACAATATAAACATGAAGAATTTTTTGCACTTGGGAAGAATGATTTCGTTAGAAATGATCTGTTTCGGATTCATCGAAAGGGGTATTTTAAGTTATAAAGGATTTCCACCAGCGCCAAAAAAAGAATCTTCGAGAACATTGAATATTTATCACGGCGAATGGTCTCTGATTCAAGATAGACAAACAATCGAGTTTATTCACGAATCCTCTGGAACTTCAAAATTTCATACTCTTTTTTCTTGTTTGAGGAACCGTTCTTCATTTATTTTTTGGCTTTGGGATGAAAATTCAATCAATAAATTATACGAATTCTTTTGAAAAAAAAAAAATATTTTGGAAGATAAAGAAAAAAATGGTGGATATGGTTGAGACATTCGAAGATAAGTTGAATACTATCATTTGCAGTCACCCGAATACTTATAAACAAAAAAAAGCTCACGGGGTATTCCCCGTTGATGTTTATTGCGAGAGATATAAAAATATAAAATCAAAAGAATACAATCAATCAAATAGTGTCATGATTTGCCATTCTTGCAGTTTCCGTGAAACTCACAATAATCTTTTTTTTTTTTGTCATAAATAATAAATAAAATTTGCTTGCGTTCTCCGAAAATTCGAAAATTAATATGAAACTTAATTTAGCACATCACCGAGATTTGGATTTATCTGTAATAATCGAATCTCGGTATGTTTCACCAAGGTATAAATGTACACTTTATATCAATGATGTTGAATATACAAACGAAACATGGGGGGGGATATGTCACGCCAATACAATATTTTTGGACATATGAGCGATGGGTGCGGCATAAACTATGTTTAATCGAACAAGGCCCATTCTTTTTGAAAACGAAATATGATGAAATAGTTTAAGCAATCTTTGATTTATTGTTTCATTGGACCAAATTAATATTCGTGATCTTCGCAAGAATCGTATTCTTCTTCACTAAGACTTAATTGTCTACTCCATTTGTAAAAAGTGGATTCTTTGACATCCTCGTTGGCTTTGAAATACAGATCTTTCCAGTCCGCGACGTGTGGATGATTTTGGTGATTTGCTTCAAAAAATTGATATAAATTTTTTTTGTTCGTCACTTGGGTTCCCGTGATGATCTGCTCTTCTTCGTCTTCCCACTTTCCCGTCACGAACAATTTGATTTTTTGGAAAGCCAAAGGATAAGACACGGACCGGTTTTTCAAAGGGATCCAAAATGCACGAAGATCGTAACCGTGAGAAAGATTTCGAAGTAAATTCAAATGTTGGTGAATATTTTCTTTTGTGGCATTCAAGAAAAGATTCGCGTCTAATTCTTTCACATTTCTGGAGAATTCTGCTTTGATCATGGAAACCCCATCGGACCACACTTTTTTGAAAACCTCTTGTATTTCATATTGCAAATAAGAAGTCGCTTGAGAATTACGCAAGATTCCCTCATAATCAGATCCTTTGTGTGGAATGACGGAAGATTTTCGAAACTTTTGATCTATAAATTTACATCGAATAACTCTTGTCGCTTTGCTCACTTTATCGTCATTGGATGATATGATATCCACAACTCCGGTAGGATCTTCTTCTACGGAAACCTTTTCTTGAATATTTTTCAAAAGAATTTTGATTTTCTGGAGATTCTCTTTCGCAAAGGAGCCATCGATAAGACCGTCTACATACCGAGACAACAACAGTTCTTCCGGGATGATTGTTTGATGCATCAACATTTTCGGAACGATGAAGAATTCCCAAAAAGAATCGGCATATTCCTTGTTTTTCGGAATAGAAGGATCCACTGTCCATGATTTCCGCAATGTTTGCAAATAAGGTTCCAAAAATCCATCGACATCCACGTGTAAATCTTTTTTCAAATCTTCCTTCCAATTCCATGGTGTTTCTTTCTTTTTTCGAATGTATTTCATTTCTCTACAGATGCATTCGTCTTCGATCGCTCTGCAAAAACGAAGCCATTGTTCTTCTTTAATTTTTACGGGACCTTCATTTATGTTATCTAAATATACGAATAATTTCGTCAATTCCAAGCAGAGATCTTCGTTGTTCTTTGGGAGCCTGAATTCGTAATCCTCAATGAAAGTATCGATAAATTCTTTGTATTTGTTTTCCCTGTCTCCGTCAGAAAGGGAATGTCTACAAGTCTCCAAAACCATTTTTATTTTTTCTTCTGAAAAGGAAGAAGACTCCGAAAACAGCAAATATTTCAGAACCAAAAAGGGAATCGTATACTTCATGGCGGACTTGTATTGAAAAACGTCCAACGCGCACATGTACGAATATATGGGCCTTATATATACGTTCGCCATCTTCCAATGTTCGGGGTGCAAGAAAGGAATCAGCACTCCGGATATTTTGTCTCTTGCCACTCCAGAAGTGAATCCAGAAATATCTTCATATTTAAACTTTTGAAATCCACCGTGTACATCAGAGTCTCCAGAAGTTCCCAAAGTCGAGTGTTTGATGGTCTCCAAGAAACTTTTCGCGCTGATGAAACTCGGATGAACCTCGTCGATTCTCAAAAGAGACGGATTCAGGGTGGTCGCTTCGGATCGATGAATCGAAAGAGCGATGCAAAGACAATCGCCGTCTTCCAAAAGTTCTTTGGCATTGCAAGTGGTAATAAAGCATGATTCATCTTTCATGAAATCATTTGGTATTTCATCGAGACTCAAAGATTTTTTGACTTTTTCGACTCTTTCGTCAAAATTTTCCAAGTCTTCGATATTTTGAATCTTTCTCATTTGCAATCTTCTCTCTTTTCCCGTAGAAATCCTTTGGTTTTCGTAAGATTTGTGTTGCAAAGATGCGAGAGTTTCGTTGTCGATAGTAACATTTTCTTGAATGGATTTGACGCATGCCAATAATGAAGATTTCAGAATATTTTTGCATTCGTGGTACTCTCCGAGAATTAGTTTTTGATCCTCTCTGGACAAGGAAGTAGACAATCGTTTTATATCGGATTCCAAAGAATTCAATTCTTTTTCTTTTGTTTTCAATAATTCCAAGGATTGTTTAAAATCTTCCACCAGAAGATGGGAACTCACCGAAGATCGAATGCCTTCCACGAATGCCAAGACCAAATAAATATTTTTTTGACGGATTTGGTTCATCCCATCATTAAATTCGAATTTTTTGATTACTTCCGTATTTCCCCGAACCACGGAGATAACAAGAGACCCTTCTCTTACATAAAAAGAAGAAGGGACGATGCAATAGAAAATTTCTTCTTGTTCGAAAGAAGAACGAAAGAATTTATATATCCTCTGCTGTCCAAGATTCAACATGTTTATTTTGATTTCCTCGATTTTCTCATTTTTGGCGGATTCTTCCGAAAATTTAGCGTGAAAATAAGATTGCAAGTTGTAGATAGAGGGGACATAGGTGAAATGGCCTTGACGATTTCCAAGTTCCGTTAGTCTCCCGAGAAAGGAAGCATCGTGGCTCGGAGTGAATCCAATGGTCTCCGTCGTACTGCTCGATGTATATCCACACAACGTTTCAGAAAAGTCTTTGATACATTGGTTCACGTATTGTTTTCCTTCGGGTGAACTGTGAACGGTCTCACAGCCGTCTGTCAAAAAGATCGTTTCGACGTCGAGTGTTTGATCCCCCCGAAGAATATCGTATTCTCGCTGAATAACCATGGACATTTCGTATAGGGCAGCCGCGAAATTGGTGAGTCCTCCGACCAAAAATAATTTATTTTTTTTCGGTTTCACTTCCAAAAGATCGCGCAAATTACGAAAAACAAAAGATTTCGCATCCGAGGCATATTGAATCACGGCAAATGTCGGAGAAGAGGATTCGTCGAATAAAAGACTCCTTTCCATGTAACTAAATATCCTTTCCCAAATAGATTTCACGTAAGCTTTCATGGATCCCGAAGTGTCGAGGCCGATGAGTACCAATTTTTTTCTTTTTTGGAGAATTTTGCTTTCGAAATCTTTTTTATCGACGATGCATTGGAGGAGATCGGATTCCTCAGACATTTTACAAATTCTCAAGCAAGTGGAAGAAGATGACATTTTTTCACTTTTTGGTTATGATAAATTAAATTTATGGAGCAAAGAGTATATGGAAAATGTGAAATATTTTTATTGTATTATATTTTTTCATTTATGATTATCATGGCGAGGTAGGCACTGCTTTCAAAAAAACGCATAAAGTTTATAAAAATCCATTTCCGACAAAAAACTCACATGAGAGTCCAATGATATTCTTTCATCTTTAAGGATCATAAATTTCTTTGTCCCAGATAATTCTTTGACATCTTTTTCTTTGTAAAATTTGTTGACCGGATTACCATGAAGATTTATTTCAATTACAGCATGAGGAATATATTTGTAACTCTTCAGTCGATTATGGCAACAATAAAGTATTTGCAAATTTTCGAGAGTCAAAATTCCTTCCAGGGATGATAGATTATTTGTAGTACAATAAAGTTTCTGCAAATTCCTCAATGTCGAAAGACTTTTCAAAGAAGAAATATGGTTGTAACAACAATTTAGTTCCAGCAAGTTTGCCAGGCACGAAATTTCTTCCAAAGATGATAGTTCATTGGAAGAACAATTAAGATATATCAAATTTGTGGAAGTTGATATTCCTCTTAAAGAAGAAATATCATTAAAGCTGCAATTAAGTTCCCGCAAGTTTACCTCAGACGGAATCTCCCGCAAAGATTTCAAACCATTAAAACGACACCAAAGTTTTTGCAAATTTTTCAAGTCTTTCGGAAAAATCCCTTTTAATGACATGAGTTGCATGCGACAACAATCCAAAGCTACGCCATTATCTTTCATCCTTGCTTTTATTTTTTAGTTATCGTGTCTCGCAAAATTTACTGAATTAAATATTCACTGAATTAAATATTCACTGAATTAAATAACTTTGAAAAAGCAAACAAATAACGGAATCATTTCTCTTGAGGGAAACGTTTTCGTCCGTGATTCTCCTCAACATTTCTATGATCCATCGTTTTCGGTTCCACTTTGCTTCTTCGAATTTCATTAGAATTTCTGGCAAAAATGTGAATTCCTTTTTTGTCTTTTCGGAAAATAAATGAATTCCCTGATTTTTTTTGGAAGTTTGCAAAGGCCAGGTGCAAAAATCTTTTGCGAGAAAACTTTCCCAATTCGTTCGCTCTTCTAATAATTCTATTCTGTACATTACATTGTTTTCGTCCAATTTATCCAACTGAAAAATCTCGCTCTTGCAATTCACAATGTCCTCGACACAGAGTTCGAATGCTTCGATCATTTTATCAGCGGTCGATATAATTCCCCCTAGTAGAGAATTTTCTTCTTCAATAAATCCAAAAGGACCCGAGTATGTTGATTTCTCTTCGTATTCGAACTGCAAAGAAGTTTTCGCAAAAACACCATTTTTCATAAAGTGAAAAGGAGACCACATCGGGAAAAAGACTTTATAATTTATTGCGGGTAGTTCTTGCTTTTTCGTTTGCCGAAAGCTCAAGACTGCTCTCAAAAAAATACTTTTGAAAATACCCAGTGCGAAAAGTTCGTCAAATCTAGAAAAACGTGGAGCCGTATGGTATTTCTTTTCATCCATATACCCGATCGACACGTAAGATACGAATTCGTCATTTATTTTCGCATTTATCGGAAAAATACAATACGGATTTTCGGGATTCGCGGAGGAATCTCTGTAATCCAAAACTCTGCCGACTCTTTTCAATGAATAAGTAACAAAAGCGAAAAAAAGTATCGCACCAGCGCCACAAGTCAAACATTTTCGTAGAATCGCCTTTTTTTCGTGTTTGTTCCAAGTCAACAAATTTTTAATTTTTTGATACGAAACTTCCTTTTCTTTCAAAAGAAGAAAGGAAATCAATTCTTCTTCTTGTTTCATTTTGTACAAAGATAAATTCTCTTTGTCGATACATTGCTGTTGACTTCCAAATCGTTCTCCGTGATGAAACATGTCTGCGGAACCGACAACCAAGGAATTGGTCACGAAATTTTTGCAAAATGAAATAATCCAATTTGCTATATCTATCCAATATTTTTGACGTACCGAAGAGACCCCAAATGCCAATATCAAAGCATCGGGATAATAGTCTCTCAACTCTTCAAAAAGTCTCTGGAAAGATCTGTCTTTTTTTTCGTCTTCACACTGGGGCCGGAAAGGTAATTTAGGGAATAATGGGCCCGTAGGAAAATGTGAATCTTTGTAAAGAAGAGCGCATTGTTTAGACGAAACATCGTGGTGAGCATGGATGACGATGATGAAATCCACGTTTTTTGAAAAAGTACTTTCAAAAGCAACTTTTCTGCAAGAACCCACCAAAGCTCGAGAAGCATGAGGAATAAAAATACTTTTCGAATACATGTTTTTTATATTTTATTTGTATTTTTAAATACAATAAGCAGTTCCATATGCTCTATAATCATTTTCTAAAAATTCTTTGGTCAAGTCAACGTGCGTCTTTATCATTCTTTTGCAACATATTCGTCGAATTCCTAATTTTGCAAGCGCGACGTCGACTGGAATATCGTTTTTTAACATGTTTACGTAAGAGTCCCATAAATGTCCGATTACTTTACCACACGTGAAACAACGGACTGGCAACGACATGGCGAGATACTTTAAAAATTATCCCCTCCCAAAAAAAAAAAATTAAATTTCATAATTATTTTTTATTGATTACATTGTTTCCCAGAATATTTGTAATTTTCGTCATTTAACATCCAAATAGGTTTTTTTTGTCCTTGTGGGATTTCCCATCCTCCGTAAGAATTAATGCCCAAACCCTTGATTCCGACGCAAGTTAATGGGTTGTCGTTGCTTTGGAAGGGATCGGTGCTTCTGAAATTTTCTTGCAACATCTTTTGTTCAGCTACAGAAGATCGAGAATTGAGAGGAATCACATCACACCCTTGATCATAATACCTGGGTGCCAGAAAATCTCTTCTTTGATATATGGTCAATCCGTCTTCTGGAGCGTAAATTTGCACACCATTTTGATGATAAGTCACGTCTGAATATTTGTCATACGAAAAAAATCCTTTTCCCCATTTGTTCAAAGAAAGATAATCGCACGTGTGATCTCCGGGGGCCATTTGTCTTCCTGGAATCATATTTCCTTTTTGCATGAAAATATTTTTTTTCTATATTTTTTTTCTATTATTTTTGAGATGCTTGAGGGTGTATATTTTAATAAAAGGGAAAACATTTTAATTTTACATTTTTTTTATATTTTTCAATCAAGCATCGTGAACATGGGATCCGCGTGGCGTCGATTTCCCTTATCATATGGAATATCGGAAAATCCTGCACGAGACGTAACTTCAAAATTAGACGAAAAACGACTTGGGGGGGAAGACGGTTTATATTCTGTGCGTGCAAATGACGGAGGAGAAGATGGGGCGTAAGATAATGTGGAACACGTATTAGATTTAGAAGATATTTTGGACGTCGAATCATATCCATCAATGCATAAGGGGGTTTCGCACGGAAAATGATAATAATGATTAGAAGCATATTCATCTTCTAAATTTTCCATGCGATCCATCGGTGGAATCCAATCTTTGAGAGGATCTTCTTTTTCATGTATGCTATCACTTTTTTGCATGACGTGTTGCATAGTCCATTTGGTCGAAGTCATCACTACGTCGTCGTCAAATTTTCCTTCGATCCATTTTCCCATTTGGAAATATTTTGGAACTATTGCGTTTTTGGATGATTTTATTTCGTTAATGTAATCTTCTTTCATTAATACGTTCACCCTACCAGTACCGGCGGGTATTGATTGTCCGACCATCATATTACTCACGATATCTTGCACTGGATCAATTTCTCCAAAAAGACCAGCTTCCATCAGATTTTCAACGGCCTCTTCAAATGCGGAACGCGCGAAAGCATTGTTGTATTGATTAAAACCGTGTCGATTAATTGGCATCAAGAAACCACGGTGGGTCATGAAATCTGTCAACATGAGAACGTGTCTGTCAGAAATGGTCGCCGATGCCAGATATGCCGCATTTTTCAATTCGTAAAAAAGAAGTTCAGACGCAGCTTCTAATCCCAAATATTCTTCCACTTCATGTAGCACATTGGAATATGTTTTAGTCCAATCGATCCCGTCGAGCAACCAAATATCTAAAAGATTGGAACCTTGTGTGTCTATGATTGTGGTGTTATTCTCTTCTTCACGGATGGTGGATCCAGTGATACCCGGGATACCGCTGATACGAATTCCGCGGGAAAGTTCGAACATCATGCGAAGACACAAGTCTTTCTCAAATTGTTTTTGATATTCGAATGCCCCTCCACATTCTTCGACGAGGAATTTAACATTAGGAATGCGAATACGCAGAATCCAGTCTTTCATGCAGGTTTCCGATGCGATAATGCAATTGTGAGCATAAGGACCTTGTTGGTTCGAAAAATTCATGTGTTGACGGATCACACGGGCAACATCTTTCGGAGAGAGACCTCGGTCCACCAATTTTTTCTTGGAAAGTGGCACTCTCAATACCCATTTACTATGTTCGTCCATATTCTGCAGGGATTTATCTAAGAATATTCGATGTAAATCTATTAAATCCTGATCTTTCTTAATGTCCGTGAATTTGGGATCAGGTTCATATAAAATTTGTATCTCCTCAGAACAAATCAAATCATCCAAAAACATTTCTTGGAGAGAATGATGCCATTTGAAAAACAAAAATTGATTTTGAGTTAGTTCCGGAAGTATAAAAATGGTGGTCGAAGGAGTCGATATATGTTTTGTCAAAAAGAATAATTCTCTCATCCTCGGAATTCCCGCAGTCATCGCCCTTGCCAACGTTCCCGCCAAATGAAAAGTATTCAGAGTCATTTGTGTACAGGGTTCGCCGTGATTTTCCGCGGCGGTTGAACCTACCATTTCGCATGGCGAGATGGTAGCTCTCTCATATTTATCGATCACAATATCGAACAGACCAGATAACATCGCTTTTTTCCATCTTCTCCGCACAATCATATTTTTACTAGTGAGTGTGCTTCGAATGTAGAAATCTCGCTTGTCATTCAGACCACACATGTCTCGGAGTTTTTGGATCATAGTGGATACTTCGTTTATCAGGAATGAAATATCAAAATCACTTTTTTCTTTGAAGGGAACATGATTATTTTGATGTTCGATAACATACATTTCATCTTCGAATATCACTGGTTCGTGAGATAAATCATCAGGAAGCATAGCAAAATCTTTCAACAAAGATTTCTTGGCGTCCATCAAATTTATTCGAAGAGAACCGAGAAGTTCCATTTCTTCTTCATGTGCTGAAATCCAAGAAAATTTATCTCCTTTTTCTTCTTTTTCTTCTTTTTTCGATAAGGAATTTTGGTATTCGACATATTCGTACTCTATCGGTTCCGTTTCGTTGAAATTCAAGGTGACTCTCATCAATTTATTTTCGTCCCATCCATCGAGACCATAAGAAAACTGTATCAATTCTCCATTCGATTTGCGCACGGTACCGTCATATTCCACGACAATATCGTTGAGAGCTTGCATTAGACATCTCTCAATGTATCCGGTGACGGCGGTTTTTACTGCAGTGTCAACCAAACCTTCCCGACCACCGATCGCATGTTCGAAAAATTCTACAGAAGTGAGACCATCGTATAAATTATTTCGTACGTATCCACGTGATGCAGGATGTCTTTCGGAAGCTTCGAAACCGGGTAAAGGTCTTCCGGAGATTCGTTTCCCGTTGATACTCTGTTGTCCGAGACATGCCGTCATTTGTCCGATATTTACCGGATTTCCCTTGGATCCCGAATGAACCATCGCCCAGATGGCGTTTTTATCATCCAAATGTTTATCCGCGATAGCTGACGTGATACTGAGTCCTTTTCGCAGTAAACTGAGTATGTGTGGTTCGAGTTCGGAGGATTCGAATCCTTCTTCATCCATCATTTTTTCGTAAATCATTCTGACCTTTTGGATGAGAATATCTTGAGTATCGTTAATGTTTTTCTTAATTTCGGGAGAAAGTATGTTATCTCCGATTCCGATGGAAAATCCTCTGTTCATCATATACCAATTGACGACTCTTTGAATGTCGCTCAAAAATTTGCTGGCGTATTCGTTGCCGTTCTTTCGTCGACACAAGAAGTGGTGTATGGAACCATAAGAAGATCCAAGCGTATCTTTGCACAGTCTTCCCGAAAGCAATTCGCCATCGTGAATGAGTACGTAATTATCCATGGGATCCAATGGTAACTTTTTATTCCCTTCTTTTCTCCATTTTTTGTAATAAAATTTTTCGGGCAACAGAAATGAAAAAATTTGTTTTCCCGTCCAGAGTTCTTTCGGTTTGATAATCGTAGGTTTCGGTAGGTATGCTCCAGAATCTCTTCTCTTTGAAAATTTCATGAAATAAGAAAAATGTTTGCACTGGGTGATGAATTGACAAAATTGTTCCCTGGTAAAAAAATTATCTCTCTTGGTTAAAAAATTTACCCCGAGACAGGAATCTTGTATGAGACCCATACACGGTTTTCCCGCGATTATATTTTCGTTCACAGCCATGAGTTCTTGTACTTCGGCTTGTCCTTCGTACGATTGGATGACGTGCATGTTCATCTCATCTCCGTCGAAATCCGCGTTGTATGGAGTCACCACCGTGAGGTTCAATCGAAATGTCTTATATGGCAGAACGACGACCTTGTGACCCATCATGGATTGTTTATGTAGAGAAGGTTGTCGATTGAAAATGACCAAATCCCCGTTTTTTAAATATCTTTCCACTACACATCCGTAATAAATTTGAATCACCCTTTCTCGGTTTTCTACGAAATTCAAATCGACGGCAGTTCCATCCGGATAAATGACGGTTTGTGCTCCTCCAATTTTATTCGGTCCGATGGCCACACGTTTTCTGAGATCGTCGATGTTCCATCGATTCGCGCGGTCCGGAAACGTCAACTTCAATGCGGCTTCGTATGGGATTCCTACTTCGTCGAGATCGATGTTCGGATCCGGAGTGATTACGGATCTGGCAGAAAATTCTACTCTTTTACCGCAAAGATTTCCTCGAATTCGGCCTTCTTTTCCTTTCCATCGTTTCGAAATCGATTTGGTCGCAGCGCCGGAACGTTGGCGATCTGTTTTCAGTCCTCGAATGTCGTTGTTGAAAAGGAAAGTCACTTGTGTTTGTAACTCTCGGATGGCAATCAAAATATTACTCGAAAAAAATTTATTTTTCAAGATATATGATGTGCAATCAAAGGAATCGTATTCGCCGTTCGTCGATTTGGATATTAAAGCTTTCAGTGTTTTATTCGCATCCACGATATCTTTCAATTTTTCAGTGAGATCGTCGTGATTTCGCGCTCTCCCTTCAGCGGTCATTGCGGCTGGTCGTATTATGGGTGGTGGAACCATGAGAGTGCTCAAAATCATATCTTTCGGAGCGGCGTTTTTGTAATCCAATCCCAAGAAATCGCATGTGTTCTTCGAAATGCCATTCAAAATATTTCCCGCATCCGCTGCAGTGAATGGTTGTTTCGAAAGTAATGTGAGTCTACTGACAATTTCTTTGATCGTTTCGATATTTTGTAAAGGATCTTCGTCTTTGACGTCTTTCTCTTTAGAGCGAATGGCTTTGGTTTTCTTGATTAATTTTTCGTATTTCGATATTACTTGAGACCAGTCGATCTTGACTCCAATTTCGTGATTATTTATCACGTAAGAATATCGCGGTTGAGGACCTTTGCAAAATTGATTCGGACATAAAGTTTGTTTTTTGAGCGATTTGTTAATTTTGTCGAATCGAATCTTCGCAAAAATACTATTTGCATACTCGTCAGCGGATGGTGACGAATAGGATGCGGATGGATTTTTTTCTATCAATAAAGAACTGCAAAAATAACAGATGCAATTTAAAATTTTCGTGACACTGGGAAGGTGATGGATGTGATAAATGGGAAATGCTAGTTCTATGCTTCCGGTATGTCCCATACATTTCATCATCGATTTACCACAAGTACTGCAACAAAATCGTCTATCTACGGAACCCATGCGAAGATCGTTGATTCCGTTACATTTGGGAACGTAGTGATCCAAAATGACGGGTTCTGTGACATCCACGACCGACAGTCTTCTAATTTCTTCTGCGGAAAGAATACCAAATTGAATCTTGCATATTCTGGGTACATGTGGTCTAGAGTCCATTTGCTTCAAATTTTGAGATGTTTTCGTAGAATCCTCGTCTTCCCCTCTCTTTCTTTTGCGATTACATTTATTCATCTTTATTTCTATTTTTTTTTTCGAATTGCAGAAAAAGAATAATCGAAATAATAAAAAAATATTTATTGTGTAAAATGAAAATTAAAAAAGAAATATGATGTATTGACCAGTGTTGTGCAAATGGCGAACCGAACCATCTGCACAACACTGGGAACTTCCAAATTTCTGAGACTCAGAGAAGAAAGAAATTTCAATTCTTACATTGGTTTCATGACGGAAGAAAATCTATTGAAACTATATTTCTTCTTCGAGACTGAATCGGGAACTTTTTAGGTAGTGCACTTTTGTACAAAAACTTCACATAAAATAGAACAAAAAGTTCTTATTACTTAAAATTAATTTTTTGAGAAAGTAGTAGAAGTCTTTTATATCAAAATACTCTGTATATTATTAAACAAAAGTACACTACCTAAAAAGTTCCCACAGTCGCCTTGATGATGATTTATATTTTTAATTTGTATCTTCTTCAAATTATAGGATCTCACCAAGTTTTAATAAGTATGTCATCATTTGGCACTGTTGATTTTGGTATGGACACTATTTAGAGTTTTAAGAAAAAAATATCTCACAGAATTCTTTGAATATTATTGGAATTTGTTCGTAAGGCGAGAAGAGATAGATCAGAAGTCGTCCAAGAAGAAAGAAATTTCAATTCTTACATTGGTTTCTTGACGGAAGAAAATCTGTTAAAACTTCATTTATTTTTCTGAGAAAAAATTCAAAACAATAAAAATTCGCTCCTGCTAGGGTAACCTTTTCACGAAAATGTTGAAAAAAATAAAAAAAAAATAAAGCGTGGTGGGTGCACTATATCACATTTGTGATAATGTGTATTATAAATTCTTTGTGTCTTTATTCTTTTTTCCGTTTCATAAAGGCTGATTCAAAAATGTTCTATAATTTTGAATCCGGAGAAAAATTATCCGATGTGTCAAAAGAAACAGAAAATTTGAATTGTTCCTTTGTTTTCATATCATCTTTGAAAGGAATCTCTTCTCTCGTGAATTTAAGGGAACTCGATTGTTCTTATAATTCCATATCGTCTTTGAAAGAACTCTCCACTCTCGTGAATTTACAGGAACTTGATTGTGCTAGTAATTCCATATTGTCTTTGAAAGGAATCTCTTCTCTCGTGAATTTACAGAAACTTTGGTGTT
>Ga0316207_10003475_pt1 | contig 14571 bp, 17 predicted proteins | sample 6weekpyrite_MG_FD_204943 | JGI IMG/M metagenome (GOLD analysis project Ga0316207, IMG submission 204943) | Microbial mat bacterial communities from mineral coupon in-situ incubated in ocean water Damariscotta River, Maine, United States -... | ecosystem: Environmental > Aquatic > Marine >... | reverse complement strand
GGCCAAGCAAAAAGAAATCACATTAACACTGACTGTCGACACGGAATCGCTATTCGTCGATGCCGACATCGGCATGGTGGCGCGGGTATTTGAAAACCTGCTTGGCAACGCCATCAAATTCACACCTAAAAACGGCAACATAAACGTCTGCATAACTGCGGCCGATGAAAAACCCGTGGTCACAATTCAGGACAGTGGCCCAGGCATCGCAAGCGATGACCTGGACAAGGTCTTTGATCGATTTTATCAAGGCCAGGACAACAGCAATCGAGCCAAACCTGGCGGCCTAGGACTGGCCATCGCCAAGCGCATCATCGACCTGCATCACGGCAACATCAAAGTCGAAAGCAAAGGCGGTCAGGGTGCCAGCTTCAGCTTTTCACTGCCTGAAGCATAATCCGGAAGCAAACCCAATTGTCTTATAAAAAAATAATTTCATTTATTCTGCTTGCCAGCAGTCACATCAGCACGACCCTGGCCTTAGAACTCAGCAGTCCCTCACAACAGGCCAGCCTGCTTGAACTCTATACGTCTGAGGGCTGTAGCAGTTGCCCAGCTGCAGACCACTGGTTAAGCCAACTTAAACAGGACAAACGCCTATGGCAGAAAATTGTACCCGTGGCGTTTCATGTTGATTACTGGAATTTTCTTGGTTGGAAGGACAGGTTTTCACAAACTGCTTATTCACAACGACAACGTAACTACAAAAAACATGGCTATTTGAATGTGGTCTACACACCGGGTTTCGTCAAAAACGGCCGCGAATGGCGCGGTTGGTTTGACAAGCAACCACTGCACCACGACAGCAATGATGTCGGCATATTGCAGGCAAGCATCAACAACACATCCAATCATGCGAGCTTTACACCGGCAACGCCCATGCAGGCCCCACTACTACTCAATGTCGCCTTGCTAGGTTTTGACCAGTCAACAGATATTGCCAACGGTGAAAACCGAGGCAAAAGACTTGTACACGATTTTGTCGTACTAGAATTCAGGCAATACCCACAGCAGGCCAACCAGCAGGGCTATCATTGGTCACTTGAGAATGATCTGCTCAAGACATCAACCAATGCGAGCGGCATTGCACTTTGGCTGACCCGGCCAAACGACCCGACCCCCATTCAGGCGACAGGCGGTTTTTTTGATGTTAACGAATTGTGATCTTTGCATAATAATGCTGTGACCTCTACTGACTATAGTTAATACAAGCTTTCAAACACCAACAGTAGGCGCTTTATGCGAGGTAGTGCAGCGATGAAAAGACGTAATTTTATTTTTGCCATGTTTGCACTGGCAACCACACCACTAATCTCTTTACGCAGCAATGGCAACGAAACCAAGATAGACACCATGCCTAAAATAAAAAAACTTGTTCTGTCAGAAACAGAATGGCAGAAACGCCTGACAGCCGCACAGTTTGATATCCTGCGCAAAGAAGACACCGAGCCACCAGGCAGCAGCCCGCTCAACGATGAAAAACGCCAAGGCACCTATGCCTGCGCAGGGTGTGACCTGCCCTTGTTTACATCAGAGATGAAATTCGACAGCGGCACTGGCTGGCCCAGCTTTTTCGACAGCCTAAGCAAAGCCGTTGAAACAAGAACAGACTTCAAACTGCTATTGCCACGCACCGAGTATCACTGCGCCCGTTGCGGCGGTCACCAAGGCCATGTCTTCAAGGACGGGCCTCAGCCTACAGGACTGCGTTATTGCAACAACGGCCTGGCATTGGTATTCATCCCCCTCGAAACTTGAGGTTACGCCAGTAGACAGAAACAGCTTTTTTAACTGATAATCATGACGCCAGGACTTGCTGGCGTCGTGCATTCATCACCATGAAAAATCCCGAAATCACTCGCCAGTCAAAACAACAAAAAATAATCGATGAATTGGTTGATCAGCGTATTAGCATCAATCCCAACTTCTTCGACTCCGAACTAATCACCAGCCTGTACCAAGAACTAGTCGATTTAGAGCAGCAAGACCAACTCCGGGCAGCACACATAGGCAAAGATCAACAACGCAGCCACGTGCGAGATATTCGCGGTGATGCCATTCACTGGATCAATGGTGAAACCAATGCACAACGACTATTCCTGGAAGAAATGACGCAACTGCAAGAGAGCTTGAATCAACAATTGTTTTTAGGACTGACCGAACTCGAAGCCCACTATGCTCACTATCCAGCCGGCATGGGTTATCAGAAACATCTAGACAGTTTTCAGAACAATAATCTGCGTCGCATTACCATCGTTGTCTATCTCAACCCTGACTGGCATAAGGAGGATGGCGGTGAACTGGAAATTTTCAATGGCGAGAAAGTGACAACCAGCGTCCTACCTCTAGCTGGCACCTTGGTCTGTTTTGTCAGCGAAGAAATTCCGCATCAGGTAGCCATCACTAAACGCGAACGTTTCAGCATCGCTGGCTGGTTTAGGGTAAGAGATACCACAGCCTTAGCCACTAGTTAGTGCGGCTTCGGATGTATGACCCGTTTTTCATACTTCCAGCTGGTGGAATAAAATGATTCGATTGAGTCTTTGACAATTTGACGATAAAAGGCGGAATCAATCTTGAGCCAACGCTCAGCCAGTTCATCCGCAACCCCGCCTTCTTTTATCGACTCACGCAATAGCTCGCGACGAATTTCAAACAGCTCTGGGGTGATATACATGGCCCGATGCGCCATCTGCATTCCCTTGCCAAAATATGGCTTGTCACTGCCCATTTTTTCAGCCATGAACTGCGTCTGACGGGTTTCTATCGCTGTTTGATCATGCTCAGCAAAAAACTTGCCCAACCAGGGATGGATATAGACTTTGTCATAAAATATCTTGTGAACTTTCTGCAAGGTTGGCAGGCCGCCAATCAAATCAAACAGCGTTTCTTTTTTCGCCATGACTATTACTCGCTATGTAGTTAATGTCACTATATCTTATGCCCATGCTTCTTTGCACTCGCCACCACCGAACGTCTATGCCATGCCCTAAAAACCAACAAGACAATCAATATAGCGCCATAGATACTTGGCTCAAGAATATCAGCCTTCACCAACCATAAAAAATGTAACACCCCCAACACCGCGCAGACATATACCAGCTGATGTAGCTTTAACCAGCGAGGCTTACCCATCATCTCCACCAACTTATCGACCGAGGTGATCGCCAATGGGATCAACAATACAAATGCGACAAAGCCAACGGTTATATAGGGGCGTTTGATGATGTCTTTGTATATTTCCGGCCAGTCAAAATACTGATCCAGCACCACATAGGTCAGCAGATGCAGGCAGACATAAAAGAAACAATACAGTCCCAGCATGCGGCGGAAACGGTTTAACCATTTGGCATGAAACAAAACTGCCAGCGGCGATACCGTCAGAGTAATCAAAAGAAAGCGTAGTGACCAATCTCCGGTTATATGGCTAATCTCTTCGATAGGATTGGCACCCAGTGCATCATAATAGGCGTCATACCCCAGCAGCGCTGCCGGCAATAGGCAAACCATGAATAGCAGCGGCTTGATGACCCATGACAAATACCAGGAAAGTGACATATTAAGATCAATAATTACGTTTCAGGTCCATACCGCTATACAGATGAGCCACTTCCTCAGCATAGCCATTAAACATTTTGGTCTTACGCTTTCTGAATTCACCAATACGTCGTTCGCGCGATTGGCTCCAACGCGGATGGTCTACCTCTGGATTAACATTGGCATAGAAACCATACTCTGCGGGACCACTTAAATTCCAGGTGGTTTGCGGCTGTGTTTCGCTAAAGCGAATCTTGACGATGGATTTAATGCTTTTAAAACCATACTTCCAAGGCAACACCAACCGTAATGGCGCGCCATTCTGATTTGGCAGCACCTCACCATATAAACCAACCGCCATCAAACTTAGCGGATTCATCGCCTCATCCATACGCAGGCCTTCAACATAAGGCCAGTCTAATACGCTGCGACTCTGCCCTGGCATTTGCTCTGGGTCATGTAGTGTTGTGAACTCTACATATTTCGCCTTTGAAGTCGGCTGCATTTGCTTGATCAGATCTGCCAGCGGAAAACCTATCCACGGAATCACCATCGACCAGGCCTCAACACAACGCAGCCGATAGATACGTTCTTCAAACTTGTGCTGCTTAACCAGGTCTTCAAGCGCATACACACCCGGTTTGCCACACTCACCCTCAACGGTTACTGACCACGGATCAGTTTTCAGGCTGGCAGCATGTGCCGCTGGATCTTTTTTCTCAGTGCCAAATTCATAAAAGTTGTTGTAGCTGATCACGTGTTTCTTTGCTGTCAGCTCATCAGACAATGAAGCATTGTCTTTTTGAAAAGGATTAATATTCAAGGCCGCCATAGCCGAAAACGGCATACTAAACGTTGCCGCGGCAACCGAGTAGCCGGTCGCCTTTTTAATAAACTGTCTGCGTTGTTCAAAGAGTGATTGCGGCGTTACTTCACACTCTCTCACATCCGACTGTTTCCTTGTCTTTATTAACATTGGCTTATCCTATAAATATTAACAATTAATCTACTGCTTTCAGCTTGCTGCTATCAACCTTACGTAACCAGTAACCTGTCTTGCCGGTACGCTGCTCAAGCTCTGCTAAACCAGCTTTACCTCCCGTCCAATCAGAATAATGACCATAGAGGGAGATAAAATAAGTTTTACCCTTGACCATATGACTATACAAAGCCACATCATTTTCCAAACCCATTGAGACAACGGCCTTCTTCAACTGATCTAGTTTCGAAAAACTCATCATCTGAATGGCATAATATTTTTCTACTACAACTGGTTTTAACTCAGACTGAGGCGCTGGCGAGACTGTTTTTTCTTCAGACCTAGCCATCATCAGCGGCGCTTCGACAACAGTCACAGGCATGACTTCACTTGCAACGACCTGCTCTGATAACCCCACAGAATTTTCCAGATCTATATTTTCAAGATACTGACTATTTTCCAGTTTACGCACCCACAAATCAGGATTATTTGTACGAACACTCAATTCTAACTGTGCCGATTTTGCCTCACCCCTACTGGTAAAGTTTCCGTGAGCTGCAAAGTAATATTCATTGCCAGCCTCAATCTTCTTATAATAGTCAACTTCATCAGCAAGCCCCATTTCAACCACCTTCGCTTTTAATTCATCAGGTCGACTGGAACTGGCAAGATAAACAACATAGGCTCCCAACTCTGATTTAGGCTGTGCAACTGGCACAACTTCAGCCTCGGCAACAGGCAACTTAGCGGCAATCGCAGTTTCTATGTCCGCTCTATGCTCACTAAACACCGTTGAAGACAGCATTGTGGCTGCCCGCTCAGCAGCAATACTGTCTGGGTACGCCAACATCAAACTTATACCTCGCTGCGCTGCCACATCGATTCGTCCGTCATCATAATCCCTCTCCATATAACGCAATTCATAGAGCGATATCATACTTTCTAGATGATAGGTGTATTGCTTAGCATTATGTGCATATTCAGTATTGGCACAACACGTTAACAAAACCTTAAACCGTGCCAAAGCCGCCTTGGCATAAGCAGGATCATTGTTGCCAACATCCATCGAGAGGTTTTTTCTACCACGCCTATAGTCAGCCATGCCGGCAAAGTAATGAGCTTTTGCAACATCTTTATGACTGGGATACATGTTTGTAAATCGATCTGCTGTTTCTATCACTTTGTCTGACTGACCCGCTTCGTAATAGCCCTCTGCCAATTGCGCATAGAGCTCACCAGTCTCAAGGTTAAGCGGATACTTTATTTCCATTTCTTCCAACGTTTCGGCGGCAGCATCTGCATTCTTGACCTTTATTTGCCGCAAGCCAAAAAGATAATATTCCATTGCTGATGACAGCGATGCTGAGCTGGCAACAGAAACATCACCACTGCCCTTTTTTACTCCACCACAACCTAGCAGTGCCGCAGCCAAAATCAGACACAGGCAACACTTTGGCACAGCGGAGAAAATCACTTTCATTACACATCCTTACCTGTAACCATCAGCGGCGCATTAGACCGTCAACGCACCTCGTCACTGATCTTATCGACAAAAACTGTGAATTCTTTTAGTTATGTTGTTTTATCTGTTTTTTGGCTCAATAAATACATATCTGCCAGCAACACGGGCAATGTAGTGGTTGGCAGTCTTTTTTTTCTCTCCATGTCGCGCCACTAGTGTGATGATCAATTTTTTGACTGGTGCCAGGCTGGCAGAATCAGTTGTACGGAATTGTTGCTGCTCCACTGCTGACAACATACTGAGACGATAACCGCTGATTTGAAATTGCTTAATCAATGCCCTCCATTCACGTCTGGCTATGGCTCGCTGTTCGTCGGTCGATATATTTTGACTGGGGATAAAATGATGCAGCGCAACGATTGTACTTACATTGCCGCTACGATGGGCATTCGCCATGGCCATAGCCAGAGCTTCGGGGCTATTAGCCGCCTCAGCGCAAACACTGCCAATGGAAAACAGGAGGCAACAAGCAAGAAGCGACACAAACTTTTTGCTAAGCAAAATCCCTCCTCATTAAGATACAAAAAACCAATCTTAAGCGGTTTTTTTATCAACGGGCCAGTTTTGGCAGATCGCCTCGATCACCCATGGCGTATTCCATAAATAGGCGCTTCACTGGGGTCAGGCTATTGGTGGCATTGAGACCAAAATTACGCGCCAACTTAACCGGCTCCAGCGGCGAACCAAACAGACGTTTAAAACCATCCATCGACAACATCATGGCGACATTCTGACCCTTGCGCCAGCGCTCGTAGCGACGCAGGTTTTGCAGCAAACCGATATCGCGGTGCATGACATGACAGGCCAAGACAGTCTCCGCCAATGCAGCAGCATCCAGCACCCCGAGATTGACCCCCTGCCCAGCCAGCGGATGGATGGCGTGAGCGGCATCACCCACCAGGGCAATGCGCTGTTTGACATAGTCCAGCGTGTGTTGCAGGCGCAGCGGAAACTGACCACGCTCACGCACCTCAACCACTCGGCCCAGCCTGTATTCAAACGCCTCACCCAATTGGGCCGCAAACTGGATATCATCCATGGCCACCAGCTCAGCGGCCTGTTCTGGCGTAGTCGACCAGACCACACAGGAAAAACGATCGTGCATAGGCAGAAATGCCAATGGCCCATTCGGCAGAAAGCGCTGCCAACAGGTGTGCAGATGAGCTTGTTCGGTTTTAACAATGGCCATTACCGCATGCTGATCATAACCCCAGCCCTTGGTTGTGATACCGGCCCGCTCGCGCACTGGTGAACGGGCACCATCCGCCCCCACCAGCAACTTAGTGCGTAGTTGGCGACCATCTTCGAGGCTGATGCAAACCTGATCCTGCTCATCATGCCACTGCTGCCAGCGTGCCGGTGTCATTAACTCGATATTGCCAAGCTGCTCTGCCTGATGCAGCAGCGCCGCCTGAATGATCCGGTTCTCAATGATGTAACCTAGCGACGGCTCACCCACCTCGGCGGAATCAAAATGAATCACTCCGTCACCACCAGCATCCCAGACATGCATCTCACCATAGGCCGTTACCCGTTGATCAACCATGCCTTGCCAGGCACCTATACTATTAAAAACCTTGCGACTGGCATGAGTAATCGCCGAAACACGCAGGCCGATGCTATCTGCAGCCCAATCTGTTTTCATTGGATTGGCCTCCAGCACTGCAACACGCAGGGCTGAGCCACCCAGACTGCAGGCCAGGGTCAGGCCCACCATACCGCCACCAACGATGACTACATCATATTGCTCCAACATCACACCCCACTGCTTCAATTCTCAAATAATCCCCCATCATACCTCCCCACAATAACCACATTGAATTTTTGGTTGTTAAGATTAAGTTAAGATACTCTTGAGTCTAAATCTGCTACAATCGTCGGAGGCAGTACCTAGATCTATTAAGGACATTCTGTCCCCATTAGGTTTTGAAAGCATGCGCATATAAGGAAATTGGACGATTAACACCTGAGCCAACAAAGAAAAAAACATGCACCGTAAAATAACACATTCCGACGCTCCGCTTTATCGCAAGATAAAGCTATGGATCGTGCTATTTTTCCTTCTGCTACCATTACATTCCCAAGCAGAATTTTCACTTAACTTTTCCACCGGTAGTAACGTGGTTGGCAGTATTGCCAATCAAGGCTGTAATGCCGGCGGTGGAGGCATGGGTGGAGGCATGGGTATGCTTGGCCCCGGTTGCGGCGAAGACTACTTTCTCCAGGAAATCGTTAATGAGAATGGCATTGAGTACTACCACGTCATTCTTTTCGACCAAACAGAGGACTTTGCCATTGAATATTATATGCGTACTGGTGGCTGCTGCTGGTTTTCAGGCGGCGGCATGATGGGGGGTGGCGATGCCCCCTATTCGTCCAGCTACGGCAACATTGATGACCGGCTTGCCAACGCCTGGCAACCCTTGTCTGAGGCTGCGAACTCCGGCAACGGCACCGGTAATCCAGCGCGAATTTATATGCGTCAAATCAACAACGATAGCCAGATGAATCAGGAATTCATCAAACAATTCGAAGATCGCAAACCGCGCATCATTCAAGACATCAACGCCGATGGCACACAGCTTGTATTTGATCTGGACATGAGCAATGGCGACTACACAGGCTTCACCTCACCTAGCCAATTCATCAACACTTTCACCTCAAGCGACCCATTCGTCACCGATTTCGACATGAATATCGATGCTCCGCAAAGCAGTGTCTCGGCTGGGCGCTTCATCTATAACACTGGCCCAAATGACGGGGGCAGTAGCGGCAGCTTCACCTATGAATCTGCTGATGGCATTGATGTCTACAACATCGACTGGCTATCGTACTGCGATCCCAGCCAAAATGCAGACAATAACTGCAATTTCAATGGTGGCGGTGGCGGCGGTATGGGCGGTGGCGGCGGTGGCGGCATGTAACCCCCGCTTGCATACATTCTTGGAATCTCAATTAACCCTAGCCGCGCCCCAGCAGGGATAATCCCATCGCCAGCCGCGGCAGCTTACCCGCCAACCCCATCGTCTGACGACTCAACATACGCTTCAACGGCGGCATTACATCAACCGCCAACAAACTGATATTACGCGCCAATGCCACCGGTGCCAGCGGGTTACTGAACAACCGTGTCAGACCATCGGTAAAACCAATCACCGCTTTATGATCCCAATGACGCCAATCGGCGTAGCGCTGCATCACCTCTGCAGCACCGATATCTTCACCATTAGCGATGGCGGCCGCCAGCACATCAGCCAGCACCGCCACATCGCGCTGCCCCAGATTAAAACCCTGCCCGGCGATGGGGTGCAGGGTGTGGGCAGCATTACCGATCAGGGCCAAGCGTGGCCGTACCTGCTGTTTGGCTCGCACCAGTTTTAGAGGATAGGCATTGCGGCGACCAACCTTTTCCAGTTTGCCAAGGCGATAACCAAAACGGCTTTGTAGCTCGGTCAAAAATTCATCATCAGATAGACCTAGCACCCGCTCTTCGTCGCCACCACGCACCGTCCAGACCAGGTTACAGCGCTTGGGGTCACCGGTTTCGGCATAGGCATTGGGCAGCATGGCCACCGGGCCGGTATCGGTAAAACGCTCGTAGGCCACAGCCTGGTGATGGCGTTCAGGAGTGACATTGGCGATGACTGCAGCCTGACCGTAGTCCCAACTGCGAGTCGGAATATCAAGCAGCTTGCGCACCACTGAATTACCGCCATCGGCCGCGATAACTAATTTAGCTGAAAGCTGCATTTGCTGGCCGTCGCGCTCGATAGTCAGGCAGGCATCAGCGGCATTCATCTGCACATCGGTGACGCTGGCAGGGCAGATCAACTCAACGTTTTCCAGCTTAGGCAGCTCTTCCGCCAGCACTGCCCCCACCACCCGGTTTTCTATCACGTAACCAAGGGCGTCGGTCTTCTCCTCAACACTGTCAATGCGTGCAGCACCAAAATGGCCACGGTCAGAGACATGAATCTTTTTGATCGGACTGACCTTGTCGGCAAATTGTTGCCACAGCCCCATGGCCTCAAAGATACGCGCCGAACCATAGGCCAGAGCAATGGCCCTGTCGTCGTAGCTGGGCTGGCTGTCGGACTTGAACGGCACCGCTTCGACCACACCGATACTCAAAGGCAGAGGGTTGAGGGCATAGGCCATGGTAGCCCCAACCATGCCGCCACCGACGATCAGAATGTCGTAATCACAACTCATTACTGGCGCGTCTTCCTTGCTGGTTTTTTACCTGCCATGAGCGCCTCAATCTCGTCCACCTGTTTCGGTACACCGGAGCTCAGCACTTCATGGCCAGTACGCGTGACACGGACATCGTCCTCAATGCGGATACCGATGCCCCACCACTTCTTCGCCACACCTTTGCTGCCCGGGGCAATATATAGGCCAGGCTCAATGGTTAGCACCATCCCTGGTTCCAGCAGTCGCCAGTCACCATCAAGTTTGTAATCACCAACATCGTGCACATCCATACCCAGCCAGTGGCCGGTGCGGTGCATGTAAAAACGACGGTAGGCCTCTTCCTTGATCAGCTTGGCCGGAGTGCCCTTGAGCAGCCCTAGCTTGATCAAACCCTTGGTCAATACCTTGACCGCGGCCAGATGCGGATCATTCCAGTGATTACCAGGCTGAACCTTTTCGATGGCCGCATATTGGGCCGCCAGCACCAGCTCATAAAGCGCCTTTTGCGCCGCACTGAACTTGCCGTTGACCGGAAAGGTGCGGGTAATGTCGGCAGCATAATTGTCGTACTCGCCGCCGGCATCGATCAGCAACAGATCACCCGCCTGCAATTCGGACTCGTTTTCGGTGTAGTGCAGAATACAACCATTCTCACCACCACCAACTATCGATGGATAGGCGGCATGACGACAACCGTGGGTCATAAAATAATGCAGAATTTCGGCTTCGACCTGGTACTCCATCATGCCTGGCTTGCACGCCTGCATCGCACGGCAATGAGCCTCAGCCGACACCTTGGCAGCCTTCTTCATGGCGCGAATCTCAGCAGCACTCTTAATCAGCCGCATCTCATGCAGCAGGTGATCGAGGGAAACCAGCTCACCTGGCGCATGAACACCGGCACGAGCCTTTTTACGCACCCGGTTAAGCCAGTCGAGCATGCGCTGATCCAAATCAGGATGCGTGCCCATGGAATAGAAGACCCGCTCACGGTTCTCCATCAGGCCAGGCAGAATGTCATCAGCATCCTCGATGGGAAAGGCATCATCGGCTCCATAGCGCTGCATCGCCCCCTCCAAGCCAGTACGACGGCCATGCCAGGTCTCCATCTCCACATCTCGTTCGCGGCAGAACAATACAAACTGACCCTGCTTGCGGCCGGGGATCAACACCACAATCGCCTCAGGCTCAGGAAAACCAGTCAGGTAATAAAAGTCATTGTCAGAGCGATATGGGTGTTCCACATCACGACTGCGAGTACGTTCAGGTGCAGCTGGCAGGATAGCAATGCTGTCCTCACCCAGCATGGCCAGCAGACGCTGACGGCGTTTGGCAAATTCACTCGCCTGCATTTCTCATCTCCATTCGTAGCGAAGCGGTTCAAGGGTGCGGCATGACTGGCTTCTTCGACCGAGGAGCGCGCAGGCATAGTTGACACTATGTCGAGAACTCCGACAGAGAAAAAGCCAGACAGGGCGTGCCATTGGGCAGCTGTAGTAGGAGGGAGACGTGAAAAGCAGGCTGAACTGCATCAGTGCAGCACCACATCGTCAGGAGCACCCGTTGGTGACCCTGACTCTTGATCCAGGAGCAACAACTCATCGCGAATCATCAACGCCCCCATACGGACATATTCCGAGATATCGAAAAAAGCGCTCTCGCCTGTTTCCGTGTCATCACCATCCTCATGACTGAGCTGGGCAATTTCGGTTAAATCCTGGGCAAACTCCTGCACCGGCTCGGAAAACATATTAAATTCTTTAATGCCCCCTAGCGCCAGACCGTAAAGAAAACCTTCACACCAGCCCGCCAGCGCCTCAGTTCGCGTATCGAGCGATGTATCATCATCCGGCAATAATAATTTGAAACTCAGATCGGGATCAGCAAGCTGTTTGACCGAATCATCAAACAAGGCCTTGAGCGCTTCTTTGTCAGCGGCATCAACACCAGCAATGCCAGAGTCCGTGCCATCTAACACTGCTTCCATCTCACCACTCAGCATGCGCCTGGCCCAGGTTTCACCATCCAGCTGCAATTGACAACTGGCCATCGCACAAAGAATGCCGTGACATTCCGAGGCACCAAAAGCACCTCCATAGCTGGACAATAGAGAATCCAAATCATCATAGGCTGGGGCCGGCATTATCACGCAAAAATCCTCAATCAAAATACAATCTGTTAATACTAACACCCCATAGCCGTTGACCATAAGCCCGACTCGCTCTATATTGGCGAACTATGAGTCAAGAGCAAAAACGCAATCATGAGCAGGATCTTAAAGCCCTGGAATACCGGGTCGATGAGCTGATTCAACTTTGCCACCAGCTAAAGGGTGAAAACCAGGCCCTGCGAGACCAACAAGGCAACCTGATGTCGGAACGCGCCAGCTTGATGGAAAAAAACGAAATGGCCCGCTCGCGTATCGAAGCCATGATCATGCGTCTAAAAACTATGGAATCAGAATATGGCCAGTGAGCCAAGCCCAGTGACCGTCAATATTCTCGGCAAGGAGTACCGTGTCGCCTGCCCGCCTGAAGAACGCGAAGGCCTGCTGCAAAGCGCGGCCTTTCTCGATGAAAAGATGCGTGAGATCCGTGACCGTGGCCGCACCACTGGCAGTGACAATGTCGCAATTATGGCAGCGCTGAATATCACTCACGAATTGATGCAAAAACAGGGGCAGACTGAACAGGTCGACAGTGGCCTCAATGCCCGTGTCAAAAACCTGCAAAGCAAGATCGAGGCAGCACTTTCCAGCGCTCGCCAAATTGAAATCTAAACCGGCCACCAATCTGTTAAAATACAGCTATGGCATCCTCTACCGTGTTCGTGAGCGGCTAAGTAACCTTTGAGCCGTAATCAAAACCTTTGGGGACGGGCTGTCAGGTTTGTGTGCATGTCCGCATGACGGAAAGCCTAATGACCTGCATATGTTCCCACTTGAACCTTTGGTTCAAGGTCTGATGCAGCAAACGGCACAGGCGGAGGATGCCTTTATTTATACAAGCAAACACAGCACTTAGCCCATCGTGACCACACACACCCAATCTCGTCAACAGATCCGCAAGCAGATTCGCCTCAAGCGCCAGCAACTGAGCGCCGCCGATCAACAACACGCCAGCCAAGCCATTGCTGACAACCTGGCCAATAGCCAACTGTTTCGCAACAGCCAACGTATCGCTGGTTTTCTCAGCAACGATAGCGAACCGGATCTAAGCCCATTAATGCAGCTGGCCTGGCGGCAAAAGAAACAGTGGCACCTACCCATCATCGGCCTGCCCAACGTCAACCACCTCTGGTTTGCACCATACAAGGAAACCGATCCGCTGGTGAGCAATAGATTTGGCATTGGCGAACCAGACACCCCTCTGCATGAAACCACTCGCAGCTATGGCCTGGACCTGGTGCTAATGCCACTAGTGGCATTTGATACCGAGGGCAACCGCCTCGGCATGGGTAAGGGCTATTATGACCGCACCCTCAAGTTTTTGCGCCTGCGTAAACACTGGCGCAAGCCGCGCCTGGTGGGCATCGCCTATGAACTGCAAAAGTTCGAACAGCTGCCCTTCCAAACCTGGGATATCCCACTCGACGCCGTCGTCACTGAAAAATCGATTTACAATATCCGCCAGCTAAAACTCTAAACAAGGATTCAGCCTGTGAATTATTGGCTAATGAAATCAGAACCCGATGTGTTTGGCATTGACCACCTCATCGCCATGCCCAATAAGACCGAACACTGGGACGGCGTGCGCAACTATCAGGCCCGCAACATGATGCGCGACAACATGAAAAAGGGTGACCTGGTATTTTTCTATCATTCCAACTGCAAGGTACCAGGCATTGTCGGCATCATGCAGGTGGTCAAAGAAAGCTATCCTGACTTCACTTCCTGGAATCCGGAATCAAAATACTTTGACCCCAAGAGCACAGAAGAAAAGCCGCGCTGGTTTATGGTCGACGTCAAATTCAAACGCAAGCTGAAACGCACCATCAGCCTGAACGAGCTAAAAGAGATGCCGGGACTAGAAGGGATGGCATTACTGCAACGCGGCAACCGCCTATCAATCATGCCAGTGAGCAAACGAGAGTGGGATCTAATTCTCGCTGCGGAATAATTTATTTCGCCAAAATAGTACCGGAGTGTTGCAGCAGATTCGCTTTGATCTTTAACATCTCGATCTGCCCCAGTTCAACGGACTGACCACTTTTTACAAAGCCCGTCAGCATGACCACAATAGCATCACCCTCGATTCGAAATACTTCACCCACCAGCGAAATATATTCTGATTGCCCCGGCAAGTTAAACGACACAATCAACTTGCCACCCTCTTTGGGC
>Ga0316207_10003474_pt1 | contig 14572 bp, 11 predicted proteins | sample 6weekpyrite_MG_FD_204943 | JGI IMG/M metagenome (GOLD analysis project Ga0316207, IMG submission 204943) | Microbial mat bacterial communities from mineral coupon in-situ incubated in ocean water Damariscotta River, Maine, United States -... | ecosystem: Environmental > Aquatic > Marine >... | reverse complement strand
CCGGTCGAAAATCCAGCGACCACGATATGCTCGCAGCAACACTTTAAAATTTCATGGCCACGGTCAACAGAGGCAATCCATTCATTAACATCACGCTGCGATAAATCTTCAGCAGATGTGCCGTGCCCTGCCATACGTGGCGCGTACACGGTATAGCCCGAGGCAAACAAAAAATCAGCCCATTCCCGAACTTCTTCAGGGGCGGCCATCAGCCCGTGAATCAGTAATACGCCTCGGTCAGAATCTGGCCTATGCAGCAGGTAAGGCTCACCGATGTTTCTGAGCTTGGATTCGCCTTCCAGATAGTGTCGCAGGTAGTCTTGTTCAAAGAGCGCCAGCTCGCGATCGAGTCGTTGTTGGCAGTGTATGCTGAGTTCCACCGTTAAACCGCTGCCGTCGCTGAGAATGCACTGTATATCAGGGCGTAGTGACAAACGCCGCCAATCAATACCATGACATGAAATAGTTCATGAAAACTGAAGATGCCCGGTATGATTAATGGTTTTTTAATGGCATAAAAAATCGCGCCAAGCGTAAACGCAACGCCGCCGGCAAACAGCAATGTAATTTGTTGATCCGTCATTAGTTCCAGAATTTGCTGCATGGGAAATACCAGCATCCAGCCCATTATCAGAAAAATAATAGCGTAGATCATCCGGGGCGCACGCGGGAAAAATAATTGAGAGCACACGCCGAAGGCGACGAGCCCCCATTGAATCAGAATCATCGGCAGTCGCCAGTTGTCATCCATAAAAAAATAACAAACGGGTGTATAGGTGCCAGCAATCATAAAAAAAATCGCCAGCCGGTCCATTTTGCGCCAAAAAGACAGTTCGTTTTCTTGCTTCTTGAAGGCATGATAGAGCGAGCTGGCAGAGAACAAAAAAATAATTGAAAGGCCGTAAGCCAATGCAGTCACGATTGACGATGCTGAGCTGCTCGCAACATTCATCAGAAAGAGTGTTCCCACCACCGCAGCAATCGCGCCCGCCAGATGAGAATAGAAATTAAAGGCCTCATGAGATTTGATCATTTTGCCGTTGTCCTTGCTGATAATTTAATGACATTAAACGTACTTCGATGACAGAATGCCCGTCATACTAATAACGCTGTCGGCATAAAAACAGAGTGATCGCGGCTTTTACAAAACTTTTACATTGAACCAAGACAGCCACAGCTGAAGGTAAGGGATGATGACTCGTCATAAAATGATGCCCAATACGATTGTTATTTTTATCTTCTCTATCGTGGCGCTGGTGTCGTTGTTTGTTCTGTATATCTATTGGTATATCGAAATCAGTAGCGGCCTGGACGACGTGGTGACTAAGTTCGATATTGATCCCCGGCAGGTTTTTGAATCGCGAACCGTGTTGGTGATTTTTGTGTTGTCATTGTTAGCCAGCCTGATACTGACTGGACTGTCGATGACCTTTATCTATAACCTGAAAATGCATCAGCTTTATCGGCTGCAAAACAACTTTATCAATAACTTTACGCATGAGCTGAAAACGCCAGTGACCTCTTTGAAACTTTATCTGGAAACCTTCCTGAAGCATGACCTCAGCAAAGCCGAGCAAACAAAGTTTCTGAATTATATGCTCAGAGATGTGCATCGTTTGTCTGACAATATCAGCAATATTCTCGATTTGGGTCGAGTCGAAAGTAAAAATTTTAAGGATGAATTTGTTGAACTTGATGTGGCAACATTTGTGTCTGATTTCTATCAGCATAACGCGCATCTTTTTCACGGACTCGCGATTGACGTACAGCCGCCATCAGGCACGCCACCAATTGTAGCCATCAGTCGGCTACTGTTTGAAATGTTGCTCATCAACCTGGCTAGCAATGCTTTAAAATACACTGCGTCGGAGGCGCCGGCGTTGGTGGTTCGATTTAAGAAGGAAGCGCATCATCTTGCGCTTCAGTTTTCGGATAATGGCATCGGCATCGACCGTTCGCAGCGGAAAAAAATATTCAAGAAGTTCTATCAAGTCGGTGATGCAAGCGTGCGTTCCGCTCAAGGCAGCGGACTGGGTCTGTATCTCGTGCAAAATATCGTGCGCGCTCACCACGGCAAAATCAGGGTGTCGAATGACGGTGAGAACGGCGGTTCCCGGTTCATCGTGACGCTGCCGTTGATCAGCAAGCATTCTATGGCTAACAGTGCGCGTAAGATGATGAGCCTGAAATGACGGAGTTGAAGTAGTGACGGGTTTGAAATAATGAATCAGCGTAGCAAGCGTATTTTGGTGGTTGAAGATGAGCAACATATCGCCGAGGGCATTAGCTTGAATCTGGAGCTACAGGGTTACGAGGTTCGAATTGCCGAGACAGGCTCGGCCGGTTTAAACGTATGGCAACAGTGGCTACCCGATTTAATTGTGCTCGACATTATGTTGCCGGGGGTCGATGGCATTTCGGTGTTAAAGCGCATTCGGCTTGAAGATGAGCGGCTGCCCGTGTTGATTCTGTCGGCAAAGAGTACCGCAGAAGATCGAGTCAAAGGTTTGATGTTGGGGGTTGATGACTACCTGTCTAAACCCTTTAACCTGGATGAATTTTTGCTACGTGTAGAACGCTTGCTAAAACGCGACGGCTGGTCGAAGCAGGAATCAGATGAGGCGCCACCGTCGCCACTGAACAGTTATCGTTTCGGCCAAAACCGAATTGATTTCACGCTATCACGGGCAATTTGTAAGGGGCGGGAAATCTCTCTAACCGAACAAGAATTACGTTTGCTCCGGCTGTTAATCTGCAACCGGGGTAAAGTGTTGTCGAGGGGCGAAATTCTGGAGGTGGCCTGGGGCTTTTCGAAAGACCTGAGTACCCGAACGGTTGATAATTTTATCGTACGTTTTCGTAAATACTTTGAAGTTGACCCTAAAAATCCGGTGTACTTCAAAAGTCGGCGCTCAGTTGGTTATGTCTTTGATCATTGAACTTATGGAAGCGAGAAACTAGTACTCCAACAACTTTGCAATGATGGCTTTTGGGCCTGCCCTCCGGGTGACAACCAGAAAGCCCAGCACAGCGTTGCACTTGCTTGACGTAGCGCCACTATGCCGGCACAAGTGCGCCTTGTCCTGAACATTCTGGTTGTCATCTAGCCATCATTGCAAAGTTGTTGGAGTACTAGGGGCGGGGAGCGAGGTACTGGGAGCTGGGTTTAGCTCCTCGCTCCCAGCACCCCGCTCCCAATCTCCAATCCCCAATCCCCTTAAGGGTTCATCTCATACTGATCTTTCGTTGCGAACGCGTAGTTTTCCCAAACACGCTGATAACGCGCTTCATCAATGGCAGGACGCTTGATCATGCGCTCACAGATTTTTTGCTGAATCAGTGTCGCGCAGCCTTTTTGCCCCAGAACCAAGGCGTATTTGGAAAAATCGCGGATGATGAAATCGAATATCTGCTCAATCATGTCATCTTCAATGCCCATGATTTTTGCATTTTCCAAAATCAGCTGCCCGTACACGACCAGGGTAAACAGCTCGCCCAAATTCAACAGAAAGTCAAAGTCCTTACTTTGCTCTTTGCTGGGTTTGCCCGCCAGCAGCAGAATTTTTAACAGGCGAATCTGGCCTTTAAAGATATTGACGTTGGGAAGATCAAATTGGCTATAGACTTTGCGGTAATCATGGAAGCGGGTGGCGCCAAGGCCTTTGGTCGCACCCTGATTGAACAGGAAGTCATCGTTAACGGTGTCGCTCATTCGTGGAATTTCAGGGAATTCGGCAGGCTTGAAGAAATAATTGGCCATAAATTTCAGAATCAGGGCCATGTTGACGTGTACGGTGCCTTCCAGTTTGGGCAGGGCGCGAATATCTTTCACCGCCATTTCAAAATACATATTCTTTTCAAAGCCTTTGGCTGCCATGATATCCCACAACTCATTCATGACTTCTTCGCCCTGAGTGGTCACTTTCATTTTGACCATCGGTGTGAATAGCAAGTAGCGGCGGTCATCCTTGCTGGCGCAACGCATATAGTCGATGGCGCGCTGGCCAAACAGCTTCATTGCCGTCAGACGCGCATAGGACTCAGTAAACAGTTGTTGAATGTGTACGAAGTCGGTAACGTAATGGTCGAACAGCTTTCGATGCGACGCGTGATTCATTGCTTCATAATAGGCGTGAGTACAGATGCCTATTGACGCCCAGCCAAGATTGAATTTGCCGATGTTAACCGTATTCAGTGCCATATCCCAGGCGTCACGTCCCTTGGCCAGAATATCTTCTTCACGAATGGGGTAGTTGTTTAACTTGTATTCGGCAACATAGTTTTGTGAGTTGACGACATTCTGCACCAGCTCATAGTTTTCATGCTGAGACTCGGCAACGAAGAATACGTAGTCATCGCTGTCAGCCATTTTGCCAAAGGTCGAGACCAGCGCTGCCTTATTTGCGTTGCCGATATAGTATTTGCTGCCATTTGCCAGGTAGGTGCCATCTTCCTGTGGTGTCAGGATCATGTCACTGGAGTAGATGTCTGCGCCATGTTCTTTCTCAGATAAGCCAAAGGCAAAGATTCCACCTGCTTTCAGCAGTTTGGCGGCACGTTTTTTCACTTTCTCATTTTCGCTGATCCAGATCGGACCCAGGCCTAAAATCGTCACCTGCCAGGTGTACCAGTGCGCCAAGCCATAAAAGCCAAAAATTTCATTCAGCGCGCAGTTTCGAAAAGTATCCCAACGGAAATTCTTATTGCCATATTCCTGAGGCGTGAGAAAGGTGGCGAACAGTTTTTCTTTTTTGGCAAATGCCAGAAAGTCGGCATACCAGGTGCGCTCATGGTCATCTTCTTTAAGCTTGGCTTTACCGCGATCTTCAAAAAAACGGATGGTTTTCTTCACCAGATCTCTGGAGCTTTTGTCGAGGTGGTCGTAGTTCTCCTGTTTCGGGTTCAGAATGACAGGTCTCGTGCCTTTGGTTTCCGGACGAACAGGTGACTTGTTGAAAAGGAAATTGTTGGGCAGGTCAAGCAGTTTCATTGAGCGGTTCTCCAAAATAGTCAACAAGGTGTATGGTAAAGCCGCGACTATATACCTTACTGGAGTTGAAGTTAACTGATCTGGAGCAATTAAGTGAGACCTTTAAGCGATAGTCTGGCGTAGAGGCTAAAATTTACGCAAAACTTACTTGATTGTGATAGGTATTGATGTATTCAATTTTGTACTCACCATGACCGAAATTCAGTCCTTTTTAGGCTACTATCATTTTTCAGGAGCAACTTGTCTGCTTAATCGATATCCCACGGCTACTCGGTTAATAATATGTGCTTCACATATCGGTAGAGGGGGAATTATAACCTTTAAATATGGGAAATAATGGTCTATATAAATAGGCGCAAAGTATTTAATGGGTGCACTGCTTAGTTTGTCTGCCAAATTTTAGAGGATGATTTAGCAAAATATGCTGAGTGAGCATAAACAATAAGTAATATATTAAGGAGTAATGAACAATGAAACGTTTTGGATTAAGTTTAGCAATTGCGGCAGCTTTGGGGCTGACGGCTTGTGGTGGCTCAAGCAGCAGTTCAAGTGGTGGTAGCACGTCGACAACCGTAAGCGGCACGGCGAGTAAGGGTATTGTGATTGATGGTTTGGTAGAAGGCTTCTTGTTTGGGGCTGATGGTCTGCCTGATTTTTCAACTGTTATTGATAGTGATACAACTGACGCCAACGGTGATTACTCACTGACGATTCCAAGTCAATATAAAGATGAACCTCTCTATATCAGAGTGACCAGTGACGGCACCGCCACGATGAAATGTGACCTTGCGGGTGACGATAGCTGTGGTGCCGGTGTGAATTTTGGTGACACTTATACCTTAGCAGATACCGACTTTAGCATGGGAGCAGTATTGTCGGAGAGTGACGGCTCGGTCTCAGTTGGTTTGACTCCTCTGACGACCGCAGCGGCTAAAAAGGCACTGGAAAGTATTGAAACGTCTGGCAGTGATTTTGGTGCTGCGATGTTAATTGAGCAGGCAAACTCAAGTGTTGCCAATACCTTGAATGATATTTTGGGCCTTACGGGAGCGGATGCAGTTGTTTCCATTACCGATGTTGCTGTTGTTGATCTGACGAATCCCACTGAAGTTGCCGATTCTCTGGGAGATAGTGACACAGCCGTGCAGACCGCTGCGATTAACGCGGCTGCGGTGAGTGCAGTTCAGGCTGACAACCCAGGAGCCAGCATTGAGGATGCAATTGATTCTTTTACAGATGATTTGGCTGATACCGCCTTGGTTGGTAATACTGCTTCAGCAGGCGTCACCGATCTGGCAGAAATTCTTGAAGATGCAGAAGCTGTGTTGGGCGAGGTGGATGCAGGCGACGAAGGCGAAGCACTTGCAGCCGCTACGGGTGATATCGGAACCCAGCAAGATGAAGCAGAAACTGAAGCACCTGACGTCGCAGTTGATGATACACCAAGCGCAACGGCTGGTGCCGAAGAGCTGGCGCAGGTCAAAGCCTTTGTTGAAGAGTTGAGAGAACTTGGCACGACTATCGATGGTAAAATGGTCGGAACCGGTGAAGATGAAGATACTGTAGAGAATATTTTAGATAACTTCGATTTGCAGGTTGATGCCGCCGATATGGCTAGCAGTGATGATGCCGATGCGGCAATGGAAGCCCTTGGTGAGGCGGTTCAATCGATTGTCGATGTCTTTGATGCGAACTTTGAGGTCGGTGCAAATGGCCCTGTACTTTTGGAAGAGTCAATTATTGATGGTTTTCCTATCGATGTTGAATCGGCAGAGACTGGGCTGATCGTTAATATTTCTCAAAGTGGTGGTGTATTCGCTTTTCGGGTAAATGATGACGCTGTTGACGTGACAATTGATGAGCAGGTTACTTCTGCCGATGTCGATGTTTCTGCCACAGCCACCGCACTTACTCTGGATGATGGAATTGTTGAAACAGAAACAGGAAGTGTTGAAACTGAAGGTGGTTTGGTTGAGACAGAAGTTGGTACGCTGACGGGTGTAGCCGATTTGAATATTGCCGGCACGGTGCAGGCTGGCACGATTGATCTTGAGTTGCTAAATGGAACGGTAACCGCAAATTTGGTTGTGGTGGTTGATAATGAAGATACCAATATGGGGTCTGGCAATTCTGATTCCAAAGATGAGAGCTTTACCTTAACCGGATTTGAGCTTGACCTGGATGTCACGATGGCGCAAATCGTTGGCGGGGCGATCACTACCGAAAATGCAATGTCTTTCGCGGGTGGTTTGGATATCTCCGTATCCAGCGTTGCCGTTACTGAAGATGCAAGCTCTGAAAATGACTGGTCGGGAGAAAGTGATACTTTCTCTGAGAATGGCGTACAGACGTTGAAACTGGGAATTGTTGGAATCGAATTAACGGGTACCTTCGGTAATGCGAAAGAGGAGTTTGATGCTTCTTTCAGTTTGACTGGTAACGCTTCTAACGTGCCGACATTTACTGAGATTTATGACGAAAGTTTTGATGGATCTGTTTTTACCAATAGTGAATCAGAAAGCGGTGGTGAAACCAACAGCCTGTTCGCAGCTGTGACCGCAGAACTAACCTTCGACGCCAAACTTGCGGGAGTAGCGGATGAAATTCAGTTTAGCTTCAGCGTTACCCGAGCTGGCTTTGATGATCTTGAGTCGAGCGTTTCCTTAAGCTATCCGGGCCGCAGTATCCTGATTGAAGCGGAGGCTACAGGCCTTGACAGCGACGGGAATGCACTTGCCAGCGTGATGCTGAGCAATAACGATGGCGTTGTCATTCAGTTGGATGCAGATGAATCAACCGTTGATGAAGATGATGAACTGACCGGCACTATTACCATCACCGGTAGTGATACCGTCTATGCTACCTTGGATGTTGTCGATGGCATGGAACTGATTCGTTATTCAGACGGAACCTTCGAATCAGCTTTCTGATCAATTTTGTCTGACAACCTTGCCGTGTAAACTCAGAGAGGCCCTCGGGCCTCTCTTTTTTGTTATAACTATACCCCTGGGTTTTTCGAATATGCAGCGCTTTGCTTTCGCACTAATTGCCTTTCTCTGTGCGAGCACTTCAACTGCCGGTGTTTCAGAGCCTCGTACAGACGCTAACGATCAACTCTATTATCATTCTCATATTTTTGCTTACAGTGAAACCTCGTCGATAAAACAAATTGTTGTTGATGACATGGAAGGGCCGTATTTTGATGGTGGCGAGCATTCCTTTACCCATAATGTCTGGGAGCTTGGCGTCACTCGCGCTGGCTGGAAGCTGGCCTACCTTATTCGCTACGACTATTCCCTCGACTATAATCCCGACACTGCGGCGCTGGTGTACAGTGATAAAAACGACCTCTCTATCGAGAAGAATCGCATCTATGATGTTGATATGCAATTGATCCACACTCGCACGAACGGACTTAAAGTTGGCTATGACTGGCAAGTAACAGAGCGATTCAATTTCCAGCTTGATGCCACTTATCTCGAGACCTCACGTTTGCTTGAAGGAAAGGTAACAGGCCAGTTCGAAGTGGCGAATGATGATTACATGGGGCAGCTTGATCTTGACTATGTTTACTCAAAAGATGAGCTACTCGAGCGTGCAGTAGAAAATCCAAATGGTCGAGGTTACGCCATTGATATTGCCTGGGATTGGCAAATAAACTCCCGGTATCGACTTGCAGGTAAATGGACCGACTTGTTCAGTAAAATTACCTTCAATAAAGCGCCTTTTACAACGGCAGCGGCCAGCACAGATCGGATAAATTTTGATGATGAAGGCAAAATTGACGTTAAACCTGTGCTTTCGGGTCGAGAAGGGTTTAGAAAGCACTACTTGCGATTTCCCCGGCAAATGAACCTAGGTGCCTACTACCAATTTCAGCCTGAGATAGAATTGACGGCTGGTTGGTATCGTTATGGCACGATTGATTTTGCTTCTTTGGGACTTACCTATGCCAGCCCCCAGGATATTGCGCTACACAGTCGTTTTGACTTCAAGTCAGATGCTTTGACACTGGGTCTTATTACCCCGCTCTTGAATGTTGCTATAACGAGTGATCGTCTGGTATTCAAAAAGGCTCGAACATTTGGTCTGGATCTGGCCTTTCGTGTTAGGTTTTGATTTTGGCCACTGCGCAGGACTGTTGCGCAATGATCTGAAGAAATGAAATGCAAAACAGTTGATGGAAACGGAACGAGATATGAGGGGCGGAGAATTTCCCGCCCCCAATCATATTTACAACAATGGCTGCAATTTAGGCCAGATCAGGTTGGCTAGCTTTTGAGAGCCGGAGGTCGTGGGATGGATGCCATCAATGATGATGTCGCTGTCGTTGATACTTGAGCGAGGATCAACAAAGTCACAGTTGGCTGACGAATAGTAGCAAGCCTGAGCAAGACGCCAGTCTCCGTAATCCACGGCTTCTTCCATGCTGTCGAGCCACAACAAAGCGTCTTTGGTGTAGTAGTAACCCATGTAAATGACGTTATCCACGCCATCTGCTGCCATGCCATTGAGCATGTTGGCTGCATCTACATAAAGGTCATCAATAAAGTTTTTACAGGTTCTGCTTAGGCGACCCCACTCGTACCACTGGGTTTTGCAATCATAAGGGTCAAACAGGGTAATGGCCGGGATCAGAATGTCGTTGCCAGCGCCGTCCATGACGATGGTATCGATGGCCGGGTTATCATTTTTGGCAATTGAATACTGGTTTTCAATCGAGGTCGCGATAATACCGCCAGTGAGTTCTGCTCCGGACAGCGTATAGCGACGGAAGGTTTCGCCTGCATAGCCTTCCAGAAAATCCTGTAATTCTCCAGACAGTGCAAAAATCGAGTCGCCAATAAAGACGACCTGATCATTGTCAGCGTCAGACACGCGCGGATTACTCAGTAGGCCACCGACTCCGCCGCAGCCGGTTAGGCCTGCTGCTATCAGTGCCATAGCGATGAGTTTGGTTTTGGATTGCAATAATTGCTTGAATCGTTTTTGGATGATGTGTTTCACTTTGTATCTCCTTTGTTATTTTAGGTAACCGAAACATCAGAATAACAGTGAGATTGAAGCTGAAATGAGACGTGGCTCACAGTAGCGGCTATCCGACCAAGACCAAAAGGTTGGAACTTCAAATTTACACGTTTGTAGAATGGGCTTGAGCGCGATGTAAATAGTGTCGCAATCGTGTTGCCAGTGATTCGGCGATGATGTTGATCGCGGCGGATACCAGAATTAACATCACCGCACGATCCAGACGAAATTCTTCAAATGCCGAGTCGATAAAAAAACCCAGCGTCGGGATCCCTAAAATACCGAGAATCGCTGTTTCGCGGAGTATAGTTTCCCCCCGATACAGCGTGAACGCGAGAAACTGCCCATAGATGCGTGGCAGCACTTCAAAAAAATACGCGCCTGCTCCTTGGTTGATGTCATTGCGCAACGTAAACTCATTGCTATGTCGGCCCAGCAGATGTGCCAATAGTGCGCCATTGTGCAGGCCAATGGCTAACACACCGGGCAACAGTGATGGACCGAGTATAATCAGGCCGATAAACGCCAGCAATAACTCTGGTAAACAGCGCAAAATGACCAAAAACAGGTCACCCGGATAGCGCAGCCAGGGCGTATTCACGCAGTGCTTGCTGATTAAGGGAAACCACAACAGCGCCAGAAATGCGGCTAACGCCAGGGCTATTTGACCCAGTACCAGCGTGTGGCCGATACCTGGCAGTATTTGTGTATGCCATAAGGGTTCAAACCAGTGGTAGAGCGCGGTCCAGTTTTGTTGTGCTCCGTCCAGCTTCAGCGGGGCAGGAACAATGTCATGAAAAAACTGAGTTAACCGCTGTGGTTGCCAGTGGCTATCTTCAGTCAGCGTGGGCGGGAAAAGTACCAGTGATGCTAGAAAAAGCGGCACCAATATCGGGCGTAGGCTCCACCAGCGCATCGATAGCACCAACGCGATAAACACCAAAATAAGTGCAGCCACTTCACTATAGCGTCCCAGTTTGAGATAGCCTTCGAGTTGAAAGCCCAAGGTGGGCAGGCCAATAAATCCCAGCACGACGCTGGCACGCAGCGCACACTCAAGTCGATAACGGGTGTAAGTCGCCAGTCTCGGCCAGGCAAGCGGTAAGGTTGAGTAGATAAACCGGTTGATGTGAGTGCCGGGAAGTTGTCGGTAAACCTGTTTAGGGGTCTCTTGCAGAATTTCAGCAAACACCCGGGCGAAGGTGGCACTATAGGGTATCGCCAGCGCAAGTACGCCGGTGAGCGGCGAAAGACCAAATAGCTGCAATAATATCAGCGCCCAGAATAACTCGTGAATTGAGCGAAGAAATGCCATCAGTTGGCGCAAACCGGGCCAATGATATATCTGCGCCAGAGCCAATCCGATTAACGATGAGGCGAACACCGCTTGCAAGGCAAACGCCAGAGTATTGAGCAGCGCCTCGATAATGCCCTCGATGAAGAAGTTGGCATGCAACAAGCCCCAGGCCATCGCTTTCAGTTCATGAGCGGGGTCGGTATGGGTCAGCTCGTGATCGAAAAAAGGCATGCAAATCAAGGTGGCGAGCAATAGCCACAGACTGCTTTGCCACATTGCTCTGGCGCTGGTGTGAAAACGGCTTGGGTTGGCTGCCTTGGCTGTCTTTAGGCTCATAGGTGACTCACGCGTGTTCTTTTGTGTGGCCTGGCGCAGGGTGATGGTGATAAATCTGGGCCAACTGTTGGTCGCGGATGTCTTCGGCATTGGTATCAAACAAAATTCGGCCGATGCCGTTGTGGTTGCCTATGCCTATAATGCGTCGGCAACAGCTCAATGCCAGATCCAGGTCATGTAATGCAAACACACAGGTTTCGTGTTCGGCGATGATGGTGCGCATGATGCTCGGGCCCTGGTACTCATCCAGGGCCGAAACGGGTTCGTCACCTAAAAAAACCGGACGAGACTGGATCATTGCCCGGGCGATATTGACGCGTTGTTGCTGGCCGCCACTGAGTTGGTCAACTGAGATTTTTAGTTGCTTGCTCAGGGCTAGTTTGTCGGCGATTTTTGCGACCTTGTTTAACTCAGCCACACTCGGCCATACCAGGGTGCGCAGGTTATAGAGGGTATTATGGGTATCCAGTGTGCCCGCGTAGATATTGTGAAACACCGAAAGGGCGGGTACCAGGCCGTTCTGTTGTGGGCACCAGGCGACTTGTTTAGGCTTGAGCGAGCGCAGGTGTGCCATTAGGGTCGATTTGCCACAGCCGCTTTCGCCAACGAGTGCAACCACTTCGCCCGGCTGAATGCTGAGGCTGATATCACTCAGCACATTTTTGTCGCCATAGGTGAGGTCGAGTTTGCTTAGTTTAAACATCACTTAGTCGATCAGCCCGATGGTTTTGGCAACATCGAGTATGCGCTGATAGTCACTTGAGTTTGCGGCAACAAAGCGGCTGCGAGGAAAGGCCTGCAGCAGCGTCGGGTCGTCTATTGCCAGCAATGCCGATTGTACTTTTAGCGTGAGGCCGTGATCCCAGTGTTGATCTACATCGCCTCGAATCGTCCAGTGGTAATCGGGGTAGGTCGGAGATTCCCAGATCACTTTTACTTTGCCGGGTTGAACTTTCCCCTCGGCGAGTTCGCTCTGCCACACTTGATAATTGACGGCACCCAGGTCATAGGCGCCTGACTGCACCAGCGCGATGGTGCGACTGTGATCCCCGCTGAATCCGATGCGTTTGAAGGTGTCCTCCGGGGCCCGATTGAAGCGCTGGCGAAGGTAGAACTCCGGCATCAGGCGTCCGGAGGTCGAGCCTTTTGAGCCAAAGGTAAAGGTGTAGTTGCCGAGGGTTTGCGGTAAGTGATCCGCCTTGTTTAGCCCCGTTTGATTATTGGCAATAATAAAGGTTTTGAAAAACGGGTCATTAGCGCCTTGCGCAATGGCTTTGCTGCCGGGAACAAGCCTTCTGGCCTGCACGCCCGACAGGCCGCCAAACCAGGCAAGTTGCACTTGATTATTGCGAAATGCGGTGATGGCGGCGCTGTAGCTTTTTACTGGAAGATAGCGCACCTCGGTGCTCAGTTTGTTTTCCAGATAACGCGCAACTTTATCGAAACGCTGTTGCAGCCGGGTTTCATCCTGATCGGGGATGGCGGTAAAGGTAAACGTTTGGGCGTTTAGGTTTGCACTCGCTAAAGTACAAAGTAATAAGGAGAATAATACGCAACAAGAAAGCCATGCTTTCCGGAGATAGAAAGAGATCATATTGATGCCTTAACCGTTCAATAGGGTTAATTTCAGTCGGGATCGCCGACGACAGTTTTGTTTTGGTTGAGAGTTTTGTGATTCAGGAATTAGCCCATTCGATCAGCTCCTGTCGATTGCCCTGAAAAACCACCTTACCTTCACGTTTCGAGCGCTGGTAAGCATACATTGGGTCATAGTACTCGCTGAGTAGCAGGCCAATACCGTCGCTAAAACCTTCGCTGCTACCGGAGTCAAAAAACTGGTTCAGTGCCTGGTTAAAACTGTCATGTAATGCCTTGAAGCGTACACCGCCCAGACGCTTGCGAATGCGCGACAAGCTATCGAGTACGAAGGTGCGAAAACGTGTTTCAGCGGTGCCTTCAAATTGTTGCTGGTAGTCCAGCCAAAGGCAATCGATATAGTCTTCCCGTGTCATCGCGATACGATTGTCCAAGCTTTCTTCCAGCACCACTAAGGGGTTGGCCTTGCACATGGCTTCGATATTCATCGGCATGCAGACGCGGCCAATCAGCTTGCCTTCATCTTCGACAAAGAGTCGGGCCTCGGGGTGATGGCAGCGGTGTTTGAGAAACGCGATTGAAACGGCGTTTTCCCAATCAATATTGGAAGGCTGGGTGTCACTGGGGTGGCGGCCAAAGGCTGAGCCCCGGTGCCGGGCCAGTCCTTCAAAGTCAACATGATGTTTGATCTGTTTGAGTGCGCGAGTCTTGCCAGAGCCGGTCGGACCGGTGATGCTAAAAACATTGATCGCCGCTAAGTTTTGATCCAGCTGATCCAGTAAAAAGCGGCGCATGGCCTTGTATCCGCCAATGATCAGTGGGTAGTCAATGCACTGTTCGGCTAACCATTGCTGGGTGGTGTGCGAGCGTAGACCGCCACGAAAACAGTACAGATAACCTTGTGGATGGCGTGCGCAAAAATCTTTCCAGGCCAGGTGACGTTGAGTGCGTATGTCCGGGGTTGCCAGTTCCAGCCCAAGCGCTATCGCGGCTTGCTCTCCGGCTTGCTGATAGCGAATACCAATTTGCCGCCGTTGTTCATCATCCAGCAGAGGATGATTTTCAGCAGTTGGGAAAGATCCCTTGCTCGCTTCAATTGGCGCACGAACATCCATTAATGGTGTGTCTTTCAGAAACAGTTGTAAATAATCGGCCGTATCTGCGCGTTGGTTGGACATAGGATTGTTTTGGATTTTGGCTTTCGTATTCAGCGTCAGTCACGAAGGATACGCAGATGACCGTAGATAGCAACCGTGTAGATGCTATAATGCGGCGCTTTTTCCAATATTATCCTATCTAACGTGGCTGTGACTGATGATGCACAA
>Ga0316207_10003473_pt1 | contig 14572 bp, 15 predicted proteins | sample 6weekpyrite_MG_FD_204943 | JGI IMG/M metagenome (GOLD analysis project Ga0316207, IMG submission 204943) | Microbial mat bacterial communities from mineral coupon in-situ incubated in ocean water Damariscotta River, Maine, United States -... | ecosystem: Environmental > Aquatic > Marine >... | reverse complement strand
AAGTCAAAAACTGATCAATGATGCTTTAGCTGGAAAACTTACTAGCTAATGCTATGGAATGAATGGGGGCCTAGTTCTTAAGGGTTACCCATTCATTTGTTCTGCTATAATATTAAGCGTCCTCAGATGCTGGTTTAAAGATTTCTTCTATTGAGCAATCAAACACGGCAGCAAACTTAAACGCGAGCGGTAGACTAGGGTCGTATTTACCGCGCTCAATTGAATTAATTGTCTGGCGCGACACTTCTAGCCTATCCGCCAAATCTGCTTGGCTCCAATCACGCTCGGCACGTAATACTTTCAGCCGGTTCTTCATTAATATTTCCACATAACAATCATACGGCCCAGGCCTTGCGCCAAAATAAGCATTGGGAAAATCCATATGGTTTCAAGAACCGGAAACCCAACGCCTTCTAAAAAGCCATATAAGAAAGTGCCCATGCCAACCAGAAGAAAAGCAATAAGGGTACCTTCCATAGCTTGCTGCTTTTGAAGTTCATCCCATGTTCTGCTAAAAGTGATAACAGCCCGTACAGCAAAAACAACTGGAACCATTGGGATAAGAGCAAGTAATCCCGCTTGCCATTGCACCAACTCATTATGGTTTAAAAAGCTATTCACTGCAAAAAGCGACCCCATATAAAACACCATGGATATGCTCAAGTTTCGGGTATAGGTTTTAGCGGCCGTTTTCATTAATTTTCTCCTTGTGCAAGCATCATGAAAAACAGGAAGCGTACCGGCCAGGCTGATTAATCATTATGAAATGAAAGCTACCACCCACCAATTATATTTTTGGCCAGCATACTGCGCTTCAAATAATGCCAACAACTGGTTTCAAAACACGTATATATATATCCTCATGTCGCCCTTGTTTTCCAAATAGTAAAGCTAACTTTACATAATCATTTAATATGATATGTCAAGCACCATTGACATAAAGACAACCGCGCGCGCAAAAAAAGCCTCGTCAAATTTGACGAGGCTCTGCAATCTCAAATATTATTAGTGAAACTAAGATTAAGCTTCTGTATCCAATTTCTTCTCCGCGCCTTTAGCAACGCCGACCATAGCTGGACGTAACAAACGGTCTTTAATCACATAGCCAGGAGCCACAACCTGCATCACTGAACCCGGAGCATACTCTTCCGTTGGCACTTCAAACATTGCCTGATGGAATTTATGGTCAAATTTCTCACCAACTTCAGGCTCAACCTTGGCAATACCATAACGTTCCATCGTGTTTAAGAGCTCGCTTTCAGTCATTGCGACGCCTTCAACAAAACCCTTCATATCATCAGCAATATCAGCGGGCTGAGCATCCAGTGCACGGCGCAAGTTATCGCTTACATTCAGCATATCTCGCGCAAAACCTGTCACCGCATATTTTCCAGCATCTGCTTTATCTTTTTCGGCGCGCCGACGCACGTTTTCTGTTTCAGCCGTAGTGCGCAGCAGGCGGTCCTTCAATGCCGCAACTTCAGACTGAAGGTTAGCGATAACATCAGCCTCTGTTGGCTCTGTATCTTCTTCATATTTCTCAGCGTTCAGAATCTCTTCTTCCGTAAGTCCGCCGTCATTATCTTCAATCTGGTTTTCATCAGTCATTGCAATTATGTCCGTTTACTCAAAATCCATGACGCACCCTATTTAGGGGCTGTTCAATAAGCGGCTTACCACCTGCGCCGTATAATCAACCATCGGCACAATGCGAGCGTAATTTAACCTTGTGGGGCCAATAACGCCGATCACGCCAACAACATTGTTTGCAGCATTCATATAGGGAGAAACCACCAAAGATGAACCCGATAGCGAAAATAAATTATTCTCCGCGCCAATAAACAAACGCACGCCGCGCCCGTCTTTGGCCAGTTCCATCAATTTGATCAAGTCTTTTTTGCGCTCCAGCTCTTCAAAAAGCTGTCTAAGACGCTCTAAATCGCCTACCGCATCAATATTTTCTAGAAGATTGGACTGCCCAGATACAAGGAGAGAAGCATTTTCAGCTTCACCACCCGACCAAACAGCAAGCCCACTCTCCACTACTCGTGACGCGAGGCCATCCAATTCAGCCTGACGCGTGACGAGCTCGGTTTCAATAACATCTTTCATATCTTCAAGCGAATGGCCAATTAGCCGTGCACTTAGATAATTACCCGCCTGCACTAATGCTGATGGTGGCAGGCCTGTTGGTATTTGAATAACACGGTTTTCAACGCTGCCATCTTCCGCCACCAAAACCACAAGAGCCTGTGCATTTGAAATTGGAACAAACTCAATGTGTTTAACTGCTAAATTACGCTTTGGCACCATCACCACCGAAGCACAGCGCGATAGCCCCGAAAGCGCTTTTGTTGCATCGCCGAGTACATCTTCCATGTTGCGGCCTGTCACCGCGCACTTCCCCTTAATGCTTTCACGTTCGGCTTTGGTCAGATTGCCAATTTCCATCATACCATCAACAAACAGACGCAGTCCTAAATCAGTTGGAATACGCCCCGCCGACGTATGTGGTGCCGCTAACAACCCTGCTTCTTCAAGGTCTGACATCACGTTACGGATTGTAGCTGGGGATACAGATATATTCTGGGCGCGGCTCAGTGTGCGGGACCCAACAGGATCCCCAGTTTCCAAGTATGTTTCAACGATTTGCCTAAAAATCTCGGTAGAACGCTGATTCATGTTTGCGAGTGACATAGAAGCATTTCCATCACTGATGCCATAAAGGCCAACAAGTTTATTCATAACCATAAAAAGGTGTTTGCAGCGCGTCAATGCGGCGATTTAGCCATCTTCGCCTTTGACCTCAGGAGCCCACGCAGGTAGAAGGGGCCAAACACCTTGATACCTGAGAAAAGGACATTCTATGCGACCCAGCGGACGCGCCAGCGACGAAATGCGCACCATTGAAATGGTGCCAGGCTTTTCCCTCCATGCTGAAGGCAGTTGCCTTGTAAAGTTTGGCAACACCCATGTTATGGTAACTGCTACGTTTGAAGAACGTGCACCAAGCTTCCTCCGTGATACTGGTAAGGGATGGGTAACGGCTGAATATGGTATGCTGCCACGTTCCACGCATGGTCGGATGCCTCGTGAAGCAGCAAAAGGCAAACAGTCTGGTCGTACACAGGAAATCCAGCGCCTTATTGGCCGGTCTATGCGCGCAATTGTAGACCTAGAAGCCCTTGGCGAACGTCAGGTCCGTATTGACTGTGACGTAATTCAAGCAGACGGCGGCACACGTACCGCCTCAATTTCAGGCGCTTATGTAGCATTACACCAATGCTTTACATGGATGATGGAAAATGGTCACATTGAGCGCATGCCCTTCACCGATAGCATTGCTGCAATTAGTTGCGGTATTTTCAACGGTACGCCTGTTCTTGACTTAGACTATCCAGAAGATAGCGCCGCTGAAACTGATGCCAATTTTGTTCTTACTGGCAAAGGTGGCATTGTTGAAATTCAATCAACCGCCGAAGAAGAGCCATTCAGCGAAGAAGAGTTTTTGCGCTTGTTACGTTTGGCTCGTATGGGCTGCGACGATATTGCAAAAGCACAAAATGAAGCATTAGGTCTTTAAACATGGCACGGCTATTTGAAGGCAACAAGCTTATCATCGCGAGCCACAATAAAGGAAAGGTTCGCGAAATCGGCGAGCTATTGGCACCGTTCGGTGTCGAAACTATTTCCGCTGGTGACCTTGATTTGCCAGAGCCTGTTGAAGATGGTTTAACCTTCATTGCCAATGCAGAAATAAAAGCTCTCGCTGCGGCCACCGCTGCGGGAGTACCTGCACTCGCAGACGATAGCGGGCTTGAAGTTTCAGCCCTTAATGGTGAGCCTGGCATTTACAGTGCCCGGTGGGCTGGACCAGAAAAAGACTTTTCTGTCGCGATGGCCACCGTAAACACCAAGTTGGGCGAAACAACAAATAGAAGCGCAAATTTCACTTGCGCACTCACCCTTGCTTGGCCTGATGGCCATATGGAAAGCTTTGAAGGCAAGGTTTTTGGTGATTTGGTTTGGCCTATGCGTGGTGAAAAAGGATTTGGATATGACCCAATTTTTGTCCCAACCGGCCATGATGTGACATTTGCTGAAATGGACCCTTCTCAAAAACACGCTATGAGCCACCGCGCCAGTGCCTTCAAGCAATTGATCAATGCCTGTTTTGCAAACAACTAAGCACCCGACATTACCTGCTTCAACATATGCCGGTAGTGCTGCTATTTACGTCCATTGGCCATTTTGTCTGAAAAAATGCCCATACTGCGATTTCAATAGCCATGTACGTGACACTGTGTCCCATACAGATTGGTGCTCAGCGCTCATCAATGAAATAAACAATACTGCAAATAACTTCCCAAACCTTAAGGCAAAATCTATTTTCTTTGGTGGTGGCACACCGAGCCTTATGGAACCTGAAACTGTCGCTGAAGTTATAAACATCATTCGAAAGCGGTGGGCACCTGAAGGCGACATAGAAATTACCCTAGAGGCAAACCCTTCCAGCGTTGAGGCTGGACGCTTCCGTGCCTATAAAGCTGCAGGCATCAACCGCTTGTCTGTTGGTATTCAATCTTTGGATGATAATGTTTTAACGTTTTTAGGACGGTTACATAGTGCGGATGAAGCATTAAAGGCGTTAAAAGTTGCGCAGGACAACTTTGAACGTGTAAGCTTTGACCTAATCTACGCTAGACCCCAACAATCTGTTGCCGACTGGAGCAATGAATTAAAAGAAGCCCTGTCTTTTGGAACTAACCACTTATCATTATATCAACTAACTATTGAAGAAGGCACAGCCTTCTACCATCAATTCAAGCGCGGCAAGTTCAAATTACCCGATGAAAATACAGCCGCAGCACTATTTGAACTTACTCAAGAACTTACGTCTAAAGCTGGTTTACCAGCATATGAAATTTCAAATCACGCAAAACCCGATGAAGAATCTCTGCATAATTTAGCATATTGGCAAGGGGACCCTTATATTGGTATTGGGCCAGGTGCTCATGGTAGACTTCCCGGTAGCAAACACGGCGAAGCCTTTGCTCATGCACAGATTAAACGCCCGGAAGACTGGCTAAAAGCGGTTGTTTCACGTGGAACAGGGCTTGAAACCCTTGAATTAATTAATAATGAAGACCGCGCAGCAGAGGCAATACTCACAGGCTTACGCTTAAAGGCTGGTATAAACATCGAAAGTTGGCATCAAAAATTCGGCTGCAATTTTGAGGATGTTATTGACCTAAATGCCCTAGCGTCATTGCAACAAAGTGACCATGTAAAATTTAGCACCGGCAAAAGCCTTGCCCTAACAGACAAGGGCCTCCCACTCTTAAACTTTATTCTGGGAAAGCTGGTTGCCTAAGCGCATACCCAAAACTTGGGAATGCCAATGGTGCAGGATCAACAATCTTAAAACCGCTGCGATCAATTTCTAATACAGCGAGAGATCGCTCAATGGTGCCGTCCGGTAAAAACCTAAACAAACCATCCAATCCTGAAAACCCTGTTTCCCGCATCAAAACATCATTTGAAAAAATAAGACCTGAACCACCACTTTCATGAGAACGCACCAAATGTGCAACCAAGCTCATTGCATCGTATGCAAGCGTTGCAATGCGTGGTGGGCTTTCTCCAAAGCTATTCATTTGACGTTTAAGAAACGCTGTTGGAGCATCAGGGTGTGGTGCCGCAAACCAAGCACCTTGTAGCGGTGGCTCACGTAGTAAACCTGGGTCATTCCACAGCCCAGTACCAAGTAACTTCACTGTGTTAGGATCAATTTCATAAAAAGGTAAAAGCGGGGCTAGTGTGCCTAAAAGTTCCCCGCCCTCAGGCAGTAATACAGCATCATAAGTTATGCCTTCTAAAACCTCTTTCTTGCTTAGTTCATCAGCAAGTTCGTCTGTCAGATCATCACGCAAGGACCGCAAAAACCGGATCTCGTCGCGCATATCCTTACGGCGCTTATCATAATTAGAGAGCCGCTTCACAGGTTCAAATACAGCGTCTGGATCAGGCGGATAATTCTCAATAGCCGCGATCGTGCCCCCTGCAGTAGAGACAGCATCCCCAAACGCTGCACGCACCCTTGATCCATAAAGGCCATCCGGTATCAAAGCGGCATGCTCTAAAAGGCCTACAGCAACAGCATGATCAACAACCCGCTTCACTTCTGTCTCTGGCATGAAGCCCATAATATAATGACCCGGCGCTGCCACACTACTATCGTTGGAAAAGCCAATCAGAGGAATGCCTGCTGTGTCTAATATTTCACCGGCAATTTGAAGGTTTGTCGATAACAAAGGCCCTAAGACAATTGATACACCCTCATCAATTGCCTTTTGTGCCACTATTTCCGTTTCATCAGGATCTGCTTTTGTATCCAGAGGCAAAAGCACCAACCGAGGGTCATATGCATCAAATAATGCCATCACAGCCGCTCGCAACAATGCTTGCCCAGTTATTGCCTCAGTGCCCGAAAGCGGCAACATAATCCCAATTTTTATTTTTTCTACAGCCTGAATCTTTGGCTGATCTTGTTGGGCAGGTGCTATTGTCAAAGGAGAACCTTCAACATCGGGTAAAGGCTTAGGCACCATAGGGCCAGATTGTGTTATCGCCGGACGAGGTGCTTCAGCCCCACAAGCCGCCATGATTAAGCAAAGACACAGAAAGGCCGGGAATTTCAGCTTTTCTTTCATATAACTTAAACGCATAACAACCCTTGGTGTTTTCCCTTGGCCCAGCACTTTTTTACGGGCAAAAAGGACCCTAATGACATTTTGCTGCGCTGTAAAATAGAGACACGCACAACAAGCAATTAAAATAAAGGCAAAAAATGGCTGAATTCGGGTCGAATGAAAAAAAACTAAGTGCAGGGCTTTATGTAGTTGCGACTCCCATTGGAAATTTGGGTGACATAACCCAAAGAGCTCGGGATATTTTAGCCCGTGCAGATGTTATCGCCTGCGAGGATACTCGTGTAACGGCAAAACTTATGACAGCCTTTTTGCTGAAAAAGCAATTGGTGCCCTACCACGAACATAATGGCGCACTACAGCGGCCAAAACTGTTAGAAAGAATACGTGAAGGAGGTTCTGTTGCATTAGTATCAGATGCCGGAACACCATTAATTTCAGACCCTGGCTATAAATTGGTGGAAGAAGCCCAAGCTGAAAGCCTTAAAGTGGTTGCCATTCCTGGCCCTTGTGCTCTAGTCACCGCTCTATCAATCGCCGGATTACCAACCAATAAATTTACGTTTCTAGGATTTCCGCCAAATAAGAAAAAAGCGCGACAAGACTGGTTTAAAGCAGAGAAAAACAATACCGCAACGCTGGTTTTTTATGAAAGTGCCAAACGGCTCCCTGATAGCCTTGCAGATGCTGCTTCTGTATTTGGTAGCCGAAATGCTGCTATTTGCCGCGAATTAACAAAAAAGTTTGAAGAAGTAGTTCGAGGCAACTTGAATGACCTGACTGCGCGATACAAAGAACACGGGCCGCCAAAAGGTGAAATTGTTATAGTTATCGAAGCTGCAACAAAATTAGCTAAAGATGATGTTTCTAGTTCTGTTGAATTAGACAAAGCGCTTACGCTAGCACTTGAACATATGAGCGTTAAATCTGCTGTAAGCTTTGTTTCTGAACTACTCAAACTCAAGCGTAAGCAGGTTTATAACCGAGCCCTTGAACTTTCTGAAGATTAACGGGCATGAGCCACACCAGAAAAAGTGCTGAAAAACGAGGTCGACAAGCGGAATTTATAGCCGCCATGTTTCTTCGCATGAAAGGGTATAGAGTTTTAGAGAATAGGTATCGCTCCAAGCGCGGAGAGATAGATATTATCGCTCAGCGTGGAAACACAACAGCATTTATCGAAGTGAAGGCACGCAAAACTGTTGACGATGCTCTGTATTCCCTTAGTTTCAGGCAACGAAGACGCATTGAAGCTGCGGCTGAAGATTGGATAAAGAAAACACAATTCAGCGAAGGATCACTTAGGTTTGATATAATCGCGGTTGCACCTAAACAGATTCCATCCCATATCACAGACGCTTGGCGCATCGGCGAGTAGAATAACATTCTGATTTTTAAGGAAAAACAATATGGTAGCCACCCCCCTTAAGGTCGCATTTCAAATGGACCCAATGGAAACCGTTAATATCGACGGCGACAGCACCTTTGTTTTAATGCTAGAGGCACAGAAACGCGGTCATGAATTATGGCATTATCTTCCTGAAGACCTCAGCTATAGGCATGGTACTGTTGTTGCATCTGCCAGACCAGTAAAGGTTGTCCGTAAAAACGGTGCCCATTTCGAATTTGGCCCGGAAAGTGTTATAGATCTTGCTGATACTGATGTCATTTGGATGCGACAGGACCCTCCATTTGATATGGCCTATATAACAGCTACTCATTTACTTGAACTAATCAGCGAACAAACGTTGATCGTGAACAATCCTGCCGAAGTGCGTAATGCGCCCGAAAAGCTTTTTGTCACAAAATTCAAAGACTTAATGCCCGCCACGCTAATCACGCGCCGGGAAGACGAAGTGCGGCGTTTCCGCGACGAACATAATGATATTATTGTAAAACCTTTATACGGCAACGGTGGGGCAGGAGTGTTTCACTTAAAGAAAGAAGATAGCAATCTAGGTAGCTTGATGGAAATGTTCCTTGCAGTAAGTAGAGAGCCAGTAATGGTGCAAGAATTTTTACCTGAAGTTGTCCGGGGCGACAAACGGATCATCCTTGTAGAAGGTGAAGCTGTTGGTGCCATTAACCGTATCCCTGCAGAAGGTGAAATCCGCTCAAACCTAGTAGCTGGAGGTAGGGCAATACAATCACGACTAACCTCCCGTGAACAAGAAATTTGTGAGCGCCTGAAGCCTGAACTGAAAAAAAGAGGCTTATTATTTGTTGGCATTGATGTGATTGGTGACTGGCTAACGGAAATAAATGTTACATCGCCAACCGGGTTGCAGTCAGTTAATCAATTTGATGCTGTTCAGTTGGAAGCAACAATTTGGGATGCTATCGAAGCCAAACTTTAAAGCATTACTTTAAATGTAATAAATGAATAGGCTGGTCTCGCCAGCCTTATTCTTTCAGTCTTCATTTATATTAGGCTCTAAAATCCGCAAACGCCCAGCTTGCTGCATACTTCATCAAGCTGATCTAAATCATTATAATTAATGACTATTTTTCCAGCTTCACCTTCATGGTCTATACTAACCTTCATACCAACCGCAGCAGACAAGTCTTTTTCAAGAGCCATAGTATCTGCGTCTTTCTTTCGCCCCGCAGTGCCACCTGGTCGCGGTTGCCGACGCTTTTTACCCTTGCTTTCATTTGCCAAAGCTTCTGTCTGACGAACGCTTAGCCCTTCTTTGATTACCTGATTAGCAAGAGCCACAGGATCGCTACTGCCGATCAAAGCACGAGCATGCCCCATTGATAAAGCGCCTGACCCAATCATACTTTGGACCTTTTCTGGCAAAGTTAAAAGCCTCAACAAATTGGTAACATGGCTTCTACTTTTACCCACAACTTCCGCAACAGCCTCTTGCGTGTGTTTAAATTCTTCCATTAAACGCTTGAAACCAATAGCTTCTTCGATTGCTGAAAGATCCTGTCTTTGAATATTTTCTATGATAGCAATTTCAAGAACTTCTGCATCGCTTAAATCAAGAATAACAACAGGCACTTCATGTATGCCCGCACGTTGTGATGCACGCCAGCGCCGTTCGCCAGCTACAATTTGAAACTTTTCCGGCCCTAGCTCTCGTACAAGAATAGGCTGAAGCAAGCCTCTGTGCTTAATGGAGGCTGCCAATTCATCTATGGAAGCTTCATCAAAATGTACACGAGGTTGCGCAGCATTACGCTCTATAAATTCAATTGGCAGCTTACGCCTACTAGCCGGCGTGCCATCATTTGCACTCACTTGTGCAACATCATTTTCAAAAACCGGCCGATCATCTCCGAGTAGTGCCGACAAACCCCTTCCAAGGCCCTTACGTGCAGCTTTTGCCATTATATCCATACCCTAACTTATTGTTTTTATTTAACTATGCCGCAATTTGATCAGCACGACCTAAAAGCTCACGCGCCAAATTAATATAGGCGCGGCTGCCTGTACAGCGATGATCATACAACAACGCAGGCTTACCAAAACTCGGTGCCTCAGAAACCCTGACATTCCTTGGAATAACAGTAGTGTAAACTTTATCGCCGAGGAAATCTCGAACATCCTGTGCCACCTGCTCTGACAGGTTGTTACGTTTATCAAACATCGTTAATACAACACCGTTGATATCAAGTGTTGGGTTAAGACTAGCGCGCACTTGCTCAATGGTTTTCAATAGCAAACTAAGTCCTTCCAAAGCAAAAAACTCACACTGCAAAGGAACCAAAACAGAATCTGACGCAACAAGTGCATTAATGGTTAAAAGTGATAATGAAGGTGGGCAGTCGATTAATATATAATCATACTCATCACGAGCCTTAGCTTTTTCTACCGCTTGCTGAAGGCGAAAGTTGCGCTGGGGCAACTCTGCTAGTTCTAAGTCTGCGCCAGATAGATCAACAGTGGAAGGAATAATATCCAGACCCGGCACTTCCGTTTGCTGAGTAGCCTCAGCGAGAGGGGCAGCTCCTAACACTACATCATATGACGTGATTTCCCGAGCATTTCTGTCAATACCAAGGCCAGTACTGGCATTACCCTGAGGATCAAGGTCCAAAACCAAAACACGTTTTTCTACTGCCGCCATAGCTGTTGCCAGATTTATCGCGGTTGTTGTTTTACCGACACCACCTTTCTGGTTGGCAACTGCGATAATTTTTGCGCCTGAACCTAACTGCATAACAGCACTCCCCCGGTTAAGCCTTAAAAGGGCCTATATATCATACGGTTACTTCTTATTTATATTACGAAGCCTTAAGATCACCCCACTTGGATCAGACAAGCTATCGAAGCAACTGACGTCCATACTCCAACAAGCCCGAGCTTCGGTCAATTCTTCTTCTGCAGTTTCACCCTTCAAAAGCCATATTTCCGGGTTTGAAACTAAAAATGGTCTCGCCCAATCAAGAAGCTGAGTTATGCGTGCACATGCTCGGGATGTAATTATATCAACATCGAAGGATTCTAATTCTTCGATACGAATGTTGTGAATCTGCGCTTTTGCGCCTGTTTCACGTGAAACCTGACGCATAAAAATACATTTACGGCCATTAGATTCAACCATATGGGCTGTACCTAAACCCATGACAGCCAAAACCAAACCGGGAAAACCTGCCCCAGACCCAATATCCAGTATTTTTAGGGATTTTTCTCCAAACGTTTTCTTCAGCAGCGGTGCAAGCTGCGCCGAATCGAGAAAATGGCGTCGCCAAATATCATCTAGTGTAGAGTTTGACACTAGGTTTTTGGCTTTTTGCCATTTAATGAGCAAATCACCATATGTTTTCAAGCCGTCTAGTGTTTCACGTGAAACATCCAGATCACTTGAAAGATCAGAAAACAAATAATCCATGAGTTTTTCTATCGCTTTAAGCGGCTTTTTTATTTTTGATATGCCCAAGTAAGAGTGTTAGTGCCGCAGGTGTAACTCCTGCAATACGCGCTGCAGCACCAAGTGTCGCCGGCCGCGCAGTCTTAAACTTCTCACGCATTTCATTTGAAAGTCCGGGTATATTATCAAAATCTACCGCCTCTGGGATAAGCAAAGCTTCGTCCTTACGAAAAGCTTCTACATCTTGTTGTTGCCTATCCAGATACCCTTGATACATAGCATCAATTTCAATTTGTTGCGCAATATCGGGGGATATCTCTGATAATTCATCTGGCCAAATCTGTCTCAACCTTGCAAAATCTATGGTATTGAATCCAAGCAGTAAAAATGCAGGCCGGCGAACCCCATCTTGTTTTATTTTCAAATTATGATCAACAGCTTCATTAGGTGTAAGACTGAGTTCATTTAAAATAGCCCGCGCCCGAGCCAAAGCTTTATCTTTATTATTAAAAGACTGTTGCCTTTCAGAGCGTATCAAACCGATGGATTCACCTTGTTTTGTAAGACGTTGGTCAGCGTTATCAGCTCGTAATAACAAGCGGTATTCAGCTCTGCTTGTAAACATCCTATAAGGTTCACGTGTGCCCTGCGTCACCAAATCATCTATCATAACACCTATATAAGCATCTGCACGATCGAGTATAAAAGGCCCTCTACCCACTACACTCATAGCCGCATTCACGCCTGCCATAAGGCCTTGTGCTGCTGCTTCTTCATATCCTGTGGTTCCATTAATTTGGCCCGCAAGATAAAGCCTATCTGCTCTACGGGTTTCAAGTGTTACCTTAAGTTCACGAGGATCAATATAATCATATTCAATGGCATAGCCCGGTTGCAAAATAACTGCATTTTCCAATCCAGGAATAGAAGCAATCATCGCTTGTTGAACATCCTCAGGCAGGCTTGTTGATATACCATTTGGATATACGGTATGGTCATCCAGCCCCTCTGGTTCCAGAAATATCTGATGGCTATCTTTATCTGAGAACCGAACTACTTTGTCTTCAATTGAAGGGCAATACCTTGGTCCATTACTATCTATCTGTCCCGAATACATAGGTGCGCGGTGTATGTTTTCGTGAATGATTTTATGTGTTTCTACGGTTGTACGAGTTAAGTAACAGCTAATTTGCTGCACCTTAATCTCTTCCGTCATAAACGACAAAGGAACTGGGTCTGTATCACTTGGTTGCTCTATACACTGGTCCCAATCAATTGTACGGCCATCCAAACGAGCAGGTGTACCCGTTTTTAATCGACCTAACTCAAAACCGAGTTGCACAAATGTTTCTGAAAGTCCGTTAGAAGGTTCTTCCCCCACACGCCCTGCAGAAACTTTTTTCTCACCGATATGAATTAAGCCCCGCAAGAAAGTACCCGTAGTAATAACAACAGCCTGAGCAGAAACCTTTGTATCATCTGCCAGTACAACTCCTGTTATCTGTGGTTTATCTTTAACTGTTTCTATTGTCAGGTCTTCAACTGCACCTTCAACTAGAGTTAAATTATCATACTCGCCGAGTAGTCTCTGAACAGCTTCACGGTAAAGCTTTCTATCTGACTGCGAACGGGGTCCCTGAACAGCCGGACCTTTTTTACGATTCAATAGCCGGTGCTGAATACCTGCAGCATCTGCCGCCAATCCCATTAGGCCATCAAGAGCATCAATCTCGCGGACCAAATGCCCTTTACCTAAGCCGCCAATTGCTGGGTTGCATGACATAGCGCCAATTGTTTCAAGCTTGTGTGTAATTAATGCCGTGTTTGCACCCATGCGCGCAGCTGCTGCAGCAGCCTCGCATCCTGCATGTCCTCCACCCACAACAATTACATCAAATGCTGTCATCAATCCACCACTTCAAAACATCCAACAACAGCAAATTTTAAGGCTATTGCTTATTCAGCGACTGATATACAGGCGAGTTTACAATATGTCAAAATTGAAGAACTCTCAAAGAGACCAGGTAATGTTTCACGTGAAACACTATTTACCAATACAGAAATCACCAAAGACAACATCAAGCATATCTTCAACACCCACACGTCCTGTTATACGCCCAAGTGCGCGAGCAGCCATACGGACATCTTCTGCTGCTAATACTGCATCAAACCCAGCATTTTCTTCAAAGCGAGAAAGATGTTCTACTGTTTCTTCTAATGCAGCTCGATGACGGATTCGCGTCAGCGATGGCACCTCACGAGGCGCCATCGCTGACTGAACATAATCATTGAGCCAGTTAAATAGCTGATCAAGCCCATGATCTGATTTAACTGAAATCTCTGTATAGCCTGCTAAGTTTTCAGGAATTTCGCTATGTTTCACGTGAAACCCATCTTGCCTATCTATTTGCGTAATCACCAATAAAGTACGTTCATCCAATAGATTCTGCGTGGAAACAGGCATTTGCGGCCACTGATCTGCCCGTACTAAAACTAACTTGAGGTCTGCATCGCTCGCCTTAACCAAAGCACGGCGAATACCTTCTTTTTCAATACTCCCCTCGCCTTCGCGCAACCCTGCCGTATCAATTAACCGAACAGGGAAACCTAATAAATCAAGCGATACTTCAATTACATCTCGAGTTGTACCAGCTTCCTCAGAAACGATAGCAACATCCGATTTAGCTAATGCATTTAGGAGTGTAGATTTACCAGCATTAGGTTCTCCTAGAATAACGATACGAAACCCTTCTCTAAGCGTCTCACCTCGACGTCCATCTACAAGATATTGTGTTATATTTTTATTCAACAACAATATATTAGGTAAAACTGCCCCAGCCACACCCTCTGGCAAATCTTCATCCGGAAAATCAATATCAGCCTCAAGATGTGCTAAATGACGAACAAGTTTGGCGCGCCAGCCCTCATATAAATCTTTCAAACCACCATCAAGCTGAGCTAAAGCTTGCTCACGCTGTGCAGCCGTTTGCGCATGAATAAGGTCATTTAAACCCTCAGCTTCTGTTAGGTCGAGCTTGC
>Ga0316207_10003472_pt1 | contig 14572 bp, 16 predicted proteins | sample 6weekpyrite_MG_FD_204943 | JGI IMG/M metagenome (GOLD analysis project Ga0316207, IMG submission 204943) | Microbial mat bacterial communities from mineral coupon in-situ incubated in ocean water Damariscotta River, Maine, United States -... | ecosystem: Environmental > Aquatic > Marine >... | reverse complement strand
AAAACGTCTTGTTTTACTTCATGAAATTTTGTCCAGCTTGTTGTTTTAGTAAAGGTATAAACAAAAAAATCGAGAGAGGAAGATGCAAACTGATTAAAGTTTACCATCAGTGTTTGGGTAGAATCTATTTCAGGGTGATTTAATAGCATGTCTTTAACATCTTTAACAATACTCGGAAGATGTTTAGTGTCATCATAGCGAACACCAATAGTTTCATAAATACGTCGATGCGTCATACGCGAAGGGTTTTCAACTGAAATGCTCGCAAACATTGAGTTGGGAATATAAAGTGGACGTTTATCAAATGTGCGAATCAAAGTTAAACGCCAGCCTATTTTTTCAACCGTACCTTCTATATCTCGATCAGGTGAACGAATCCAGTCTCCAACAGAGAAAGGTCGATCAAGGTAAATCATTAATCCACCGAAAAAGTTGGCTAATAAATCTTTTGCTGCAAAACCTACCGCAATACCACCAATACCACCGAATGCTAATATAGCGGAGATATTGAAACCCAGTGTTTGTAATGCAACAAGTAAAGTTGTAATAAAAACCGAAACACGTAATAACTGACTAATGGCATCTGCCGTTGTTTTATCGACTTTTTTACCTTTTATTTGTTGTTGTTCAATGACATTAACTTCAACAAACGTGATAAATCGAATTAAGGTCCAACTAACAACAAAGATAACGCCCACTTCAAATATTTTAAATGCATTTTCAAGACTGGCAATCTCAATTGCAATTGCAAAACCGGCTATCCATATAAGCAGGCTTAAGGGTTTAATAACGGAATGAATAAATGCGTCATCCCATAAATTGGGTGTTCTTTCCAGTTGAGTTTGTAATCGGCGCAGAACCTTTCTTTGCATAAAATCAAAAAGTAGCGCGATAAAAATAACTGCAAAGACATTAAATATCCAGCCATCTGCATCTTTCAAAAAAGGAATAAGGTTTTGAAGTTTTTCCATCATCTTATATAAAACTCAGTTTATTGTTTTAAAAATCCAGTTCTAAAGAAGGATCATCCTGATAACGCTTCAACATATCAGAAGACTCTTTCCATTGACTGGTTTTATGTAATTCTGACATTGTTATCTCATGTTTACCATGCATTCTGGCTAGGCGTAAATGAGAAACGGGATTATTATGACCGCTTAAATTATCTAATACATTAATTGCACCCGCGCGGTTATTGCAAACTAAGGCCATATCGCAGCCTGCAGATAGTGCAGTTTCTGCACGATCAACATAATTTTCACCCGCGACACTTGCGCCTTTCATATCCAGATCATCACTAAAAATAACCCCTTGAAAGCCCAGACGTTTACGTAAAATATCTTTTAACCAAATCTTAGAAAAACCTGCCGGTAAGCTATCAACTTTAGGGTAAACAACATGTGCAGGCATTATCGCAGCAATACCATGATGGATCATACGTTTAAAGGGTAAAATGTCATTCGCGTATATTTCATTATATTCGCGTTCATCAACCGGCATATCAACATGGGAATCTGCAGTAACCGCGCCATGACCGGGAAAATGTTTACCCGTTGCCGCCATACCGGCGGTCTGCATACCTTTGGCATAAGCATGAGCCAGTTCTACGATAATATTTTTATCTTGATGGAATGCACGATCACCAATGACCGTGCTAACGCCATAATCAATATCCAATACAGGGGCAAAACTAAAATCGACACCAATAGCGCGTAACTCGCTAGCCATCAACCAACCAGCTGTTTCAGCCAAAAAATGGGCTCGTTTTTGATTATGTTGATAGATTTCACCAAAATGACCGACCGCCGGCAGTGATGTAAAACCATCACGGAAACGTTGTACTCGCCCACCTTCATGATCTACTGCAATCAGTAAACGTGGTTCACGTACAGAGTGAATCTCTTTAATCAGTTGTGTAACTTGTTCTACTGAGGAAAAATTGCGAGTAAACAAAATCACGCCACCAACCAATGGATTTTTTAATATTTCACGTTCTTCAGGATTCATTTCGGTTGAATCCAGATCCAGCATAATTGGACCCAATGACATAAACATCCCTACTACTTTTATAATTTTACAATATCAAGTATTTCTCTTGAATTTACTTTCATTAGAATAATATTCTTACCGACTTGTACTCGCAACATTGAAAGAGGTATTTGACGTAGCATATTATCCAGTTCCAAAGGCAACGGTACAATCTGTATATCACTCGGTATATAACTAGATACGCGTAGTTTTTTATCTTGTTTCTTGGATATTGGACTACGTTTAATCGCGTAGTGAAGAATCCTGTTATTCGCTCTACCTTTAAAATAAGTACGTATTATTTTTTTTTCCGATTTAGTAAAGGCTGAATATCGTTTCGGTTTTATATTTTTTTTACTACCAGTTAAATCTATTATCTCTTTTTCTTTTTTAACTGTCTTTTTTTCTACTTTAACTTCTTTGACAGATGAAATTTTTTCAGCGGTTACTTTTTTACTTTTTTTTCCTGAAACAATTTTCTGTTCAGTTTTTGCCTTCTTTAAACTATCATTTTTGTTATATTTTCGCTTAAAGGTAATATCACAACCTGCTTGCAGAACAAGACAAATTAATAAAATTATTTTTAGCATAAATGAATTCATAATCGTATTTGCTTAAGCTTAGTGAAGAAAAACATGAATACCTGCTTCTACATTCTCATATAACTCAATAATATCTTTATTACGCATTTTCACACAACCATGCGATGAAGGTTCAGAAAAGGAGTCACTGTCAGGGCAACCATGTATGTAAATATAGCGGCGCATGGTATCAACTTCTCCAGCCCTGTTTTTACCTTTTTCTAGACCACTCAACCAAAGAATACGCGTTAAAATCCAGTCTCTATCCGGGTTTTTATTTCGTAGTTCTTCGTTAAAAATCTCTCCTGTTTCCCTACGACCAATAAAGACGGCATTTTCAGCGGCTTTCCCACCTATTTTAGCTCTAATGATATGTTGGCCTAGAGGCGTGCATTCACTCCCCATTTTTTGTCCTACACCATTTTTTGCCGTCGAAATGGCATAAGATGAAATCAAAGAATCACCCTGTAACAACTGTAATTCTTGTTTTGCTATATCAATATCAATACTTTTTAGAGTTTTATTATACTTGATATGCGACATACTATTTTATGACCAGTCTTTAAAAGGGTGTTTTACTAAACAAACATTATAATAACGCTCATCATCTGAAACTTCATCACCTAACCAGTCTGGTTTAACAAACGTTTCATTCTCATCAGCCAGTTCAATTTCAGCAACAATCAACCCCTCATTATCACCCTGAAACACATCTATCTCCCATAAGTGGTTTTTATTTTTAAGATGATAGCGTTTTTTACTGATTAATGGTTTTTCGCATAATGTTTCAAGCATTTCCTCTGCTTCATCAAGAGGAATTTCATATTCAAACTCCTGACGAGTAATATCAATCGTGGCAGATTTAATATTTAAAAAAGCACGTTCGCCTTGAATGCGCACTCGAACAGATGCATGTTTACTGCCCACTAAATATCCTTGTGAATATTGAGCTCCCTCATCTGCCAGTGCTTTCCAGGACGCATCCTTTAATAAAAATTTTCTTTCTATTTCTGTCGCCATTTTATTTTTTTACAAACAAAGCAATGGATTCAACATGTGCCGTGTGCGGAAACATATCCATAATCCCAGTTTTAACTAAGGTATATCCCATATCATTAACCAGTGTTCCGGCATCTCTTGCCAAGGTAGATGGATTACATGATACATAAACAATATGTTTGATATTCATTTTCGCAAGGTATGGCATCATTTCTTTCGCCCCACTACGAGGTGGATCAAGTAGCAATTTATCGTAGTCACCTTTTAGCCAACTACAATCAGATACATCTTCCATTAAGTTTGCAACGTGTAAATCTGTGTTGCTAATACTATTTTGTTCCGCGTTTTTATTTGCCCGTGCAATCAACTCCTCATCACCTTCAACACCGGTAATGTGTTTAGCTGTGCGCGCCATAGGTAGAGTAAAGTTACCGAGTCCACAAAAAAGTTCTAGAACACGATCGTTTTCATTCAAATCTAATAATTCTAACGCAAGCTTAATCATTTTAGGATTAATATCTTGATTGACCTGAGTGAAATCAGTTGGTTGGAAGTCTAACGTGACATTGTATTCAGACAAAGTATATTGTAAGCGAGGGTTTTCAGGATAAAGCGGCGTAACTGTTTTAGGGCCTTTAGGTTGTAAATAAATAGCGATATTTTTTTCTTTGGCATAAGCAATTAATTTTTCTTTATCTTCATTTGTTAGCTCTACTAAATTTCTGAAAACAAAAGCACTAATATCATCCGCAATCGCCACTTCAATCTGCGCTATTTTATCATAACAGCTTAATTCCTGAATAATCTTTGCAAATGATGTTAGCTGCATTCCTGCATCAGGATGTAATACTTCACACTGTTCTAACTCTGCTAAATAAGGTGCAGCGCGTTCACGAAAACCGACAAGTACTTTTTCTTTCTTATATACATACTTAACACCTAAACGGGCTTTTCTACGATAACCCCAGGGATGCGTTTTCAATGGAGGTAAAATATTTTCAGCTTCTACTTTTCCGATATGTTTTAAACCATCAATTAAAACTTTTTGCTTTTCTTCAATTTGTTTTTCACTACTCAAATGCATAAAGCTACAACCGCCACACACACCATAGTGTGCGCATTTTGGTTCTATTCTATCGGGGGAAGCTTCAAGCACTTCGATTAAGTTACCTTCATCATATGATTTTTTATGTGGGCGAAAAGAAAAACGTACACGTTCACCGGCAAGTGCACCTGTAACAAATATAGTTTTCCCATCAACACGGCAAATACCTTTACCATCGTGACTTAATGATTCCACTACTGCTTCATGTTCTTGTAATGGCTTTTGTTTTCTTCTACGCATACTTAATATTCCAATCTATTTTCATTCATACGTTCAGGTATGTATTACTACCATCGTAATCTTAACTGTATAAATGCAAAAAACTCTTAAATTTAATAAAACAAGTCACATAACCAGGATATGAAATAGGCTGAGTAAAATTTAGACCGTTTGCAGCATGGACGCTGCTGTCGAGCAAGCAAGGACGGCATCTTTTGCGTGTCTTAATTTTACTCAGATTATTTCATCGCCGATATATCAATACCATAATACGTACGGCTAAGAAGGAAAAAGATCTGTCGATAAATAGCGATCTCCACGATCACAAATAATCGTGACAATAACTGCATTTTCCACTTGTTGCGAAAGTTTTAATGCTGCTGCTACTGCACCACCTGAAGACGCACCACAAAAAATACCTTCCTCAGTTGCGAGTTTTAATGTGGTTTTTTCAGCTTCTTCTTGTCCCATATCAATGGTCATATCAACCCGGCTAGACTCAAATATTTTAGGCAAATACTCCTCTGGCCAACGGCGAATTCCGGGAATTGAAGCCCCTTCTTCGGGTTGAACGCCTACAATCTGAATATCGGCATTTTGCTCTTTGAGATAACGTGAATTCCCCATAATTGTACCTGTCGTACCCATTGCACTGACAAAATGAGTAATTTTACCGTGAGTGTCACGCCAAATTTCAGGACCGGTGGTGTCATAATGCGCACAAGGATTATCAGGGTTAGAAAACTGATCCAAGACCTTGCCTTTGCCTTCATCTTGCATTTTTAAGGCTAGGTCGCGAGCACCTTCCATCCCCTCTTCTTGTGTCACGAGCACTAATTCAGCCCCATAACTCAGCATAGAAGCACGGCGTTCTACGCTCATATTGTCCGGCATCACTAACACCATCCGATAACCTTTAATGGCGGCAACCATGGCCAACGCAATCCCAGTATTACCGCTGGTTGCTTCAATCAAGGTGTCCCCGGGAGAAATTTCACCACGAGATTCAGCGTGCTGAATCATGCTCAACGCAGGTCGGTCTTTAACCGAGCCCGCAGGATTATTGCCTTCGAGTTTGACCAGAATGGTATTACTGCTATTGCCTGGCAAGCGCTGTAGGCGAACCAAGGGGGTATTACCCACAAAAGCTTCTATCGTCGGAAACTGAGAATCTGCATCTGTATCAGTAAAAGAAGTCATTAAAATCATCCATAAACACTATAATAAGTGACGGTATTTTATAATATTTTTTGCATTATTTGCATAAAACCTTTCATCACCAGTACACTTAACCAGTTTCAAAGGATGTAAATAATAAAAAATATGAGAGTAATGAGTAAAAATGCAGATTTTTGATATCCAGCAATCCATCATAGCAGCCAACGGTAATATCTCTCTCGCGAAAGAACTCTTTACTATGTTGTTGGGAGAACTCAGCCCACGCTACCAACAAATTGAAAGCAGCTTTAAAAATAATGATTTGGATGCATTAGCAGAACATGCACATAAACTTTATGGCGCAACAGCTTACTGTATTGTCCCCCAATTAAGAGAGCATGCTCAAAAATTAGATAAGGCGTTATCAGAAAAAGATAATTCTCAACTTAAGAATCTTGTAACAGCTGTCTTAGAGTCAATGACACAGCTAATAAAAGAAGGCCCTATATTTTTGGACAATGACTGGAGTGAATCCTAAAAAACTTAAAATAATAAATGACTAGCTACAATGCTAAGGTGACAAAAGCCACAGCGTAATCCCGTTCATCCGCAAGGCTTAGATGTTTTTGCTTGATATTGTTCTTCTTAATAAACTCATCTGCAACACCTAAAAGCTCCAATAATGGCTTCCCTGCATCATCATGAGCAACACCAATGTGTTGCAACGACAAACCATCACTAAATCCTGTTCCCATCGCTTTGGCCGTTGCTTCTTTTGCAGCAAAACGTTTGGCTAAAAAAGCCGTTTTATTGTTAACCAGGGTGAATTCGATAAATTCCGATTCAGTCAAAATACGTTTGGCAAATTTATCACCGTATTTTTCTAAACTTTCACGCATTCGTGAAACATGAACAATATCGGTGCCTATACCATAGATCATTACAATGCTCTTACCGATTCCATTAATTTTTTCATTTCTTTAACAGCTGCATCAAGACCAGTAAAAATACTGCGTGCAATAATCGCATGTCCAATATTAAGTTCTTTAATCTGGGGGATAACGGCAATTTCTTTTACATTATGATAGTGTAAACCGTGTCCTGCATTAACATGTAAGCCTAATGAATCTGCAAACTCAACAGCTTCAACAATACGGAGATACTCTTTTTCTTTTTCTTTAGCATTTTTCGCATCTGCAAAATGTCCCGTATGAATTTCAATGACCGGAGCGCCACATTCTTTTGATGCTTCAATTTGCTCTTTATCAGCGTCAATAAAAAGTGAAACACGAACTTCTCTGTCAGCCAGTCGAGAACAAGCTTCTTTCATTCTCAGCATTTGACCAGCTACATCAAGCCCACCTTCTGTAGTCAACTCTTCACGTTTTTCTGGAACTAAACAACAGTCTTCAGGTTTGATTTTTTCGGCATAACTTAACATTTCGTCCGTGACAGCCATTTCAAGATTCATACGTGTTTGTAAAACACTTTTGAACATCTCTACATCACGCTCCTGTATATGCCGACGATCTTCACGTAAATGAAGTGTAATAGCATCTGCCCCAGCCTGTTCTGCAACAATAGCGGCTTGTAATGGTTCCGGATATAGCGTTCCACGAGATTGTCGTAGAGTTGCAACATGATCGATATTAACACCAAGTAAAATTTGATTTGTTTTTGTCATAAAGGTTTATACCAATGTAAGTTTCGCGTCTTAAGCGGTTTATCACCTAAGTGATGACTTAAAATAATTCGCATTAATTGTTTTGCTTCTTTTTTGTTTTCTATTTGAGTAAATTTTTCAGCCGACATATCAATTAAAGTTTGACCGGATACGGTAAAAGCATCTATATCATTATTTTTATCGATGCTAATTGGTCCGTTTTCAATATCATAATAATATTGTTTATCTTTAGTTACGCTATTACCACTTTCCGCTTCGAACTCAAGATTTAATGCATAACCAATTTCGGATAAAAGCTTTTTCTCAAACCCTCGTAATACAACTTCTTCATTTCCATCCTGGAAGTTTTCTAATGTTTTTTGATACGTCCGAAACAATTCTGGATGTGGATCATATTGAATCATTAAACGTTGTAACAACTCATTAATATAATAAGCGCTTAAAATTTGCTTGCCCGATAACTTTATTGAACTTTTAACAGACTCAGCACCTGTTAAGGTTTGCACATCCCCCTTACCCGACCAGGAAATAATAAGAGGAGAAAAAGGTTCAAGTATTCCCTGTAACTTTGATCGGGGAGAACGAGCTCCCTTTGCAACTAAAGTTACACGGCCATATTCTAAGCTAAAAACATCTAATAACCGACTGGTATCACGAAAATCACGACCATGAAGAATAAAAGCAGGCTGCAAGCTAACGCGATAATGTTGTTGGCTCATTTTTTTACCTTAATAGTCGTCAATATAACCTAAACTATTTAATGCCCGCTCATCATCTGACCAACCACTTTTCACTTTAACCCATAACTGCAAAAAGACTTTTTGCTCAAACATCTTTTCCATATCAATACGCGCTTTAGTGCCCATATCTTTTAATTTAGTTCCACCTTTACCTATGATAATGGCTTTTTGATTATCTCGCTCCACCCAAATAACGGCCGCAATATCTAATAGCTTTCCATCATTAGTGAATTTTTCAATTTCTACCGTTAAATTATATGGTAATTCTTGAGTCAAATTACGTGTTAGTTTTTCACGAATAATTTCAGCAGCCATAAATCGTGAACTACGATCAGTAATTTGATCTTCATCATAAAAAGCTTCTGATTCCGGTAAATAATTAAATATTATTTTTTCAAAATCTTCAATATTATCTCCTTTCATTGCTGAAACAGGAATAATATCTTTAAATGAAAACTTACTTTGAATTTTTTCAATAAAAGGCAATAAATCTTCTTTTTTCTTTAGTAAGTCAACTTTGTTAACCGCCAACACCACCGGTGTTTTAACATGTTCAAGACGCTTAATAACCAGATCATCTTCTTCCGTCCAGCGCATAGCATCGACTAACAAAACAATGACATCGACATCTTTAAAACTTGATCCTGCAGTACGGTTCATATAGCGGTTCATGGCTTTTTTTTCGTTATCATGAATACCAGGAGTATCCACATAAACCATTTGTGCATCATCCGTTGTTTTTATACCTAATATACGATGACGAGTTGTTTGTGGGCGATGAGAGGTAATACTGATTTTTTGCCCTAGTACATAATTCATTAAAGTCGACTTGCCAACATTTGGGCGACCAATCAGCGCAATATAACCGCAACGAAAATTTTCTTTTTCTTTATTCATGAATAATTGTTTCTAATGCTTTTTCAGCAGCAGCTTGCTCTGCCTTTCGACGACTTGAGCCATTTGCAATCACGTGATTAGCAAAACCTTTAATAGAGCAAGACACCTTAAATGTTTGCTTGTGTTCTTTCCCTGATATTGAAACAACACTGTAAGTTGGTAGCGTTAAATTTTTTGCCTGGAGATATTCTTGTAAGCGTGTTTTCGGATCTTTAAGAATACCCTTTGGTTCACATTTATCTATACGGCTTGAAAAAACATTTAAAATAATCTTTTCTATTTTAGCAAGCCCAAACTCATCTTTTGAATCCAAATAAATTGCACCAATAATGGCTTCGACAACATCTGCTAAAGTTGATGAACGACGAAAGCCTCCACTTTTAAGCTCGCCTGAACCCAGATGAATAAACTCACCCAAATTTAATTCAGTCGCTATTTCACTTAAGGTTTCACCTTTTACCAGGCTTGAGCGTAACCTTGTTAAGACGCCTTCTTTTTCATTAGGAAAGCGTTTATAAAGCTCAGAACTTATTACCATCCCTAAAATTGAGTCTCCAAGAAACTCAAGCCGTTCATTATTATTTGAGCCGATACTGCGATGAGTAAACGCCAGCTTCAGCAGTGCAGTATCATTAAACTGATAACTAAACGTTTGTAAAATTTTATCTAACTGCTTCAAATTGCTGAAGCCTCGACGCTCTTTTTAAAGCTAATAACCACATCAAGGTTACCAAACATCGCTTTTCTTACTTCATATTCAATATCAATAAAGACAGTATTTTTTGCTTTTTCAATATAAACATCGTCTTTTGAAATACCGCCTACTTGATTAAGCTTTAAACGTTTTATAATCATAGCAGCAATTTCATTGTTTGACCTATCACCTAAGCCTCGCTCATCTTTCATTGTAGAAACAACATCGTTTACTTTAAAGGAATCAAAATAAATAGGGATTATTTTTAAAAATGAAACAACAATAAAAACAAAGATAACAACGATAAATAGCAGGCTAATTGCAGTCAGTCCTTTTTGTTTATTCTTAATTTGCATAGCAGCTCCTCATTAAATTTATTGGATCACGCTTCCAATTCGTTTCCATTTTGGCCAATGTCCCCATTCCCAACTCATCCAAACAAAAAAAGCGCGTCCAACCAGGTTTTCATCTGGCACAAAACCCCAGACACGGCTATCGCGGCTATTGTCTCGATTATCACCCATTACAAAATAACTTTTTTCTGGAACGGTCAAAACAAAGTCTAATGGTGCCTGCAAGTTACTCACAAGAATATTGTGATTAATTTTTGGTTCAGACATTTTTTCTGATAACTCTTTAAAATTATAATAACCTGCAGAATAATCACCAACAGGCTGTTGTTCCGCAACCTTCCCGTTTATGTACAATACTTTATTATAGTAGCCAATTTCATCCCCAGGGACACCAATAACACGTTTTATATAATCAATCGATGGATTTTCCGGGTAACGAAACACAATGACATCGCCACGATCAGGAATACCGAAGTCAACAATTTTTTTGTTTAGAACCGGTAAACGCACACCGTAGTTAAATTTACTGACAAGAATAAAGTCACCCACTTCAAGCGTCGGCAGCATTGAGCCAGAAGGTATCCGGAAAGGTTCAGCAACAAAACCACGTAATAAAAATACAATTAAAACAACAGGGAAAATAAAACGCGAAAACTCAACCATGGCTGGTTCGTTACTTACTTCATTACCTTCTGTGTCAGTAATAACATCAGTACTTCTTTTAGGCGCAAAAAGCCATTTATCAACAGCCCAAATACTACCTGATACGATTGTAATAATCGCAAGCACCAGTGAAAAATCAATATTCATTTATCTTTTCCTGTATTCAATACCGCAAGGAAGGCTTCTTGAGGAATTTCAACACTACCCACTTGTTTCATCCTTTTCTTACCCGCTTTTTGTTTTTCTAATAATTTTTTCTTACGCGTGATATCACCACCGTAACATTTCGCTGTTACATTTTTGCGTAATGCTTTTACATTTGTTCGCGCAATAATTTTAGCACCTAACACCGCCTGGATAGCGACATCAAACATTTGTCTTGGGATAATATCTTTCATCCGTTCCGTTAAATCACGTCCACGTGAGATAGATTGATCACGGTGCACGATGACTGATAAGGCATCGACTTTTTCACCGTTAATCATAATATCTAGTTTCACTAAGTCGGCTGCTTGAAAACGTTCAAACTCATAATCCATGGAAGCATAACCACGACTGGTCGATTTAAGTCGATCAAAGAAATCCAATACAATTTCATTCATTGGCATTTCGTAAGAAATAGAAACCTGGTTTCCAAGGTATTGCATGTTTTTTTGTACGCCACGCTTTTCGATGCAAAGCGTAATAACATTACCCACGTATTCATGTGGCACTAATATATTGGCAACTACAATCGGTTCGCGAATTTCATTAATGAAATTGGGTTCTGGCATTTCTGCAGGGTTTTCTATTTTAAAGACTTCACCCTTGCTATTCTCAATTTCAAACACAACCGTAGGGGCTGTTGTAATCAAATTGAGATCATATTCACGCTCAAGACGTTCCTGAATGATCTCCATGTGTAATAAACCAAGGAAACCACAACGGAAACCAAAACCCAAAGCAGTTGATGTTTCTGGTTCATAAAAAAGTGCTGCGTCATTCAAACGCAGTTTTGCTAATGCTTCACGTAAATTTTCATAGTCATCACCTGCCACCGGAAAAAGACCAGAAAATACCCGTGGTTGAACCGGCTTAAAACCTGCCAATGCTTCATTTGCCGGTTTATTTGCTTCAGTAATGGTATCGCCAACGGGTGCACCATCAATGTCTTTAACACCAGCAATTACATAACCCACCTCACCCGCATCGAGTGAATCTAAATCGGTGCGCTTAGGGGTAAAGATACCAACATGATCAACCAGATAATCTCGACCAGCCGACATAATACGAATTTTTTGCTTCTTACGCAGACGACCATTCATAACGCGAACTAAAGAAACCACGCCAAGGTAGTTATCAAACCAGGAATCAATAATAAGGGCTTGTAATGGCGCTTCTTTATCGCCTTTAGGAGCAGGAACCAGACGAACAATATCTTCTAATAAATCCTCAATACCAATACCGGTTTTAGCTGAGCATCTGGTTGCTTCTGTTGCTTCAATGCCGATAATCTCTTCAATTTCTTCGCTTACACGCTCTGGTTCAGCGGCAGGTAAATCAATCTTGTTTAATACCGGAACAACTTCCAGGCCCTGCTCAATTGCGGTATAGCAATTAGCCACACTCTGCGCTTCAACACCTTGAGCCGCGTCAACAACCAATAAAGCGCCTTCACAAGCAGCTAATGAACGTGAAACCTCGTAAGAAAAATCAACATGTCCAGGCGTATCAATGAAATTGAGTTGGTAGGTTTCGCCATTATTGGCTTTGTAATCCAGGGTCACACTCTGAGCTTTAATGGTAATACCGCGTTCACGCTCAATATCCATTGAGTCGAGAACCTGACTATCCATTTCTCGTGCACTTAAGCCACCGCACATTTGGATAAAACGATCCGCAAGGGTCGATTTACCATGATCAATATGGGCAATAATTGAAAAATTTCGAATATGACTTAAATCTGTATTGGAATCACTCACTAGAAACTGCTACTCCGTAAAACATAAAAAAGGCGCATTCAGCGCCTCGAATTTGACCAAGATCTACAATCTCTAGTTTAACGGATTTCCCTGCTCGCTTATATACTGTTGCAGGGCTTTTGTATCAAGAAAATAGTGGCAAATTTCATGATCTCCCGCCTTTAGCACAGGAACGAACGTACCATATAACTTTTCTAAACCATCATCACCATCAATATAAATAGTAGTGAAAGAAAGCCCCGCATTATCAAGATATGAAGGCAACAGCTTTGCCATATCTTCACACAAATGGCAGCCTAAACGGCTATAGAGCGTTAACTCACTCACCAATTTTAATCGGTAGAAATTGAGGTGAGTTTCCACGTTGAATCAAAACACGAACCCACTTATTGGCAGGTAAGGCTTTCACAATTCTCAAAAACTGCTTAGTACTGGTAATATTTTGGCCATTTAATTTCAAAATAATATCGCCTTGTCGAATGCCAGCTTTTGCAGCAGCACCTTCTTCGACAAACTGAACTAAAACACCGTTATCAACATTTGCATTTTTACGCTGCTCTTTTGTTAATGCACTCACATTAATTTTTAAACGGTTAACTTTCTTTTCTTTTTTCTCACTGCCATCTTCTGCTAGCTGTTCTTCTTCTGGTAACTGCGCCACTTTTACTCGCAAGCGTTTTTGTTTGCCATCACGAATAATTTTTACAGTGACATTACTCCCAATTGAGGCTTGCCCCACTGCAAGTGGTAAATCAGATGAACGATTAATGGTTTTCCCATCAAAGTGCGTAATCACATCTCCCACTTCAATACCGGCTTTTTTCGCCGGAGCATCATCCACAACACGTAGCACGACTGCACCCATTGGTTTTTCCATTCCAAATGATTCAGCAAGTTCTTTATTAACATCCTGGATTAATACGCCCAACCAACCCCACTTTGCATGACCGTTACTTTTTAATTGATTAACGATGTCTTTAGCAACATCAACCGGGATGGCAAACGATAAGCCCATAAAACCACCCGTACGGCTATAAATTTGTGAGTTAATGCCAATCACTTCGCCCTCTAAATTAAACAAAGGACCACCTGAGTTACCGGGGTTTATAGCAACATCTGTTTGAATAAAAGGCACATAACTTTCACTTGGTAGGGTTCTACCTTTCGCACTAATCACTCCGACCGAAACAGAGTGATCAAAACCAAATGGAGAACCAATGGCCATCACCCATGAACCCACTTTCGCTTTAGTCGATGAACCAATTTTCACAACAGGTAAATCATCTGCCTCAACTTTTAATAAAGCGATATCACTACGCGCATCTGAACCAATAACTTTTGCTTTTAGTTCACGCCTATCCTTTAAACGAACGATAATTTCATCTGCATCTTTAATGACATGATGATTTGTTACGACATAACCATCCGAATCAATAATAAAACCCGAACCTAACGAGCTATTAGTGTTTTGAACCTGAATAAAACGATCT
>Ga0316207_10003471_pt1 | contig 14576 bp, 14 predicted proteins | sample 6weekpyrite_MG_FD_204943 | JGI IMG/M metagenome (GOLD analysis project Ga0316207, IMG submission 204943) | Microbial mat bacterial communities from mineral coupon in-situ incubated in ocean water Damariscotta River, Maine, United States -... | ecosystem: Environmental > Aquatic > Marine >... | reverse complement strand
GACCGCGGTGTGCAGAATAGCGATGCAGGTAAACGGTAACGCTAACGATGGTAATGTGAGTAAATAGCAAAGTCATACCGACTATTTGCCAGACATTTAAGTCTAAAAGACCGTTATACCACATGTTTTAAATCTCCTCTTCGAGAGTAACTACTCTGCTGTGAATCTATTTATAGCAGATAAAAATCTTTAAAAATCAAGTGATTGCATTAACTGTATGTGAGTCGCCGTCACTTGTTTCAGGGTTTGTTTCAGCTGCTTTCCTTTCAGCTTTATCCAGTCCTCGTCTTCCTGGCAGGGTGGCTTTCATCAGGCTATTGCTGAATAGAATAGACATCTCGTCTTTGCCGGTAGCTCCCTGCTCTACTGCCCACCGTATGATAACCTGATATGCCTCGTCATTCAGCTTTATCATGGCGACTTTTTGTGATTTATCAATATGTTCTTGCTTAACCGCTTTCAATAAATCATCGATATCCTTAAATTTCCGGTCATCGCTAATTTTCTGTCGCTTTTTAGCGATTTTGGGTAATCTGTATCGGCTTAACCATTCACTAATGCGCACAAAGAACATTTGTTTGTCATAGATGCCTTCTGAAATCGCCCATTCCGCCAGTTTGTCAAAAGCCTCAAGGCTGATCGCAATTTGATGTGATGCCGAGGTCTTGATGCCTTTGCTCTTAATTAGCTGTTCAAATCTGTTTTTAACTACTTTCATGGCGTTGTTTAAGTGTCTGGGCTTTTATCCGTAAAGTGACGGTCAATTTAACAGCTATGGTCTAGATGGCAAATATAATTGCGATAGTCTGCATAGAAATTAACAGGATAGGACTAATATATTTATGTTACTAATAAGCTAAGTATATGTAATAAAGTCAGTTATATATATTTTATATTTAAATAATAATTAACAGCTACAATTATCAATTAAGTCATTGATATTATTATATTATCTTAGTAGCACTAGATATCTAAGTGATTGTTTACTATAGGAATTATTTATAATGATAAAAGATAAGACAAAAGGTCGTTTAGAGGTCTTAGAAAGGGCAAAGGTTGACCAGAAAATGGCAGATTTTATTAGTAAGCAGGCCATGCAATCGGGCTGTAGTCGCAGTCAGGTGATTCGTGATGCGCTACAGCAGTATATGTCCTATGAGGAATCAAGGGTGTTGAGTGAGATTAAAGCGCTACAGACCGTGAGCAATGAAATTTCCCAGCGATTGCAGGCAATGGGTCAATATGAGGAGGGGCGTTTTGATCAGTTATTAAGAGCTGTCAAAGCATTTCGTAAGCCAAAATAAAAGAGCAGTAGTGCTTTATAGTTGTCACTGTTGCCGTTCTCTGGGAACGGGTGCTGTAAAATCTGTTTCGTTATAAGTGAGCTATCGCTCAGCATAGATAAAGCCCAATCAAAATCCCCGTCACTTATTTCCGAGCAGGATCAGGCTTTTATACATTTGCGGGTAATTTTCATGTAATTCGTTCATGCGTTGATGGAAAGAATGAAGTGACTGTGAGGCGATGGAGGCCCATGTCGGTTTTTTTAATAGAGTGGATAGTTCAATCAGGTTTTCAACACTAATGGCATTGGCTGAAGGCAGTGAGCCGTCATATATTTCTTTGGAACGGAATAATATATTTTTATCATTTGCAGTATTATCAAAAAAACCGTGGTGAGTCGTATCATAAAATAATGCAATTTGTTGCTGCATTAAGTTATCCGCCCAGATTAACCATTGCCTGTCGCCGGTGTTTTTATACAATGAAATTAACGCGCTGGTCATGTATGCGTAATCATCAAGATAAGCTTCGCCGGAACGGTGTCCGTTGCGATAACTTCTGTACAACTGTTTATTGGTTGGATTGTACAGGTATCTGTGTATAAAGCGTGCATTTTTGATGCTGGCATCGAGGTATTTTTTGTTCTTTATTTGTCCATAAGCTTTTGCGGTGGCTTTTAGCATCAGCGCATTCCATGAGGTGATAACTTTGTCATCAAGATGGGGTAACGGGCGTTTTTTTCTAGCCTTGGCTAATTTTTTCAGGCTGCGGTTTAAAATTTTACTGGCACTGGTAAAGCTAAGTGATAAATCTTTCGCAATCGTGTTCAGTGATTCGTCGGCATGCAAAATATTTAAACCGGTAAATTCTTTTTGCGGGTCGCTGCTGACATTACCTTTTTCTTTTATATTGTAATAAACGTAAAAAAGCTTTTGTTCATCACTGTTTAGTAAGTTATCAAGTTCGGATTTTTTCCAGATGTAATACGCACCTTCGCCATGCTCTGCCTGATTGTCGGGCCGTGTGCTGTCGGCATCAATCGCAGAATAAAATCCACCTTGCGGACTGCGCATATTGTTTAATACAAATTGAAGGCTGTGATCAATGGTGTTTTGAAACTTTTTCTCGTGGTTCGCATCCAGCAGGCTGTTTATGATTAAGCCCTGGTCATAAAGCATTTTTTCAAAATGCGGTACTTTCCAGCGTGCGTCGACCGAGTACCGATGAAAACCGCCGCCAACCTGATCATAGATGCCGCCGCGCAGCATGTGTTCGAAAGTTTTGTTAACCATATTACTGGCTTTGCTGTCAGGCTGAGTTTTTGCGTAAGCCAGTAAAAATTCAAAAATGGCACTGCGCGGAAACTTGGGTGCGTTTCCAAAACCGCCATGTTCTGCATCGTAACTACTGACAAAAGCCTGATAGGTTTTTTCGATGCCGGACTCTTTTACTTTTCCTTCTGTTGTTTTATTGATGAGCTGGGCTTTGATAAGCGCAGTGACTTCACTGGCAACCTGGTTGATTCTGGTTTTATCATCACGCCATAACGTGGTGACGCTGTTTAAAATATCTTCAAGGCCTTTGCGTCCGTTTTTTGCAAATGGCGGGATATAGGTGTTGGCAAAAAAGGGCTGTAGTTGGGTATTGGTGATAATCGTTGTGGGCCAGCCGCCATAGCCAGCAAGTATTTCTGCGGCGGTCAGGTAAATGCGGTCTATGTCGGGACGTTCTTCGCGGTCTACTTTGACGCTAATGAAATGCTTATTAAGAATATCGGCAATTTTTTGGTTCTCAAATGACTCATGTGCCATGACGTGGCACCAGTGACAGGTTGAATAACCAATGGAAATAAATAAGGGTTTGTTTTCCTTGCGCGCTCTGGAGAAGGCTTCTTCTCCCCACGGGTACCAGTTAACCGGATTATAGGCGTGTTGCTGTAAATAGGGGCTGGATTCATTGAGCAGGTGATTGGCTTTGCTTTTGTTGGCTGCAAAAGCAATATGAGAAAAGAGCAGTAGTGACAATAATAGGGTTATCGTTTTCATTGTTTTATTGGTCTGTTTCAGGAATTCGTTGAATATGACATGATTTTTTCATTTTGATTCCCTATTAAATATAAGTATTAGTGCGCAATGCGGTAATGAGCTTAGCGGCAGGATAATTGGCCTATATGCTCTGTCTTTTTTACCTGCATAGTGTAAGCTACGGCTAGCTGTTAGCAATAACTGTTAGTCAGCGTTGTAATAGACCTCTGTATTAAATAATCACTGGCAAACAATTTGTATTCAAAATTTCATCAGCGTTTAAACGCTCTGTTATCAGCATCATCTTCTGATGTCTTTCAGTGTGGTGGTATCGGCCTGGAAAAAGAGAGTTTAAGGGTATCTACGGCGGGCACGCTGGCGCAAACTGCTCATCCGCAAGTGTTAGGTTCTGCACTGGCTCACCCTTATGTGACAACCGATTATTCAGAGGCGTTGCTTGAATTTATTACACCGCCTTTTTCAGATGTCAGTGAGGCGATGACTTTTTTAAGGGATACGCAGCAATTTGTTTACGAAAACTTGCAGGATGAACTGCTCTGGTCAGCTAGCATGCCGTGTGTGGTGGCGGGTGAGACCAGTATTCCGCTGGCTAAATATGGCTCATCCAATCTGGGGCAAATGAAAACCATATACCGGCGAGGTTTGGGGCATCGATACGGCCGTGTTATGCAGGTGATTGCCGGTGTGCATTATAACTACTCATTTAAAGACGAATTCTGGCAAAACTATCAGAAAATCGAGAACAATGCGGATTCGTTGCAGGATTTTATTTCGGCGCGGTATTTTGATGTGCTGCGGAATTTGCAGCGCTATGGCTGGATGATCTCTTACCTGTTTGGTGCTTCGCCAGCGATCTGTAAGTCGTTTTTAAATGGTCAGCAAACGACCTTGCAGGAATATAACGAAAATTCGTTTTATGAGCCGTATGCAACCTCGTTACGACTGGGTGAAATCGGCTATCGTAATTCGCGAGAAAGCGAAGTGGGTATCACGGCCAATTACAACTCCTTGCAGGAATACATTGACTGTTTGCGCTGCGCTATCGAAACCCCTTATCCGGGTTATGAAGAAATTGGTATTGAGCACGATGGTGAATATCAACAACTTAATGCTAATATTTTACAGATCGAGAATGAGTACTACAGCAGCGTCAGGCCAAAACAAATTTTGCAGGGACTGGAAAAGCCAGTTAATGCGTTGCGTGACAGAGGTGTGCAATACATCGAACTGCGTTCAGTGGATATTAGTCCGTTTGATCCCTTAGGTGTGAATGAAAAACAACTGCGTTTTATTCAGGCTTTTATTATTTTTTGTTGTCTTCAGGATAGCCCGGCTTTTGATGAAGCTGAGAGAAAAATGATCGATGAGAACTTATTGCTGACAGCGCACCGCGGTCGTGAGCCGGGTTTAAAATTGAAAACACCGGCTGGCAATAAGGTGTTAACGGAATGGGGTAGTGAGCTGGTCGAGCAAATAATGACAGTGGCTGAGGCGCTTGATAAAAATAGCGGCGATCGTTTGTATCAGGATGCATGCGAGCAGCAACGGGCTTTATTTATGGATGCTGAGAAAACGCCGTCGGCAAAAATATTAAACATTATGGATGAGCAGCAGATCGGTTTTTATCACTTTTCTAAAATGATGTCAGATCAGCACCATGAATACTTTAATCAGTTGCAATCATCTGACGATAAGCGACACTTTTATCAGCAGGCCGCCACAGACTCATTACTCAAACAGAAAAAGCTTGAGGCGGATGATCAGTTGAACTTTTCGCAATTTTTACAACAGTATTTAGCCAGTTAAATTGAGTACAGAATTAACCTGTTATTGCTGTTCGGGTAAGCTGTTTGCAAATTGCTGCGGGCCTTTGCTGGTATCTGAGCAAGCAGCGCAAACACCCGAACAACTGATGCGTTCGCGCTACAGTGCTTTTGTCTTGAATAATACCGAGTATTTAAAAAGAACCTGGGCGCAAGAGATGTCTCCGTCAGCGCTGGATCTGGATAATGACAGTCACTGGCTTAAGCTCGAAATACTTCACTCAAAGGATAACCGGCCTCTGCAGCAAAGCGGAGAAGTGGAATTTAAAGCCTGGTTTGTCGATAAAAGTGATGCTCAGCATCGGCTAATGTGTCTGCATGAATTAAGTGACTTTAAAATAGAAGATGGACACTGGGTATATTACAGTGGGCAGCTTTTTGAAGTGCCTGTTAGTGTGCTGACAAAGAAACAGAGTTGCCCTTGTGGTAGCGGAAAGAAATATAAACACTGTTGTTGTTCTGACTAGCCGATGCGATATAGAGCGGTTTTCTAAGCCATTCCAAAACTTAGCTGGGGGTATGAAAGCGCTCTATTCGAGTCGGTTAAAATGATGAAATCTGAGTAATATTTCAGCCAATAAACCTAAAATTGATTTAGCGCACATATAATAAAATAATTGTTTGTTAACATTAGTTTTAGCAAATTAACTAATGCCAATAGATGCCTTTATTAAATAGTTATATTGTTATTTTACTTTATTAAACTATTCGATTATTAGTTTATTCTAACTTCAGAGCCCCCGTTCTATCAGCCTTTCCGGCGGCCCCCTTTCTTTATAATATTTTATATGGGTTGGGAAAATACTTTTTATAGCCGTTTTCTCGTTCTTTGTAGGCAGCGAGCCAAAAATCAATTATTCTGCGATGGCTTAAAGTTAGAAATCCTGCATAAAAAGTATGGTTAACAATGCTGGTTATGCACTTGATCCCTTTAAGTACAAAAAATGTTAATAATAAATGGGGGATGGCATGTCAGTACTACTCCGTACTATTAAGGCCCTGGGCCTTATGTTCGTTAGTACCGAACTGTTTGCGGCAGCGCAAATGGACCTGACACCTGGTGTGACTGAAATCAGTCAAGATGTTTACGATCTTCACACGCTTATATTGTGGATTTGTGTAGTCATTGGTGCCGGTGTTTTCGGTGTTATATTTTATTCTATGTTTGCGCATAGAAAGTCTAAAGGCGCCGTTGCGGCGAATTTCCACGACAACATGACAGTTGAGGTTTTATGGACTGTTATTCCATTTTTGATTCTGATTGGTATGGCTATTCCGGCTGCCCAGACATTGATCAAAATGGAGTCTCCAGCAACTGATGCGGATGTGACCATTAAGATCACAGGTTATCAGTGGAAGTGGAATTACGATTACATGCACGAAGGATTCAATTTCTTCAGTAATCTGGCTAAAAGTAGCAAAGATGCTATTAATTCAACAAATCCTAAAGACAGAGAAGGCATTAACTACTTACTGGATGTTGATAACCGTATGGTTATTCCTGTCGGTAAGAAAGTGCGTTTCTTAATGACATCGGATGATGTAATCCACTCCTGGTGGATACCGGACTTTGCTGTTAAGAAAGATGCAATTCCTGGCTATATAAACGAAGCGTGGACAGTGGTACCGAAAGAAGGTGTATACCGCGGTCAGTGTGCTGAGCTTTGTGGTAAAGACCACGGCTTTATGCCGATTGTTGTCGAGGTTAAGTCAGAAGCAGATTACGCTGCCTGGGTAGCTGAGAAGAAAGGTGCAGCCGCAGCGGCCGCAGCTGGCGACAGCAAAACATGGACTATGGATGAGCTGATGGCAAAAGGTAAGAGTGTTTATGACGCTTCTTGTGCTGGTTGTCATATGGCAAATGGTGCGGGTATTCCAGCAGCTGGTTTCCCAGCGCTTAAAGACAGTGCTATTGCAAAAGGACCTGTTGCTGCTCACTTAGATATCGTTATCAATGGTAGTAAAGTAAATCCTGCCATGGCTGCTTATGGTGCTCAGATGTCTGATGCCGATCTTGCAGCAGTAATTACTTATGAGCGTAATGCTTGGGGTAACAATACTGGTGATGCCGTTCAACCTGCCGATGTAAAAGCGGCTCGTAAATAATTAGGGGGATGCTCAAATGAGTGATCATAAGCCTACGGGCATTGGCCGCTGGTTATTCAGCACCAACCACAAAGACATCGGTACGATGTATCTGTGGTTCAGCTTTATCATGCTGTTTATTGGTGGTGGTATGGCCATGATAATACGCGCCGAGTTATATCAGCCAGGTATGCAGCTGGTAGACCCGGATTTCTTTAACCAAATGACGACCTTACATGGTCTGATCATGGTGTTCGGTGTCATCATGCCGGCATTCGTGGGTTTTGCTAACTGGTTAGTACCAATGATGATTGGTGCACCGGATATGGCTTTACCACGGATGAACAACATGAGCTTCTGGATTCTTCCATTTGCTTTTGGTACGTTGATTAGCACGTTGTTTATGGAAGGTTCTGCGCCAAACTTTGGCTGGACGTTCTATGCGCCTCTGTCAACGACATACGGACCGCCGTCAACGGATTACTTTATCTTTGGTGTTCACTTAATGGGTATCTCATCCATTATGGGTTCAATCAACGTTATCGTAACCATTCTGAATATGCGTGCGCCTGGCATGACATTAATGAAGATGCCTATCTTTGTATGGACATGGTTAATCACTGCTTTCTTATTGATCGCGGTAATGCCGGTACTTGCAGGTGTGGTAACAATGATGTTGACGGATCGTAACTTCGGTACTTCATTCTTTGAAGCCGCCGGTGGTGGTGACCCGGTTATGTTCCAGCATGTGTTCTGGTTCTTCGGTCATCCGGAAGTTTACATCATGATCCTGCCTTCATTCGGTATCATCTCGCAGATCGTTCCTACGTTTGCACGTAAGAAACTGTTTGGTTACAGCTCTATGGTTTATGCAACAGCATCGATTGCGATTCTGTCATTCATCGTATGGGCTCACCACATGTACACAGTCGGTATGCCATTGGCAGGCGAGCTGTTCTTCATGCTGGCAACCATGCTGATCGCGGTACCAACAGGTGTTAAAGTCTTTAACTGGACAGCAACTATGTGGAAAGGTTCGTTAACTTTCGAAACACCTATGTTGTTCTCGGTTGCTTTCATTATCCTGTTCACCATTGGTGGTTTCTCAGGTCTGATGATGTCAATCACTCCGGTTGATTTCCAATACCATGATACTTATTTCATCGTTGCCCACTTCCATTACGTACTGGTAACTGGTGCGCTGTTTGCGATCTTCGCGGGCGCGTACTACTGGCTGCCTAAATGGACCGGTAACATGTATGACGAAACACTGGGTAAAGTCCACTTCTGGATTTCACTGGTGTCGGTTAACGTCTTGTTCTTCCCAATGCACTTCTTAGGTTTAGCGGGTATGCCTCGTCGTATTCCTGATTATGCATTGCAGTTCACTGACTTTAATCAGATGGCGTCAATCGGTGCATTTGTATTCGGTGGCATTCAGTTACTGTTCTTATACATTGTTATTAAATGTATTAAGGGTGGTGAGAAAGCGTCGGATCAGGTTTGGGAAGGTGCAGAAGGTCTGGAATTTGAGCAGCTGGCATCACCAGCGCCATTCCATAGTTTCGATACACCGCCTCAAGTGAAATAAGGAAACGACAATGACTGACCAAAATCAGAAAAAAAACGCGAACAGTAAAATGGTTAAAAAACTATTGCTGGCGACCGTCTTTATGTTTGGTTTTGGTTATGCATTGGTTCCCCTGTACAACATTTTTTGTGATATTACCGGGCTGAATGGCCGTACCAGTGATCAGGCAGCAGAGGTTAAACCTGTTGATATTGATATGAATCGCTGGGTTACGGTTGAATTCACGGCCAGCGTTAACGCTAAGCTGCCATGGCGATTCAGTCCGGCCGTATCTAAAATGAAAGTGCGTCCGGGTGAGCCGAGTCGAATCAATTATGTTGCTAAGAATGTCTCTTCCAGCTCAATTATTGGAAATGCCGTTCCTAGTGTTTCGCCTGGACAGGCTGCAAAATATTTTACAAAAACAGAATGTTTTTGTTTTACGCAGCAGGAATTAAAGTCGGGTGAAGAAAAGGAAATGCCAGTTGTGTTTATCGTGGATAAAAATATTCCAAAACGGATAAATACAGTGACACTTTCTTATACATTCTTTAATAGTCCAGCGGCAAAAAAAGAGCAATCTAAATTGTCGATGGCAAATAAATAAAGGGTAAGTATTATGTCTACAAATGATGGATATTATATTCCCGAACCCAGTAAATGGCCGATAATTGCTAGTCTTACATTATTTGTCACGGTGTTCGGTGCAGTAAATGCAATTCATGGAACCAGCATTGGTATGCCGATTCTCATGATTGGTCTCTTATCAGTTCTGGCCATGATGTATGGCTGGTTTAGTACGGTTGTTGCAGAATCACCCAGCTATAACGGTCAGGTCGATGTCTCATTCCGTATGGGTATGATGTGGTTTATTCTTTCAGAAGTCATGTTCTTTGCGGCCTTCTTCGGAGCACTGTTCTACGCGCGTGTATTGGTCATGCCGTGGTTAGGTGGTGAAGGCAATAATGCGATGACACATGAAGTATTGTGGCCAACGTTTGAAGCAGTCTGGCCAATTCTGATGAACCCTGATAACACAGCGTTTGTTGCTCCTAAAGAAGCAATGGGTGCATGGGGTTTGCCTGCAATCAATACATTATTGCTGTTAACGTCTTCTGTTACTTTAACGATTGCGCATCATGCTTTACGTAAAGGTGAACGCGGTAAGTTAAATTTATGGATGATTGTTACTCTGGCATTAGGTGTAGCATTCCTTGTACTGCAGGTTATTGAGTACATGCATGCATATGACGATGCAATGGGTCTAACGCTGAATTCAGGTATTTATGGTAGTACCTTCTTCATGTTAACCGGCTTCCACGGTTTCCATGTAACGATTGGTGGTGTCATGATCGCTGTTATGCTGGTACGTTGCCTGAAAGGTCACTTCACTGCAGATAACCACTTCGCATTCGAAGCGGCTGCCTGGTACTGGCATTTCGTTGACGTGGTATGGTTGGGTCTGTTTATCTTCGTTTACATTCTATAAAAATGTATCTTGTGAACGAGAGCGGTGTTATAAATAAATTGCTCTCGTTACACAATATTCATTTTAATAAGTGAAGATCAGGTAATTGCATGGGGTGTGATCCATCCCATGTATGCTCCGAAGAAAATAAGAAAGAAAAGTAGTACAGAAAGACCAATGCGGTAAGTAAGAGAATTAACCACTCCATCAGGGTTTCGTTCCTTACGTACCATATGATAAAGGGCTCTGCCAAGGCTCACTAAAATCATAAGCAAAAGAATAATAATGATGGACTTGAATAACATAGCAATACCGTTTTTAAATCAGTGAAAGTACACTGATTGTATATTGAATTGATGACTCGAACTATGCTGGATTTACGATTATTTACAATCAGGCTCGGGTCCTACACGTTTAGTCCGAAATTAATACCAACAGTGGTTGCACTGTTGTTGTTATATCTGTTGTATTCATTAGGGCAGTGGCAGTTGTCGCGCGCCGAATCTAAGGAAAGTCTGAAGCAGCAAATTGAGTCACGCCGTGATTTTAAACCGGTGGGGCTGACTATGTTGCCCATATCTGATGAGGAAAAACAGTTTATACCGGTAACGCTGACGGGTAAATTTAATTCAGAAAAGAATTTTTTGCTGGATAATAAAATCGTGGAACAGAAGGCCGGTTATCATGTGATTAGTGCTTTGGAAGTTGAACAAGATGAATGGGTGTTAGTAAATCGTGGCTGGATTTCACGAACGCGTTATCGAAGCGATTTGCCGGAGTTTGAAACGCCTGAAGGGGATGTGGTACTGAGTGGATTTATCCGAACCCCTTACGACAAGGTGTTTATGTTGCAGGAACAGCAATACGATTTACGTCGGTGGCCGGTAATTATTCAGAGTGTGAATATTAAAGAGCTAAGTAAGGTGCTGGATATTAAGCTAAAGCCTTACGTGGTAATGCTGGATAAGGAATCAGTAGCAGGGTTTAACCGGAACTGGCCGGCTTATAAACTCGACAGTGATAAACATATTGGTTATGCCGTGCAATGGTTTGCATTATTCTGCGCTTTGCTGGGCATATTTTTTATAGTAAATACAAAAAGAATTGAAGACGATGACTGAACAAACAAACGAAAACTTTAAACCTTATATGCTGTGGTTGCTTATCTTTACGTTTATTGCGCCTATTGGTGCGGCGTACTGGCTGTTTAATGCAGGTGGAACAGAGAATACGGTCAATAAAGGCGAGTTTGTGAAATCCGGTGTGCAGTTGCTCGATATGAAGTTGCAGACGCTGGATAATAAAGCCGCGACAGAAAAGGAGCTGTATGGTCACTGGCATATGATGGTGTTTATGAATGCTGCTTGCGATAAGCAGTGCGAAGAAACAGTTTATACAGTGCGGCAGATAAAAACCTCATTACATAAAGAGTCACCAAGGTTTGTTAATGTGCTGATTCATTTCGATAAAGAAATTGATAGTGGTTTTCAGGAAAAAATAAAAACACATTATGCCAACTTTGACCGGTATTATGCCGATAAAGAAATATTTAACCGTAGTCTCGGATACTCAGGTGATGATTTAACGAAGAAAAATCTTATATTTATTGTTGACCCGATTGGCAATGTTATTTTGAAATACAATAAAGAAAAAACAGCAAAAGATATCATTAGTGACATTAAGCGCCTGCTAAAGGCTTCACAGATTGGATAAAAGTTAGGGGCTAATTTTATGAAGAATTTATTAACACACAAACTGACTTTTGGAACAGCGGTGCTTACGCTGGTGGTTATTTTGCTGGGTGCCTGGACTCGCCTGAGTGATGCAGGATTAGGTTGCCCTGACTGGCCGGGTTGCTATGGCCATTTAACGGTTCCGCAAACTGAAGAAGCGCTGGCAAAAGCGAAAGAGCTGTTTCCGGGTCAGCAAGTGGTGGCGGAAAAAGCCTGGCCGGAAATGATTCACAGGTACTTTGCCGGTACACTGGGTTTGCTGGTGTTTTTAATTACGTTTTTATTGATTAAATATAAGGAAGAAGTCAACAATATGACGCCGCTGGCCGTCGGGCTCGGTGGTTTAATAATTTTTCAGGCACTGCTTGGCATGTGGACAGTCACATTAGGGCTTTGGCCATTAACAGTGATGGGCCATTTACTGGGTGGGTTTGTTACCTTAAACCTGCTCTGGTATATAACCCTGCGGTTGCGGGATAGAAATCTGCAGATGCATAAGCACGCGTTGCAGGGGCTGGTAAAGATAGCGATGGTCGTTGTTTTTGTGCAGATTATGTTAGGTGGCTGGACCAGTTCAAATTATTCGGCGTTAATTTGTCCTGATTTTCCGACCTGTAACGGCAGCATGTTTCCGCCGATGGATTTTATCGGTGCTTTCCAGTTGTGGGGGCACGGTGTTGAAAACTATGAGTTTGGTGTTTTAGAAAAAGATGCCATGGTGACAATTCAGTGGACACATCGTCTGGGTGCTTACATAACCATTGCTATGCTGATTTACATGATTAGCAGGATCTGGCAGTACAAACGTTTCAGAAACATCCTTAAAGTAGTGGCCGGGTTGCTGACATTGCAAGTGGCACTCGGTATCACGAACGTCTTAACGGGTTTGCCAATGTCAGTTGCATTAGCCCATAACGGTATTGCGGTTATGTTGTTATTAAGTCTGGTAACATTATTTCATTATATGTCGCTGCCTAAAGAGAGGTTCGGCTCATGAGCGAAACAGAGGCTGCTGTAATGGATGAATCAAGTCATGCTGGCTGGCGTGAATATTATGAAATGTGTAAACCCAAAGTGGTGGCACTTTTAATACTCACTTCTGTTGTTGGCTCTGTGCTGGCATTCCCTGCCTGGGGCATAGAGTGGGATATTTTGATTATTGCCAATTTAGGTATTGGCCTGGCAGCTGCATCGGGTGCGGCAGTTAATCAGCTGGTTGAAGTTAAATCAGATGCAAAAATGGCGCGTACAGAGGGGCGGCCATTACCAACGGGCCGGTTAAATATAAAAAATGCCTTTATTTTTGCGGTGCTGCTTGGCGCCATCTCAATGGCGATACTGGTTGTTTATATTAATGTACTGACAGCGGTTTTAACCTTTGCAAGTTTGATTGGTTACGCTGTGATTTATACCATGTATTTAAAACGTGCAACGCCGCAAAATATTGTTATCGGTGGACTGGCAGGAGCAACGCCGCCGTTATTAGGCTGGACGGCAGTCACCAATTCTGTTGACCCGTACGGTTTGTTGTTAGTATTAATTATATTTACCTGGACGCCGCCACATTTCTGGGCACTGGCCATTCACCGTCGTGATGATTATGCAAAAGTGGCGATTCCCATGTTGCCTGTAACGCACGGTATTAAATACACCAAGCTGGCAATTGTGGCTTATACCATCTTAATGGTGATTGTGACATTACTTCCCTATCTGGCGTATTTTGCTAAAGGCATCTACCTGATAGCGGCTGTATTGCTGGGCGGTTTTTTTATGTATAAATCGCTGGAGTTGTTTTTTACTGACCGTGAAAAAGCAGCGATACAAACCTTTGTCTATTCTATTAACTATTTGATGTTATTATTTGTTGCGCTGGTTGCTGACCATTATTGGCCAATTACATTATTTTGAGTTAAACAATGAATAAAAACATATTAAAAATTGTATTAGTACTGAGTTTGTCTGCGGTTTCTATGTGGGCAGGTTTTAAGCTGAGTAGTGTCATGGAACAGGGTGCGCAGGTACCCATTATAGAAGGTACGGTGCTTGAGCCGCCGAGAGCACTGACAAATTTTACGCTAATGGACGAGCGCAGGCATGAGTTTGGCCTGCAGCAGTTAAAAGATAAATGGTCTCTTGTTTTTATTGGCTATACCAATTGTCCGGATGTGTGTCCGAACACAATGGGCATTATGAAGCAGGCATATATTGATATGGCTGCATTGAAAATGCAGCTGCCACAGGTTATTTTTTTATCGATAGACCCTGTGCGGGATGAAGCAGAACTGCTCGGTGATTATGTTGATTACTTTGATCCGTCTTTTGTCGGTTTAACAGGCAAGAAGCCTGAGATCGATAATCTGGTGAAACAGTTAAGTTCAGTGTATTTAAAAGCGGCTGGTAGCAGCGGTGATATTAAGAAAGATGATTACCTTTATGATCATAGTGCTTCATTATTATTGATTAATCCAAAGGCGCAATTGCAGGCTGTTTTTACTGCACCACATAATAAACTTGGCTTGGTCGATGGCTTACAGAAAATAACTAATTTTTATAATAAGAAATAAAAAA
>Ga0316207_10003470_pt1 | contig 14580 bp, 14 predicted proteins | sample 6weekpyrite_MG_FD_204943 | JGI IMG/M metagenome (GOLD analysis project Ga0316207, IMG submission 204943) | Microbial mat bacterial communities from mineral coupon in-situ incubated in ocean water Damariscotta River, Maine, United States -... | ecosystem: Environmental > Aquatic > Marine >... | reverse complement strand
CATCGCGGTGGCGCGCACGAAGGCGACAGACCGGGTGACATGGTAGCATTCCGCGCGCGCGCGGATCGCCTGCCCCGGCGTGGCGGCGCGCATGTAGTCGATCCGCAGGTCGATGGTGGCGGTGCCAAAGGCGGCATCGGCATGCGCCATCACCGCCGCCCCGCCGCAGGTGTCCATCAGGGCCGACACCGCCCCGCCATGGATCACGCCGGTTTCGGGATCGCCGATCAGATGGTCGGCGTAGGGCATGGTGATCTCGGCCGTGCCCTCGCCCATGTCGGTCAGGGTCATGCCCAGCGCCACCGAATGCGGCAGCGCCTGGATGAACTGGCTGGCGATCTTGAATTTCTGCTCTGACAATGGTCATTTCCCGTCGCCAGCTTGCGGCTCTGGGGCTTTATTGGGTTTTGCATTCGCCACCGCAAGCGCAATCTTGCGCCATCGCGGGCAATTCCCGGCCGCAAGACAGCGATGATGCCGACGCCGGGCGTTTCAGCACCGCGCGGCTTGTATCGGGGGGGACCGCCCGGTGTCATACCTGCGACATTTGCGGACACCCGCGGCGATTGAACCTTTCGCGCATCCGCCTTACCTTTGGGAAACCAAGGAGGCCTCGCCGCAGATGTCAGACACCCGCCTGACCTTCAAAGAGATGTGCGTCCGGTTCGATGTGACACCCCGCACCCTGCGGTATTACGAATATATCGAGCTTTTGGCGCCCGAAAAGGATGGCCGCAGCCGGTTCTACGGCGCGCGCGATGTGGCGCGGATGACGCTGATATTGCGCGGGCGGCGGTTCGGGTTCAGCCTGGAGGAAATCCGCCAGTGGCTGGAGATTTACGATCACGCCGGTACCCAGGCGCAGAACGAGGTCTGGATCGAGAATGCCGACCGCCAGTTGCAAGCCCTGCAGGAGCAACGCGCGCAACTGGATGAAACCATCGCCGACCTGCGCCGGTTGCGCGACGAGGTGGCCGGAACCACCGGGTAGAGCGCAATCCGAAAACTGGGCACCGGTTTTCGGAACAAATCGCGCTTAGTAGTAAAAAGTTACAGCATCGCCCGCGATTCAGAAATCGTAGACGATGCTTTAGCAGAAATGTCGTGAATGTGACGTAGCGTTCTGTTGACGTAAACGTCAACTTGTCTTGCGGGATGCGCCGCAACCCGTCATGTGACAGGCACCGATCCGAGCAAGGAGAAGCCCCGCATGAGCGATCCCGTCATGACGATCCGCCAGATGTGCACCGAATTCGACGTGACCCCGCGCACGTTGCGGTTCTACGAAGCCAAGGAACTGCTGGCCCCGGTCCGCGAAGGCCAGAAGCGCCTGTTCACGAAGCGCGACCGCGCCCGTCTGAAACTGATCCTGCGCGGCAAGCGCTTTGGCTTCAGCCTGGAGGAAATCCGCCAGTTGCTGGATATGTACGACATCGGCGACCAGCAGCAGACCCAGCTTGTGCGCACCTGCGAGATTGCCCGCAAGCACCTGGCCGACATGAAGCGCCAGCGCGAAGACCTGGACGATGCCATCGCCGATCTGCAGGAACAGCTGAAATGGGCTGAAAAGATGACCGCCTCGTCCCGGACCGGCAAAGCCGCCGAGTAAGCCCCAAATTCCTATATAATCAAGGAGTCCGTCACGATGCCGACCTACTCTGCCCCCACCAAGGACATGCAGTTCGTGCTGCACGAGGTGCTGGACCTCAGCAGCCAGCCGATCCCCGGCTATGACGAGATGGACCGCGAGTTCACCGGCGCCGTGCTGGAAGAGGCCGGCAAGCTGGCCAGCAACCTGCTGGCACCGCTGAACCCGATCGGCGATGCCGAAGGCTGCTTCCTGGAAAATGGCGTGGTGCGCACGCCCGCCGGATTCAAGGATGCCTATGAACAGATGCGCGCAGGCGGCTGGATGGGGCTGGACGCCGACCCGGAATACGGCGGCCAGGGCATGCCCTATATTCTGGGCACCGCCGTGGGCGAGATGTTCGTATCCGCCAACATGGCGTTCAACATGTATCAGGGGCTGACCCATGGCGCGGCCAGCGCGATCCACGCCCATGGCACCGATCAGCAAAAGGCCACCTACCTGCCCAGGATGATCGAAGGCGCCTGGACCGGCACCATGAACCTGACCGAACCGCACGCGGGCACAGACCTGGGGCTGATGCGCAGCAAGGCCGAACCGCAGGATGACGGCAGCTATCGCATTACCGGGCAAAAGATTTTCATCTCCGCCGGTGAACATGACCTGTCAGACAACATCATCCATCTGGTGCTGGCCAAGATCGCTGGCGCGCCAGAGGGCATCAAGGGCGTCAGCCTGTTCATCGTGCCGAAGTTTCTGGTCAAAGACGACGGCGCCCTGGGCAACCGAAACGGCGTCTCTTGCGGCAAGCTCGAAGAAAAAATGGGCATTCACGGCAATTCGACCTGCGTGATGAATTATGACGGCGCCACCGGCTATCTGCTTGGCGAGGCGCACAAGGGCATGCGCGCGATGTTCACCATGATGAACGAAGCGCGGCTGGGCGTCGGCCTGCAAGGCTATGCACAGGCCGCCGCCGCCTATCAGAACGCGGTGGTCTATGCCACAGAACGCCTGCAGGGCCGCGACGTGACCGGTGCGCAAAACCCCGATGGCCCGGCGGACCCGATCATCGTGCACCCCGACATCCGCCGCAATCTGATGGAACAGAAAAGCTTTGTCGAAGGCGCGCGCGCCTTCACCCTGTGGGGCGCGCACCTGATCGACCGGGCGCAGCGCATGGGTGATGCCGATGCCGACGGGCTGATCTCGCTGCTGACGCCCGTCATCAAGGGCTTTCAGACCGACAAGGGGTTTGAAATGGCGGTGCAGGCACAGCAGGTCTATGGCGGCCATGGCTATATCGAAGAGACGGGCATGAGCCAATTCGCCCGCGATGCCCGGATCGCGATGATCTACGAGGGCGCCAACGGCATTCAGGCGCTGGATCTGGTGGGGCGCAAGCTGTCGCAGGACGGCGGCAAGCACGTGCTGGCGTTCTTTGATCTGGTGAAATCCTTCATCAAGGACAACGAGGCTAACGCCGAGCTGAAATCCGGCTTTCTGGACCCGCTGAAAGCCGCCAGCAAGGATTTGCAGGCGGCGGGCATGTATTTCATGGCCGAGGGCATGAAAAACCCCAACAGCGCGCTGGCGGGCTCGTATGATTTCATGCATCTTTTCGGCCATGTCTGCCTGGGGCTGATGTGGGCCAAGATGGCGCGCGCCAGCTTCGGCGCCCTGGAAGACGGCACCACGGACCAGGCCTTTTATCGGGCCAAACTGGCAACGGGCCGGTATTACATGACCCGGCAACTGCCTGCCACGTCCATGCATCTGGCACGCATCCAATCGGGCGCCGATCCGGTGATGGCACTGGATGCCGCGGGGTTTTAACCGGGTGGCGGGGTGAAACCCCGCCCTACCGAATGCGACAAGGGAGACGCAATTGCCCAAACGGTTTCGCCTGACCCGCCGGTTCAACATCGGCATGACCGAAGACGGCTATCGCCGCCTGAAACGGTTCGCATCAGAGGCCGGGCTTGACGAGGGCGAGGCCCTGTCGTTCCTGTTCGAGAATTTCGACTCCGTCACCAACAGTGAAAACCTGACCGCCCGGCTGCGGCTGTTCAACTCCGACCTCGACGCGCGCAAAAGATAGGACTGCCAATGACCGAAATGGCCCCCACCGACTGGATGAGCGACGAGCACCGGATGCTGGCCGAGATGACGCGCAAATTCATCGCCGAGGAATGGGCGCCGCATTTCGAGAAATGGCGCAAACAAGGCGAGATGGACCGCGAAACCTGGGGTCAGGCCGCCGAACTGGGCCTGCTCTGCCCCAGCATCCCCGAGGAATACGGCGGCGCGGGCGGCGATTTCGGGCACGAGGCGGTGATCCTGATGGAAGGCAGCCGCGCCAACCTGGCCAGCTGGGGGCATGGCATCCATTCCGGGATCGTGGCGCATTACGTGCTGGCCTATGGCACCGAAGAGCAGAAAAAGCGCTGGCTGCCCCAAATGGTTTCGGGCGAAATGGTCGGGGCCCTGGCGATGACCGAACCTTCGGGCGGCTCGGACGTGCAGGCGATCAAGACCCGCGCCTTGCGCGACGGCAACGCCTATCGCCTGACCGGGCAAAAAACCTTCATCACCAACGGCCAGCACGCCAACCTGATCATCGTCGCCGCCAAGACCGACCCCAGCGCCAAGGCCAAGGGCGTGTCGCTGGTGGTGGTGGAAACCGACGGCGCAAGCGGTTTCTCGCGAGGGCGCAACCTGGACAAGATCGGCTGCCATGCCGCCGACACCTCCGAACTGTTCTTTGACAATGTCGAAATCCCGCCCGAAAACATCCTTGGCGGTGAAGAGGGTCAGGGGTTTTATCAGATGATGAAACAGCTGCCCCAGGAGCGGCTGATCATCGGCTGCGGTGCGGTGGGCGCCATGGAAGGCGCGGTAGAGCGTACGATCGGCTATTGCCAGGAACGTGAAGCCTTTGGCGGCCCGCTGACCCAGTTCCAGAACACCCGGTTCAAGCTGGCCGAATGCAAGACCAAGACCACCGTCGCGCGCGCCTTCCTCAATGAATGTATCGCCGAACATCTGCGCGCCCGCCTGACCGTCGAAAAGGCCGCAATGGCGAAATACTGGCTGACCGACACGCAAGGCGAGGTGCTGGATGATTGCCTGCAACTGCACGGCGGCTATGGCTATATGCAGGAATACGCCATTGCCGAGATGTGGACCGACGCACGGGTGCAGCGGATCTATGGCGGCACCAACGAGATTATGAAGGAATTGATCGCGCGGTCGATAACCGGAGAGCGGAAATGAGCGCCGCCATGTTGGATTTTGCGTATTTTCGACAAGATGAAAGGGATCAAGATCCACCCCGCCGCCTGGGGCGTCAGACGCATCAGCGACGGGGCTTCACCTTGTACGGTCATCGGCTCGCCAGCCTGTACCGCAGCTTGATTTACACCGCATCAAGGTTAATGCCCGGTTACGAAGATCCCATTTCATCTTGTCGAAAATACGCAAAATCCACACTTTCAAAACCATGCTACGCTGGAGAATGTAAGCCATGACCATCAAGCTTCACTGCTTCGGCGAATCCGGAAATGCCTATAAGGCGGCGCTGGCGCTGGAAATGAGCGGCCTGGCCTGGGAGCCGGTTTTTGTCGATTTCTTCAAAGGGGCTGCGCGCAGCGCGGAGTTCAAGGAAATCAACGAGATGGGCGAAGCCCCCGTGCTGATCGATGGCGATTTTACGCTGACGCAATCCGGCGCGATACAGGCCTATATCGCGGATAAATGCGGTAAATTCGGCGGTACGGGCCGCGAAAAATACGAGGTTTTGCGCTGGGTTCTTTGGGACAATCACAAGCTGTCCAGCCAGGCCGGTGCTACCCGGTTTCTGATGAACTTCCTGCCAGAGGACAAGCGCCCGCCCGAGGTCATCGCCTTTCTGCAGGCCCGCCTCAAGGGCGCCTATGCCGTCCTTGACGCCCATCTTGCAGGGCGCGACTGGATCGTCGGCGGTGGCGTGAGCAACGCCGATCTGTCCTGTTGCGGCTATCTTTATTATCCCGAGCCGTTCGGATTCAGCCGCAGCGACTGGCCCAATATCGACGCCTGGCTGACGCGGCTGTCCGCGCAGCCGGGCTGGAAACATCCCTATGATCTGATGCAAAAGGCGTACCCGCCCGGATGATTCTGAGTGCGATCATAACGCTGGGCTTTGCCGCCTCTGCCGCCGCCCTGACGCTGGCGCGTCTGGAACTGGCGATGGTGCGCAGCCAGGGCGCGGTTGCCGCGCCGTTCGGTGACGCGATCGGCAGCCTCATGGCGTGGATTGCCTATGCCGCCACGCTGACCGCCAGCCTGATCGCGCTTGGCGTGCCCTGGACGCTGATTCTTGCGGTCGGCAGCCTGATCCTTGGCCGGCTGGTCCCCGCGCATCCCGTCCTGTTCCCGCTTTTGCCCTACAAACTTCCCCTCGCCGTCTTCGCGATCCTGCTTGGAATTGCGGCGCTGATCGGGGTGCTCACCCTCATTCAAGGAGTCATCACCAATGTCTGATGCCTACATCTACGACGCTGTCCGCAGCCCGCGCGGCAAGGGCCGCAAGGACGGCAGTCTGCACGAAGTCACCGCGGCCCGCCTGTCGGCTGAGGTGCTGAACGCCCTGAAAAACCGAAATGATCTGGACACCGGCGGCATCGAGGATGTGATCTGGGGCAATGTCACCCAGGTCGCCGAACAGGGCGGCTGTCTGGCGCGCACCGCCGTCTTGGCGTCCGATTTCGATGAATCCGTACCCGGCGTATCGATCAACCGGTTTTGCGCCTCGGGGCTGGAGGCGGTGAACATGGCCGCCAATCAGGTGCGTGGCGGCGCCGGTGACGGTTACGTCGCGGGCGGGGTCGAGATGATGGGCCGGGTGCCGATGGGCAGCGACGGTGCGGCGATCGCGGTCGATCCGTCGATCGCCATGGGCAGCTATTTCGTGCCCCAGGGCATATCGGCGGACATCATCGCCACCGAATATGGCTTTAGCCGTGACATGGCGGACGAGTTGGCCGTGCGCAGCCAGAAACGTGCCAAGGCCGCTTGGGACGATCACCGCTTTGACAGATCGATCATTGAAGTCAAGGATATCAACGGCTTGCCGATCCTTGACCATGACGAATACATGCGCCCGCAGACCGACATGCAAAGCCTCGGCGCGCTGAAGCCCAGCTTCAAGGACATGGGCGAAATGATGCCGGGCTTCGACAAGGTGGCGCTGATGAAATACCCGCATCTGGAGCGGATCGAGCATATCCACCATGCCGGCAACAGCTCTGGTATCGTCGATGGCGCCGCCGCCATCCTGATCGGCAACAAGGAATTCGGCGCGCGCCACGGGCTGAAACCGCGCGCGCGCATCCGCGCCACCGCCAAGATCGGCACCGATCCCACGATCATGCTGACCGGGCCGGTGCCGGTGACCGAAAAGATCCTCCGCGAAGGCGGCATGCAGATCGGCGACATCGACCTGTTCGAAGTGAACGAAGCGTTTGCCGCCGTGGTTCTGCGTTTCATGCAGGCGTTTGACGTCGATCCCGGCATCGTCAACGTCAACGGCGGCTCGATCGCCATGGGCCACCCGCTGGGCGCGACCGGCGCGATCATCCTGTCCACCCTGCTGGACGAGTTGGAACGCAGCGACCGTGAAACCGGGCTGGCGACGCTGTGCATCGGATCGGGCATGGGGGCGGCGACCATCATCGAACGGGTATGATGCTGGATACGTTTCAGAAGCATCTCGACGATGTGTCAGCCACGCTGATGGCGGGCGATTTTGACGCCTATATGAAACTGATCACGGTGCCGCTGGTGGTGATGACCGAAAAGGAGACGGTCCTTGTGAAAGACATCGAGGATTTTCGCACCGGTTTTGACAGCTACGCCGGGATGTTGCGCACGGAACTGGCGACGGACCTGATCCGGCTGGCCAGCGCGGTCACCGAATACGGTCCCAACCTGATCACCGGGCGTTATGAAACGCATATCCTGCGCGCAGGCCAGCGGATTTACGGGCCGCACCAGGCGGCCATGACGTTGCGGCGCGAACACGGGTCCTGGAAGGCCAGCGGCCTGGTCAACCCGGCGTTCGAAGAAAGATGGCCGTTCAAATCCATTGCGCGGCGCGAGGCGGGCGCATGACCCGGGCAGACCTGCGGCGCGGTGCATTCTTGCGGATCCTAGGACATGTTGAGAGGCGGAAATGAGCGTGATCGATCAGACGAAAGTCAAGCCGCATACCGGGTCGTCCTATCCCCAGCCCTACGGCGCGCTGATGGACAAGCGGTCCTATCTGCTGCTGGGCGCGGTCGCGGGGCTGACCCAGTTCGGCGCGAACATCACCATTCTGCAGCCGGGCGGTATGTCGTCGATGCGGCACTGCCACATGCACGAGGACGAGTTCGTCATGGTCACGCAGGGCGAGGTCACGCTGGTCATGGACGAAGGCGAGACGGTGATGCGCGCCGGCGATTGCGCCGCCTTTCCGGCAGGTGTGCCCAATGGCCATCACTTTCTCAACCGCACCAGCGCGGAGGCACGATTTCTGGTGATCGGCACCGATGCGGCCGACGAAGTCTGCACCTATTCCGATATCGACATGATGGTGACGACAACAAACGGCAGGTCTGAATTTACCCGCAAGGACGGCAGCCCGATGCCCGAGCCATCCGAATGAACAGCCCCATACAAATCTTATCGAATTCCGGTGGAGTTCCGATACCCGAATACACCCGTTTCCAAGGAGCCGAGCGATGAGCGATTTTACCTATTCCGTGGACGCCGATGGCGTTGCCACCATCACCTGGAACGTCGTCGACAAGTCGATGAACGTGATGAGCCAGCAGGGCTTTCTTGATCTGGATGCCATGATCGACAAGGCTTTGGCGGATGACGCCGTCAAGGGCGTGATCATCACTTCTGGCAAGGACAGCTTCGCTGCGGGCATGGATCTGAACATCATCGCGCGGATGAAGGAAAGTGGTGGGGACACCCCCGCCGCACCGCTGTTTGACATGATCATGCAAATCCATGGCATCCTGCGCAAAATCGAACGCGCGGGCATGGATCCCAAGACCCTGAAAGGCGGCAAGCCGATCGCCGCCGCCCTGCCCGGCACCGCGCTTGGCATCGGTCTGGAAATCCCGCTGGCCTGTCACCGGGTCTTTGCCGCCGACAACCCACGCGCCAAGATCGGCCTGCCCGAGATCATGGTCGGCATCTTTCCGGGCGCGGGCGGCACCACCCGGCTGGTGCGCAAGATGGGCGCGATGGCCGCCAGCCCCTACCTGCTGGAAGGCAAGCTGCTGGAGCCCACAAAAGCCAAGGCCGCGGGCCTGATCGACGAGGTGACAGAGCCTACGCAACTGCTTGAAAAGGCAAAGAAATGGGTGCTGACCGCCAAGGACGCCGATCTGGTCAAACCCTGGGACGCCAAGGGCTACAAGATGCCCGGCGGGGCGCCCTATCACCCGGCGGGTTTCATGACCTTTGTCGGCGCCTCGGCCATGGTGCATGGCAAGACCCAGGGCGTGTACCCTGCCGCAAAGGCGCTGCTGAGCGCGGTCTACGAGGGCGCCCTGGTGCCGTTCGACACCGCGCTGAAGATCGAGGCGCGCTGGTTCGTGAATGTGCTGCTGAACCTGTCCTCCGCTGCGATGATCCGCAGCCTGTTCATCAACAAGGAAGCACTGGAAAAGGGGGCCGCACGCCCGCAAGTCCCGGATCAGAAGGTCAGGAAAGTCGGCGTCATGGGTGCGGGCATGATGGGAGCGGGCATCGCCCTGGTCTCGGCGCTGGCAGGCATCGAGGTGGTGCTGATCGACCAGCAACAGGACGCGGCGGACAAGGGCAAATCCTACAGCGCCGATTACATGGACAAGGGCATCGCCCGGCGAAAGGCGACACCGGAAAAGAAAGACGCGGTGCTGGGCCTGATCACCGCCACCACTGACTATGCCGCGCTGAAGGGCTGCGATCTGATCGTCGAGGCGGTGTTCGAGGATCCGGCGATCAAGGCGGAAGTCACGGCCAAGGTCGAGAAAGTCGTCGGGCCGGACTGTATTTTTGCCACCAACACCTCGACCCTGCCGATCAGCGATCTGGCGCATGCCAGTACGCGGCCCGAACAGTTCATCGGCATCCATTTTTTCAGCCCCGTCGACAAGATGCACCTGGTCGAGATCATCAAGGGCAAGCTGACCGGCGATGTTGCCGTGGCCAAGGCGCTCGATTTCGTGCGCCAGATTCGCAAGACGCCGATCGTGGTCAACGACGCGCGGTTCTTCTACGCCAACCGCTGCATCATTCCCTATATCAACGAGGGCGTGCGCATGGTCGGCGAGGGGGTCGAGCCGATCCTGATCGAGCATGCCGCACAGATGCTGGGTTTCCCGGTCGGGCCGCTGCAACTGAACGACGAGACCTCTATCGACCTGGGCGTCAAGATCGCCAAGGCGACCAGGGCCGCATTGGGCGACGCCTATGATGCGGGGGCGGCGGACGAGGTGCTGTTCTGGCTGTTCGACCAGGGCCGTCTGGGGCGCAAGTCGAACGCCGGGTATTACGACTATGACGACAGGGGCAAGCGCAGCGGCATCTGGCAGGGTCTGCGCGACAAGTATCTCAAGGCGGGTGATCAGCCAGACCTGGCCGAGGTACAGCACCGGCTGATGATGGCGCAGGTGCTGGAGGCGGTGCGCGCGTTGGAGGACAGCGTGCTGATGGACATACGCGAAGGCGATGTCGGCGCCATTCTGGGCTGGGGTTTCGCGCCCTGGTCGGGCGGGCCGTTCAGCTGGCTGGACATCATCGGCGCCACCAGGGCGGTGGAGATTTGCGAGGCGCTGACCGCACAGCATGGCGACCGTTTCACCGCCCCGGCGCTGCTGCGTGACATTGCCGAAAAGGGCGACAGTTTCTATGGGCGCTTCGGGCCTGAAAACGCCGCGGCCGCCTGACGCCTGATGCTTGGACCTCGGGGCGGGGAAAACCCTGCCCCGCCCCCGTGCGAAACGACCGCCTAACCAAACCGGTAGCCGAACCGCTCGATGTCTTCGCCACAGAAATCCGCCACCAGATCGCGGGTCTTGTCGGTGTAATAGCCGCGATAATCGGCTTCGCGCCGCGATCGGTTCACATGCGGGATATCGTCCAGCGGAAAGCCCAGATGCGTCTGAAGCGGCTCGATATCCGCCGCCAGATGCTCGATCCGGATGAACAGATCGCAGCGTTCGGCGCCCGCCGCGTCGCGCACATACTGGCCATAGGGCGAGGCGCGCAGTGCGGCCTGATTTTGGGGATGCTCCAGAAAACCCGCGAAATCCAGCTGGCGCGCCAGATCGACCGCCGGATGCCGAAAGCTTTGCGCGCGCAGCCAGTGGTAATAGCTGACCATCCGGTCCCACGGGTTGCGCACCAGCATGAAGACGAAATAGCCCCGCAATTCCTCGGGCGAAAGGTAGCCGTCCAGTTCCGCCAGAACCGAATGCTTGGTCAATCGCCTGGCGGTGCCAAGCCCCGCCAGCCGCCGCTTGCGCCGCTGTGCCTTGGCGGTGTCGCCTGCCAGGATATCGTCTTTCATCGCCCGCGCCTCCAGCGCCAGCGCCATCGCGGTGCCGCCGGTTTTCGGAGCGTGAACAAAGATATAGCGCCTGCCGGGCGAGATGATCATGGGGGTCAGGTTAAGGCGCGCGTCCTACAGTGGAAAGCTGTTTTCGGAAGGGATTGCGCGCCCTGTGAACAGGCTAGCGTATGTGCCGCGCCGGTGCCGCGCCCGAGGCGATGATTAGACCAACGCCCTTTGGCACCTCTGGCTGCCGGATTGCCGGCACCAGATTGCCGCTTGGCCCAAGCTGCGCAATTGCGCCGACAACCGATCCCGCAGCCGCCAGTGGCCGCGTCGCTGCCGCCATCCCAAATGTTCCCCGCCCGGTGATTACCTCTTTGCAAATACCCCCGTCCCGGTAAATAGTTTGGTCTGCAAGCGTCAGTTTCGACGAAATATAAGGGGGGGGCGGACATGGGCTGGCTGGCCGACGAAAGCGGATTGGACAAGCGGCGCGCGAATTATGTGCCGCTGACCCCCCTATCACATCTGAACCGCGCCGCCCGGGTGTTCGCCCAGCACCAGGCGCTGGTCTATGGCGACCGGCGCACCACTTATGCCGAGTATCACGCCCGCGCATCCCGGCTGGCCTCGGCCCTTGCGCAGCTTGGCATCGTGCCGGGCGACGTGGTGGCCACCCTGCTGCCCAATATTCCCGCCCAGGCCGAGGCGCATTTCGGCGTGCCCGCCGCCGGCGCTGTGCTGAACACAATCAACATCCGGCTGGATACCGACACCGTCGCCTATATCTTCGATCACGGCGGCGCCAGGGCCGTGCTGGTCGATACCCAGTTCCTGCCACTGGCCGAGGCCGCCTGCGCCGCCATGATCGGCGCCGCGCCGCGGATCATCGAGGTTGCGGACGCTGCCGCGGGCTTTGCTGCCAGCGGGCGCCATACCGAATACGAGGATCTGCTGGCGACCGGCGATCCCGGTTTTGCCTGGATCATGCCCCAGGATGAGTGGGAAAGCCTGGCGCTTAATTACACCTCGGGCACCACCGGGCGGCCCAAGGGCGTGGTCTACCATCATCGCGGCGCTTACCTGATGACCATGGGCACGGTGATCAGCTGGCGCATGGTGCTGCATCCGCGCTATCTGACCATCGTGCCGCTGTTCCACTGCAACGGCTGGAACCACACCTGGATGATGCCGGTGCTGGGGGGCACCGTGGTGTGCTGCCGCAACGTGACCGCCAAGGCGGTCTATGACGCCATCGCCGACGAAGGCGTCAGCCATTTCGGCGGCGCGCCTATCGTGCTGAACGCGTTGGTCAACGCCCACGATGAAGACCGCCGCGCCTTTGATCACACGGTCGAGGTCTTTACCGCGGGCGCCCCGCCCGCTGCCGCCACCCTGGCTGCCGTCGAAAAGCTGGGCTTCAATGTCACGCATGTTTACGGGCTGACCGAAACCTACGGCCATGTCACCGAATGCCTGTGGCACGACGACTGGGCCGACCTAAGCCAGGCCGAACAGGCCGCGATGAAATCCCGCCAGGGCGTCGCCATGCCGATGATGGAGGAGATCACGGTGCTGGACAGCGACATGGCGCAGGTGGCGATGGACGGGGCGACGCAGGGCGAAATCATGATCCGCGGCAATTCGGTGATGAAAGGCTATCTGAAGAACCCGGAAGCCACCGAAAAGGATTTCGCGGGGGGATATTTCCATTCCGGCGATCTGGCGGTGCAGCATCCCGACGGCCATATCCAGATTGCCGACCGCGCCAAGGACATCATCATCTCGGGCGGCGAGAACGTCAGTTCGGTCGAGGTCGAGGGCGCCCTGATGCACCATCCGGCGGTATCGCTGTGCGCCGTCGTGGCCAGGCCGGATGACACATGGGGCGAAGTGCCCTGCGCCTTTGTCGAGTTGAAAGAGGGCGCAAGCGTGAGCGAGGACGATCTGATTGCCTTCGTGCGCGCCCGGCTGGCCGGGTTCAAGACGCCAAAACTGATCGTCTTTCAGGAGTTGCCGAAAACCTCGACCGGCAAGATCCAGAAGTTCGAGCTGCGCAGCGCCGCCAGAAAGCTATAGGCCGGCACTCCCGCCGCCTGGGCAGACCGCCCGTCAGATGCCTTGCCACACCGCTGCCCCATTCAAACGTCGGCTCCGCGCGCTCTGACATTGCCGCAGCGCGAAGGCTCATGTATCCTGCGCCCAGAACAGAAGAAACCAGAGCAGCAGGGCCCGTCCCAACCTCATGACGGCGCTAACCGAATATCAGCGGCTGGAATGCACCGGCGTCTGGCGGGCCACGCCGGACGCGCAGCGCCGTGATGTCTATGTCTCGATCGGCGATGCCACCCTGATCATTTCGGATGCGGGCGAACGTGTGCTGGCGCACTGGTCGCTGCCCGCCATCAGCCGCGTCAATCCTGGCGAAACGCCGGCGATCTACAAACCCGGGGCTGATGCACAGGAAGATCTTGAAATCGCGGACGAAACCATGACCGACGCGATAGAGCGCGTGCGCCAGGCGATCCGCCGGCGGCGCCCGCAGCCGGGCCGCTTGCGGCTGATCCTGCTGGGCGGCTGGCTGGCCGCGGTGCTGGCCCTGGTGGTGTTCTGGCTGCCCGACGCGCTGGTGCGTCATACCGCCGGCGTCCTGCCCCAGGCCAAGCGCGCCGAACTTGGCACCCGCCTGCTGAGCAATATTCGCCGTGTGGCCGGGATGCCCTGCAACACCCTGAACGGCCGCCGCGCGCTGGAGCGGCTGACAAACCGGCTGTTGCCCGACACCGGCGGCGGTGTCGTGGTGCTGGCCGGCGGCATCGCCGAGGCGGGCCACCTGCCCGGCGGTCTGATCCTGCTGAACCGGGCGCTGGTCGAGGATTACGAGGATCCGGCCGTCGTGGCGGGTTATATCCTGGCCGAAGCCACCCGCGCCACCGCCGCCGACCCCATCATCCGCATGCTGAGTTCGGTCGGCCCGTTCGCCACCTTCCGTCTGCTGACCACGGGCGACATCCCGGACGAGACCCTTGCCGATTACGCCGAAACCCTGCTGACCGCACCAGACCCAGCGGTTGACGATCAGGCCCTGCTGGCGCGCTTTGCCGCCGTTGGCGTGCCCTCGACCCCATTTGCCTATGCCCGTGACATCTCGGGCGAAACCACCTTGCCGCTGATCGAGGCCGATCCGGCCCTGTCAGACCACCTGCAACCGGTTCTGAGCGACGGTGAATGGGTCAGCCTGCAAGGCATCTGCGGCGAGTAACCAGCGCGCCCTGACGCCCCCCCGGGCCCGACCCGCCGGGCGCGTGCCGATTTCATGAAACATGCCAGCTACTTGCGGGTGTAGGCATCCGAAAACCCGGCCCTACGCGCTGCCGCCAGCCCGGCCCGCAACTGCGCCGCGTTGCCGAATGGT
>Ga0316207_10003468_pt1 | contig 14585 bp, 12 predicted proteins | sample 6weekpyrite_MG_FD_204943 | JGI IMG/M metagenome (GOLD analysis project Ga0316207, IMG submission 204943) | Microbial mat bacterial communities from mineral coupon in-situ incubated in ocean water Damariscotta River, Maine, United States -... | ecosystem: Environmental > Aquatic > Marine >... | reverse complement strand
AATGCCTTGCCACAAAAGGTTGATGGTAGCGCTAGACCTGTAATCAGCGTGCACACAAGAACGTCCAAGTTCTAGAAGCTGCTTGCCTTCACCCATCTGTGCGCGAAAGCTTTCTGTCATCAAGGGCGACAGATCATACTCGCCAGCTGAATAAAAGCCCTTTTGCGCCTCCGCAATTTCCTGTCGCAACAAACGGTAGGTACCAACAACACGTTCGCCTTCAGGCTTGTCATGGTCCAATACGAGCAGGTGGTCACAAAATTCATCATAGGGATCAATGTCTCGCCCCGTGGCCCGCATGGTGGCGTCAGGCTGTGCGTTCATTTCACCATAGAAAATTTGGTACCGTAGTTCCTGCGCGTTCAATATTTCTGCAAAAGTGCGAGCAAGACGTACCTCAATGTTGTCTTTGCGGACATAAGTACGCGCTCCCACCATCGACTGTGCAGCGGCAACATCGGGCTGTATCGGAGCATATGGTTTCATTTGGCAATCCTGTTTAAGACCCATAATGACAGCATCTAACACCGCTGCGAACTGTATTCATTGCATAAATATGACAGGACTATGACATCACAAGTAATGCCAAGTCTTCACTTTTTTAGGATTAGCTAATTAACGGCCGGGACGTTTTGGTCATTTTCACCAGCGCCAATGTTCTTTTTCCAAAGTAGCGCCAACAAAATCAGGCCCGGAAGCGCCAACAAAGTTGCATAAATGAAAAATTCCACCCAACCCACATATTCAGCAACAAAGCCACTAGGTGCCCCGAGTATCGTGCGCGCCTGATTGCCCAATGATGATATTAACGCATACTGTGTAGCTGTGAAATTCACGTTACAAAGGCTGGCGTAATAGGCGATTGTGACAGTTGTACCAAGTCCCGTCGCAAAATTCTCGAAACCGATTGTCACCGCCAACCGCCAAAGCTCAGCCTCGCCAATCCAAAGCCACGCAAAACCAAGATTAGTCAACATCATCAAAAAGCCAGTCAGAAACAGCGCCTTGAAGGTTCCAATCACCTTAAATAACCATGCCCCCATCCCAACGCCCACCATTAGCGTCACAAAACCCACCGTCTTATTGGCAAACAACAAATCATCCGTCGTAAATTTCATCTCCACCAAAAGGGGGTTGGTCATAATAGCAGTTACGGCATCACCCGCCTTAAACAGAAACACAAATAGCAGGATCAACGCCCAATTTTGCCGGCGGGTAAATTCCTTGAATGGTAACCATACTGCTTCCCGCAGGCGGCCCAAAAATATACCGTAAGGCTGATCTCTGGTTTCATCCGCCAGAAAACCGCCGTTCTCTTTTTTTGTTGGCTCACCAACCCACCAGGCCCCGATAAGGCCGGGGATGAAAAACAGCGGCAACGCCGCGATAGCTACAGACCAATCGAACGCACCAGCAAGAGCCAGCACTACTATTGCAGCAAGATAATTTGCTGTGCGGTAACCGTAGACATAGGATGCGGCGCTATGCCCTTGCTCATCTTCGTTAATTATTTCAATTCGGTAGGCGTCAATCACGATATCAAGGCTTGCAGACAGAAAGGCAACAATAGATGCCACAACAGCTATTTCATAGAGCTGCGTTGCAGGGTCGAGCCTAGAAAGGGCTATAATGGCAATTGTCATCAAAAGTTTGATGAAAAATAGCCAGCCACGACGCTGGCCCAAAACGTTGGTCAGAAACCCGAGCGGCAATCGGTCGATCGCCGGTGACCATATGAATTTCCACGTGTAGAATGTGGTAATGAGCGCAAAAAGGCCCACGTCACTTTTCTGAACGCCGCCGTATGACAACCACAGGCTCATCACTGAAATAACCAACGTCAGCGGAAACCCGCTAGACATGCCAAGACCAAAGGTCGCTAGGATTTTACCTTTAGTGTAAGGCTTAATTCCGCGCCAAGCGTTTGCCAAAACTTCCAAATTAGTCGCCTCTTCGGTTTCCATCGCAAATGGCAATGTCAGATTTTATAGTGCAGTTGCCAAATGTCCTGAAGGTATTTGTAGAGGCGCCATAGGCATGTGCGCAAGTTGATCATTAGTTTTATCTTTGAATAAAACGCCTTTGGCAGTATGAAGCGCCCATGAGCAAGCAAAACCTGAAAAGTGGCCTGAAGGCCCGCGAAGTAGCCGTGCGCACCCTGATGGCTGTTACACTAAAAAACCGTCCATTTGATGTTGCCCTTGATGACATTGCGGGACAGGCAAACCTCAGCGCCCGTGACCGGGCGTTTGTGCTCAATCTGGTGATGGTTTGCTTGCGCAGAAACGGTAGCCTCAAGGGGCTTCTTGCGTCGCTGCTGCAAACTGGCCTGCCCAAAACCGCCACATGGACAGAAGCAGCCCTTATCACTGGCCTTGCGCAGATTCTCTTGATGCGTACTGCCGACTATGCCGTGGTGAATGAAACCGTGACATTGGTGAAAAACCTTGAAGGCAAAGAGGCAGGCTTCGCCGGGCTAGTGAACGCGATACTCCGCCGCGCCAGTCGCGAATGTGACAAGCTCACCGCCAAGCTAAACAAATGGCCCGCACAAGACCTGCCAAAGTGGCTGTTTGACAGTTGGGCCAATGCCTACGGCAAAGACAATGCAACGAAAATTGCACGCACACTCCAAAACACACCGCCGCTTGATATTTCGCTAAAGCCCGACCTAAACCCTGATGAGTGGGCCAAGAAACTAGACGCGGAAGTCATGCCTACCGGTACGCTCAGGCGCGCTGTTGGCGACGTAACCGCCTTACCGGGCTATAGCGACGGCCACTGGTGGGTGCAGGACTTTGCAGCCGCTATTCCAGCCAAATTGCTCGGCAACATCAAAGGCAAGCACGTGCTTGACCTCTGTGCTGCGCCAGGCGGCAAAACCATGCAACTGGCCGCTGCTGGTGCCAGCGTTACTGCCGTTGACCGCAACAAGAATCGGCTTAAACGGCTTGAGGCCAATTTGGAACGCACCGGCCTTGAAGCCGATGTTATCAACGCAGACGCTGCACGCTACACAGCAAACCATCCGGTTGATCATATCTTGCTTGATGCCCCTTGCAGTGCCACAGGCACCTTGCGGCGCAACCCGGATGTGATTTGGACCAAAACTGCCGACGACGTAAAAACCCTAGCGGCAGTGCAGGCGCGCATTCTTGATCGTGCCTTTAGGATTTTACCCGTTGGCGGCACCCTTATTTACTGCGTATGTTCGCTCGAGCCCTCAGAGGGAACTGAGCAAATATCGGCGTTTTTCGCCCGTACACCATCTGCAAAACGCAGTGAAATTCAGGCTCATGAAGTGGGCGGACTCACCAGTGTTCTAACGACCGATGGCGACCTTTTGTGTCTGCCCAGCATTATGGCCGAAGCGGGTGGCATGGACGGGTTCTTTGCAGCGCGCCTCACCAAAGAATAGTCGCTAAAATTTTATACTTAATCCACCCCTGCGCCTTGCAGGCAAGGGCCTTAGCTGATAAGGGTGCCCCATGCAAAAGCCAACAAGAATAGCCCCAAGCATCCTGTCCGCAGATTTTGCGAATTTGGGTGAAGAAGTGCGCGCCATAGACGCCGCCGGTGCCGATTATATCCATATTGATGTCATGGATGGTCATTTTGTGCCAAACATCACCATTGGCCCCGATGTAGTAAAATCGCTTAGGCCTCATAGTAAAAAGATATTTGACGTGCATCTTATGATCGCACCGGTCGATCCCTATATCGAAGCCTTTGCGCAGGCGGGAGCCGATATTATTACCGCGCATATAGAAGCCGGCCCACACGCGCACCGCACGCTGCAGGCGATTAAGGCACAAGGCGTGAAAGCCGGGGTTTCGCTCAATCCGGGCACGCCAGCCAAGTCAATAGAATATCTTTATGAAGAGCTCGACCTGATCCTGGTAATGTCGGTGAACCCGGGCTTTGGCGGGCAGTCGTTCATAAATAGCCAACTAAAGAAGCTAGAGGCAATCCGCAAGCGCATTGATATGCTTGGGCTTGATATTGATCTGCAAGTGGACGGCGGCGTGAATATAGAGACGGCGAAGCAAGTGGTTTCTGCGGGCGCTGATCTGCTGGTTGCAGGTAGCGCTACATTTAGAGGCGGACCAGAAAAATACGCGAAAAACATCGCCGCACTTCGGGGCTAACTTACAGGCAAGGAGGCAAAATCGTGAACGCTGCCTTTGATCAAATCGCCGGATTTGCGTCAAGTGCGCCCCTTTCCAGAAGTACGCAAAGACGTGACCAAAGTCTGGGCTTGATTATTGGCCTCTATTCTAAAATTAGCCGATCAGTTCGCGAATGGGGGTATGGTACAAAACTTTATTCTCACCGCCTAAAAGGCCGTCATCCGGTGCAAATTTTAGGAAGCCCTGATGACCCTGCTCCAGGCAACGCCACGCTTGGTTCCGCGATTTTCGGCGGTGACATGCTTCACGGCGGCGAACAAGTTCCGATAAGTGAAACTTTTTGGCTCGATGTGCAAAAGGCATCGCCGAAATTTCAGCGCTACGCGCAAAGTTTTCACTGGCTGCAGGACCTGGCGCAAACCAATGACCAAATAAAAGCGCGCGACGCAGCAGAAACGATGATCGGGTGGTGGCTCCCGATTGGCAAAGAATGGGACCCATTGATCTGGGAACCAGAGACACTAGCGCGCCGGATGATCAACTGGTTGGCCCATGCACCGCTGATCCTTTCATCGCGTGATCTTGTATACCGTTCTGCAATTCTGCATTCAATGGCACGCCAGGCGCGCCATTTAATGCGTACTCACAGCGATGCGCCTGCTGGACTACCGCAGGTATACACTGCTGCCGCTCTTATGCTCGCCGGATTGTTATTGCCAGGCGGCGCTCGATGGCGCGAAAAAGGCACGCTCGCGCTTCAGAGTGCTGTAAAAAGCTTTATTCTGCCTGATGGCGGGCCTGCCAGTCGCAACACGTCTGACGCCATTCGCACCATGCAATTGCTCATTATGGTGCGCAGCGCCATTATCGATACCAACAGTGACATGCTGCCGTGGGTTCAGGTTTCCCTGGATCGGCTGGCGCCATTTGTGCGCACTATGCGCCACGGCGACGGTAGTTTCGCACAAATCGGCGGTGTTTCGGCAGAAGGCGGTCACGGCACAGATGCTATTCTTGCCGCAAGTGAAGCCAAAGGCAAAGCCATAGAGAATGCCGCGCACGTGGGAATACAGCGTCTGCAGATGCGTACCAGTTGCGCGATTATGGATTGTGGCACGCCGCCAATACGCGCCCTGTCAGGTAAGGCGCACGCAAGCACAGGGTCGTTTGAATTTTCAAACGGTCAGGACCGAATTATCGTGAATATGGGGCCAGCCAATACCACTGGTTCACTGTCGCAGCTTGCAACCCTGTCCCGCACCACTGCAGCACACAGTTGTTTGGTTATTTCCGACCGCAACAGCAGCCGCATATTAGAAGATGGCCGTATCGGTACCGGTGTTAAAGAAACGCTTACAATCCGCGAAGGATTAGAGGATGGCGTGCGTGTAAAGTTGATGCACGACGGATACTTGAAGCGTTTTGGTGTGAAGCACGAACGGTGCCTTGAATTGAATAAAGACGGCAAAAAATTAATTGGGTCAGACAAATTATATGGGCCCAAACTAAAAAAATTATATAGCGAAACCGTGCTGCTGCGGTTTCATCTACACCCACAGGTCTCAGCTTTGCTGGCTCCGGATGGTCGTGTTTCGCTGGAAACACGAAGCGGAAAAATATGGATCTTTGACGCACCAGACTGCGCAGTACAGCTAGAAGACAGCTTGTATTTTTCGCAACCAGACAGCCCGCACACCACGCGGCAAATTGTTGTCAAAGTACCAGTTATTGAAAAAGAAACACCCCTTTGCAATTGGGTTTTGAGTGAAATGGACACCTGATCCTGTAACCGCACGCAGCGATTTGGTGTCCGAATAGCAAATAAGGTTGAACTATCGTGGACAAGATTAAAATTAAACGCGCTCTTATTAGCGTATCGGATAAAACTGGCCTTATTGAACTGGGCCGAGCACTCCATGAATGCGGCGCGGAAATTCTTTCAACCGGCGGTTCGGCAAAAGCACTTAGAGACGCTGGCATCGCCGCCACCGAAGTCGCTGACTATACTGGATTTCCCGAAATGATGGATGGCCGCGTCAAAACGCTGCACCCCAAAATTCACGGCGGGCTTTTGGCACTAAGGGATAACCCAAGCCATGTAGCGTCTATGGACGAACACAGTATCGGCGCTATCGACCTGGTGGCGATCAACCTTTATCCGTTTGAAGCCACTGTTGCCTCGGGTGCCGATTTCGAAACCTGCGTAGAGAACATCGATATTGGCGGGCCGGCGATGGTGCGTTCAGCGGCAAAAAACCACGGCTATGTTACTATCGTCACTGATCCCTCAGATTATGCTGCCGTCATTGATGAGATTAAATCAGAAGGCGGAACCACGCTTGACACACGCCGCAAACTGGCAGCCAAGGCCTACAGCCGCACCGGTTCATACGATGCGGCGATTGCCCAGTGGTTCGCCGCACAAAATAGCGAAGCCTTTCCCGATAGAATGCCATTTGCCGGCGCTAAAATTCAGGATTGTCGCTACGGTGAAAACCCGCATCAGGTAGCGGCTTTCTATAAAAACAGCGAAGATCGCCCCGGCATCGCCACCGCGACCCAACATCAAGGCAAAGAGCTGTCCTATAATAATCTTAATGATACGGATGCTGCTTTTGAACTGGTAAGCGAATTTGACGTTACCACACCAACCGTTGCCATTATCAAGCACGCGAACCCATGCGGGGTTGCAACAGGTGCCAGCTTTACAGAGGCCTACACAAAGGCGCTTAAATGCGACCCGGTGTCGGCATTCGGCGGCATTGTTGCGCTAAACGGTACGCTTGATGCGGAGACCGCTATAGAGATTGTGAAAGTTTTCACCGAAGTGATTATCGCGCCAGACGTAACCGACGACGCCAAGGCCATTATAGCGGCCAAGAAAAACCTGCGGCTTTTGACAACAGGTGGCCTGCCAAGCCCCACACAGGCAGCCAGAATGGTAAAATCTGTCTCTGGCGGTTTCTTAGTACAAAACCGGGATGTTGGCCGAATTGCACTGGATGACCTAACGGTCGTGACAAAACGTGCACCAACAGACACCGAGCTGACAGACATGCTGTTCGCATTTCAGGTTGGCAAACACGTGAAATCAAATGCTATTGTTTATGTACGAGACGGCATGACAGTAGGCATTGGTGCCGGGCAAATGAACCGCAAAGATAGCAGCCGTATCGCTGCGATGCGTGCAGGCGAAGCCGCTGAAATGGCGGGTGATGCTGAAACTCTCGCCAAAGGTTCAGTCGTGGCGTCAGACGCTTTTTTCCCATTCGCCGACGGTTTGCTGGCAGCAGCTGAGGCCGGTGCAACGGCAGTCATTCAGCCGGGCGGATCAATGCGCGACCAGGAAGTGATTGACGCAGCGGACGAGGCTGGCCTCGCCATGGTCTTCACCAGCATGCGCCACTTCCGGCACTAGGGACACAATAGGCATCATAGAAAGGTCACTTTCGATGATTTTAGGAAGAAATTTTCGTGGTCACGGCCCATTCTCCCGTTCAGGGTTATACAGGGTTTGGTGACAGGCCGGGCAATGCTCGCATCATCTAAATGATGTTCTTTAAAAACAACGGCTAGACCTGATATCTCCAAAATTTTATGCTATGTTTGCATAAGGGGAGAGGGCCATGACAAGCTTTCACAAAATTCGCCGTGCTACTGACGAGGATGTCTTTTTCATACTCATGCTTGAGAAAGATCCGGCAAATATTTTTGTGCACTCATCAGACGCCGAAACCCACCATGCCAATCTGCACGATAAAAAGCACCATTATCTGATTGCAGAAAACGGCGAACGTGCGTCGCTCGGATATGCCATTTTGGTGGAGGGTGAAAACGGCCGTCTGGAATGGAAACGTATCATTGTGGCGCGCCGCGGCGACGGTATTGGCAGCGCCTTTATGGCCGCTGTGCTGAACTATGTTTTCAACGAAGGGCTGGCAGAAACTGTCTGGCTAGACGTATATGAAAAAAATGATCGTGCGCGGCACGTATACAAAAAGCTGGGCTTCATCGAGACCGGCGAAGACCTTGAAAAAGTCCCCGGCGAACGGCTGGTGATTATGGAGCGTGCTCGCCGGTAGCACGTCTGATCAGCGCCTCAAAAAAGTCCACCTGCCGCGCCAACGCTACAACACTGATATGCTCATTTGTGCCGTGGATTTGGCCCAATGTATCAGGCCCGACAACAAAGGGCATGAAACGGTAAGTCCCGTCTGCAACACTGCCATAATGACGCGCATCAGTACCCTGCACGGTTAGCGTAGGCGCAAGCGGAATATCGCCGAATTGTTCGCGGATTGTCTCGGCGATCAGCCGGTAGCCTTTCCCTGATACACTAGACATAGCCGTGGCCTCGCGCCCGCCGCCCATGTTGGTGATCATGATGCGCTCGTCATCTACGATATTTCGCGCACGTTCTGTCACGCTCGCCACGCTGTCACGCGGATGAATGCGGTAATTCACCAGCGCCTCACCGTACTGCGGCAGGATATTGGTTTTGGTACCTGATTTCATCATGGTGAAGGCCGTGGTGGTATGCATGAAAGCACCGACAGTTGGGCTTTTTGCCAACTGCTCAGCCAGCAAGGGCCGCGTTGCCCACAGGTTGACAATGGCTAAACGTTTAGAAAAGTCCATCTCGGGCGCAATTGCCAACAGCATGGCCTCAAGATGTTCGTCTAGCACCAGTGGATAAGGATTTTCCGTCACGGCAACGCCCGCCTTTGCAGCCAGGCTTGCCGCTGTAAAGGCCTTGGGCGCGCTGGAATGCCCGCCACTATCTTCGGCGGAAAACTTCAGCGTCACAGAGCCCTTTTCACCAAGCGAGATCAGCGCAACCGGGCTTTTCACACCGGGTATAAGACCCTCGGCTATCGCAGAGCCTTCATCCAGTGCCCACGCCAACTGGATGCCGCGCTTTTTCAGCAGGCCTGCTATCACCGCCGCACCCTTGTCGCCACCCAGTTCTTCATCATGGCCAAACAGGAAAAAAATATCCCGGTCCGGCTGGAAGCCCGCGCGCGCCAGCCGCTCTGCCGCTTCCATCAATGAAATCAATATGCCTTTATCATCCAGCGCACCGCGCCCCCACAGCTTGCCAGCTTCGTCAATAACGCCCGCGAATGGCGGGTGGGCCCAATCACCTAACCCGCGTTCAGGCACAGGCACCACATCCATATGCGCCAAAAGCGCGATCGGTTTTTTGCCCTTAGGCTCTGCCGCAGGCCAGCGGTACATCAGCGAATAGTTAGAGACTATTTCACGCTCCATAACCCTGTGTGCGTTCGGATATGTTGTTGCGAGGAACGTGTGAAAACCTTTAAATGCAGCATCATCGGGGGCGACATCAAGTCCGTAGCTGATGGTTTTGTAGGTGATGGCCCGCGAGAGGTTGGCAGCGATATGAGCGGTTTCCGCTTCGCCCGCCTGCGGCATGATGAGCGCAACGGGCGCTGCCGACGGCAAAAGAAGATAGGTGCGGCCAACCATAAAGCTGACCAACCCCAGCAAAGCCAATATGAAATAGTTGAAAATCCGCATACGTCCCTCCCCTAGCATTCAAGCTATAAACTAGCCCGCCCAGCTAGCCGAGCAATAGCAAAAATAAAGGCCGGCAAAACCGGCCTTTCCAAAGACTAAACTTCAAATGCGCCAATGGGCTAGGCGCTTAACTTGATTTCTTTTTGTCTTTCATCTTCTTTTTGTCCTTCATTTTCTTGGCCTTCATTTCTTTCATGCATTTACCCATTGCGGCTTTCATTTCTTCATCCGTGCCGCCGGCGGCCTTGGCTTTTTCTTTGCACTTGGCCTTCATTTTCATCTTCCACTCTTTTTTGGCCTCGTCTTTTTTGGCGTGACCATGGCCATCAAAAGCAATTGAAGGGGCCGCAGTAAAAGCAAGGGCAGTCGCGATGAGCGTGATTTTTGAAAGAGTTTTCATCTGTAGCTCCGTAAGGATGTTATTTTTTAAACCAATACACCGAACAAATTTAAACTGGGTTGATTATAACCTGATCAACTCTCGAGTGCAATTGTGGAAATATTATAACATTTAACACATGATTGGTTTTAATGGGTAAGCTTGCCTTCAGGCCTTGTTAGCGTGTAACTAAATTTTCTAAAACTTCCTCAAAGTATCTTCTCTTTGAACTTGCAGATATCCGCCAGTTTGCATTTGGGGCAGTCTGGCTTGCGGGCTTTGCAGATGTAGCGGCCAAGGAGTATCAACCAGTGATGAGCGTGAAGCTGGAAGGGTTTAGGGATCACTTTCATCAGGGCGTCTTCAACCCGGTCAACATTTTTACCGGGCGCTAACCCGGTGCGGTTGGAAACGCGAAAGATATGCGTATCCACCGCGCAGGTAGGCTGGCCAAAAGCGATATTCAGCACCACATTCGCGGTTTTGCGGCCCACGCCTGCCAGCGCTTGCAGTTCTTCGCGCGTTTCAGGCACTTTGCTATCGTGGTTATCAATAAGGGCGCGGCACAGCTTGATAACATTTTCGGCCTTCGCATTATACAGCCCGATTGTTTTGATATATTGCTTCAAGCCATCCACACCGAGCGCGAGCATTTTCTCTGGCGTATCGGCAACCGGCCACAGGGCCTTGGTGGCTTTATTCACGCCCACATCTGTTGCCTGCGCCGACAGCACCACGGCCACCAAAAGCGTGAATTCATTCACCCAGTCCAGCTCGCCCTCGGGGTTGGGGTTATCGTCCGCGAGCCGCTGGAAAAATTCAAAAATCTCTGCACGGCTGAGTTTGGAATATTTGCCCGCCACTATATTTTCCTTGTTACCTGATTAACGACACGCACGAGCCGTTTGAGGTCTATGTCGCGGGAAAGCCTGTGGTCACCGCCCGGCACGAGGATGATCTCAACATCATCGCCTGTGATTTTATCGGCAATCAATTGCGCCGTCTGCCACGGGACGTCGGCGTCTTCCGTTCCCTGAATAAGCCGCACGGGAATATCGAGGTTCAGCGGCCCGGCTATCACCCTGTTATGCCAGCCGTCCTCTATCAGCGCTTGAGTGATGATATATGGATCGTCACCGTAATCGCAGGGGCGCTCCATAAAGCCTTTTTCCAAAACCTCTTGCCGGGTGGCTTCGTCAAAATCATCATTCCACATGCGCACAGTGAAATCAGGAGCCGCAGCGATTCCGACAAGGCCCTTCACACGCGCCGGACGGGCACGCGCCGCCAGCATCGCGATCCAGCCACCCATTGATGATCCCACGAGAACCTGCGGGCCCTCGGTTAGATTGTCGATCACAGCGAGAGCATCTTTTGCCCACAGGCCAATGGTGCCGTCCCTGAATTTACCCGACGACTGCCCGTGGCCCTGATAATCAAAGCGTACAAACGCCCGGCCTGTCTTCCTGCACCAAGCCTCCAGCGCCAGCGCCTTACCGCCCTCCATGTCGCTTTTAAAGCCGCCCATAAACACCACACCCGGGCCTTTGCCGGGCGTTTTGTAGTAGGCGATTTTGGTGCCGTGGGCGCTATTGAAAAAAGACGGTGCAGACATGGGTAAACCTTCCTGTGACATGAGGGCGACCCTAACAGGGCTCTTTTGCATGCTCAACCACAGAAAACCCCAGCCATTGCTTGACTTCCGTGCCCACGGTAGTTAACTCGCAAACTCGGTAATTCTTCCAACTAAGGACACACATCCAATGAATGCGAATGATAGTGCTAAAAACCCGGTCAACCTGCGCCTGCCAGACGGCAGCGTGCGCACGTTCGGTGGCCCGGTGACAGGCACGGCACTCGCCGCCGACATAGGCCCCGGCCTCTTAAAGGCTGCAATTGCCATCCGCGTGGACGGTGAAGTGTGGGACCTGACGCGTGACATCACCCGCGACAGCGACGTGTCTATTGTGACAAGGCGCGACGAAGAAGAAGCGCTGGATATTTTACGGCACGACTGCGCACACATAATGGCCGAAGCTGTGCAGGAACTGTTCCCTGGCACTCAGGTAACCATTGGCCCCAATATTCAGGATGGCTTTTTCTACGATTTCGCGCGTGACAAGCCTTTCACAGAAGATGACCTAGTGGTGATTGAAAAACGCATGCACGAAATTGTTGCACGCGATGAAGAAATCACCCGTGAAGTGTGGGGTCGTGATGAGGCGATTGCCTATTTCAAGAAAATTGGCGAACATTATAAGGCGGAAATAATTTCGGACCTGCCTGAAGGTGAACCGATCACCGTGTACCGGCAGGGCGACTGGCTGGATCTCTGCCGCGGGCCGCACCTGCCGTCTACCGGCAAACTGGGCGATGCGTTCAAGCTGATGAAGGTTGCTGGCGCCTATTGGCGCGGCGACAGCAAGAACGCCATGCTAACCCGTATTTACGGCACATGCTGGACAGACAAGAAAGCGCTGAAAGCCTATCTGCACCGGCTAGAAGAAGCCGAAAAACGCGACCACCGCAAGCTGGGCCGTGAGATGGACCTGTTCCATTTGCAGGAAGAAGCGCAGGGAAGCGTGTTTTGGCATCCGCAAGGCTACATCATGTGGTTACAGATGGAGAAATATATCCGCATGCGCTTGCAAGAGCACGGCTACGACGAGATCAAAACACCGCAGCTGCTAGACAGCAAGCTTTGGGAGCAATCAGGCCATTGGGGCAAGTTTCGCGAGAATATGTTTGTCGTGCCAGATGAAATTCCCAACACGGAGGAAGGCGCGCCGGTACTCTCTGGCACCAGCAAGCTGATGGCCTTGAAACCAATGAACTGCCCTGCGCATGTACAGGTGTTCAAGCACGGCATCAAAAGTTACCGCGATTTGCCAATCCGGTTTGCCGAATATGGTTGCTGCCACCGCAACGAACCACACGGCGCTTTGCACGGCCTAATGCGTGTTCGTCAAATGACGCAGGATGACGGTCATATTTTTTGCACGGAAGAACAGATAACCACTGAAACAGTGAATTTTTGCTCGCTGCTTTCAAGCGTGTATCGTGATTTGGGCTTCCCTGAATTCAAGGTACTTTTGGCAACACGCCCGGACAAACGTGCTGGCAGCGATGAGAGTTGGGATCTCGCTGAAAAACGCCTAGAGGACGCACTGAAAGAAACGGGTCTGGAATATTCATTTGCGCCCGGTGAGGGTGCCTTTTACGGACCGAAGTTGGAATTTCACTTGTCAGACGCTATTGGGCGAACTTGGCAATGCGGTACATTACAGCTGGACCCCAATACGCCCAAAGTGCTTGGCGCAACCTACATAGCCGAGGACGGCGCCAAGCACGTGCCGATGATGTTACACCGTGCTGTGCTCGGGACGCTGGAGCGTTTCCTCGGCATTATGATCGAACATTACGCGGGCCGAATGCCGCTATGGCTAGCGCCAACGCAGGCGGTTGTTTCCCCGATCACTTCGGATGCGGATGATTACGCGCGCGAAGTGCATGCAAAACTAGAGGCCGCAGGCATGCGCGCCGAGCTGGACCTTAGGAATGAAAAGATAAACTATAAAGTTCGCGAACATAGCCACCGCAAAGTACCTGCTATTTTCGTTGTGGGCGGACGCGAAGCAGAAAACGGCACCGTAAGTGTCCGGCGCCTGGGTTCAAAAGACTCGACCGTGCTAGACACCTCTGAAGCTGTCGCAGCGCTCGCTGAAGAGGGTAAAATGCCGGACGGCACCACTTAAAAGCAGTAAATAGCGTCAAAAGAGACAAAACTGAGCCCGAACAGGCCTTTGCAAGCGAAGGCACAGCGGTTATAGTACGGCCCTTACGGTAGCTGAGAGAGTTTAGCTACCACCAACAATCACAGGAGACTTGACATACGTAAAGGGAATTTTGCTGGACCACCTAAACAGAGCGGTCCACGCGTTAACAGGGCGATCACTGCTGAAAAGATACGCCTTATTGGTGCAGAGGGTGAAAACCACGGACTGGTAACCGTTGACGAAGGGATGGAAATTGCACGCGGAAGCGGGCTTGATCTGGTGGAAATCTCGCCAAACGCTGAACCCCCCGTATGTAAAGTGCTGGATTTCGGAAAATATAAATACGAAGCGCAGAAAAAGGCCAATCTTGCGCGGAAAAAGCAGAGAACGCAGGACGTCAAAGAGATTAAGATGCGCCCAGGCATCGATGTTCATGACTATGATACCAAGCTTAAAAAAGTGCATCAGTTTATCGACAACGGCGACAAGGTGAAAATGACCATCCGCTTCCGGGGCCGCGAAATGGCTCACCAGGAACTGGGCATGGATGTTTTAAAACGAGTCGCGGAAGAAATGAAAGAAACCGCCAAGATAGAAGCACACCCAAAGACAGAGGGTCGCCAGATGGTTATGGTGCTTTCACCTAGATAGGTACAGACTTACCAAGTTGCGACACTGCCCTTAGGCATTTTCTGGGGTTGGCGCACTTGATAAAGCAACAATATCAAAACACCCTCCGGCTAGGGTATCGGGGGGGTG
>Ga0316207_10003466_pt1 | contig 14595 bp, 25 predicted proteins | sample 6weekpyrite_MG_FD_204943 | JGI IMG/M metagenome (GOLD analysis project Ga0316207, IMG submission 204943) | Microbial mat bacterial communities from mineral coupon in-situ incubated in ocean water Damariscotta River, Maine, United States -... | ecosystem: Environmental > Aquatic > Marine >... | reverse complement strand
CGCTACGTACCCGCGTGGTACAGACCCTCTGGGAGTACCTTTTGATTATATTTATTGTCACACCGTGGGAATAGTTTAAGTGTTTCATGTGAAACTATTTTACTTTGCTTAGTCTGTAATTAATTTCGTGTGCGATGTTCTTCTGCCAGTGGTACCTGCCAACCGCATCCATGATTGCTTTAACGCGCTTGCTAATAAAAGCATTCGGTATCGATGGGCCTTTGATTGCTTTCAGTGATGAACGATTATTAGATTGATCCTGCCTAGCATACACCAGCATCTTACCGCTGTTCTTACCACGCCCAATGAACGTACCCTTATATTCTTTGCGATCATTCCATGCGTTAGCGATTACACCTCGCTTCTTTCTGAATGCTCCAGGCTCTCGTTTGCTTTTACTTACAAACTCAATCAGGTTAATCCCACGAGGATGCGCAATGATCTTTGCTGTTAATGAGCTGCGTGTTGCCTTTACTCTTAACAGCCTCTCTCTTATTTTCTTTTGCGGTTTAATGTTAGTGTCTAAGCTAATCTTTTTAACTGCTCTAGATTCAACAGCCCGCGCTGTCTTATTCAACGCCGTTGGTATTGCCTTCTTAACTGCAGCCTGATTCTTTTTATTTGCTTTAAGCAGCTTCTTAATATCTGACTTAACACTAAGCTTCACGACGTTCTATACTTAGCCTCACAGGCCACCAACCATTTTGCCTTCATGCTACCTGCTGCAGCACTTACTTCCGCAGTATAGTCCCCTGGTATTAACGGCAGAGTATCTTCTAGTTGCGCAGAATAATCTCCATTCGTTCCACCAAGATAGTTCATCGATAAATTAACTGCGCCAGCTACATTACTGCCATCGGAGTCCTTTAGCGTAACAGTAACCGTTGCAGCATTCTTATAATTGCCATCATTGTCAACCAGACCTACTAATTCAATATAGTTGTCATTATCAATGAATAACGTTAACTTCACGCGCTTTCCTGGCCAACGCTGTTAATATTCAACTCTTGCGCACCCGGCTTTCTCTCGCCAGTTTCACCAGTAGCCAAGCACTTTGCCCACCCCATTTGACTTACATAAGCGTCGCGCTCTTCTTTTGATACCGTTTTACGATCACCAGGGTAAACGTTTTGCCCGTTAACCTTACAAAATGGCTCTTCAATAAATTCTATTTGATACATTATGCTGGATCTCCTATTTCGTGATCAAACGCAGAAGTATCAACAGTCCCGCCCTCTGTTAAACCCTGGCTTGTGCATGTTGTTACATCGCGCAATTCTTTTGTTGTATCATCCGCCACGGCCACATGGTCTGCTGTTCCAGTCGTATGAATGCTCAACGCTGTTTTTGCTGCCACAGTATGTTTTCGCCCTGATGTATCGCCGTTTGCTTTAGTGAAATCACCACCAACTAACGCATTTTTTGCCAAATTAAAATTATTTCGACACGTCCAAGTAACCGTACCATCAACAACTGTATTACCCGGCGTTGTCGGCCACGTAGGCTCAGACGCGCCGCTTGTTCCTGCCGTCGTCACCTCATAAACATATCCATTTCGTGTAACAGGTCTTGCGGCATCACCCAGTGCATATGCAGTACTTAACACCCAAGCCGCAGGATCAATCGCTTCGTAATATGTGCTTGGTTGCGTCGCACATACATTTAGCGAATCACCTTGTACTTGATCCAGTTGTTTATCGATAATTGTATCTGGCGTAAACTTTGACATTTCATCACCTTAATTAATTGTAACTTTACCACCTAGTGCGGAAACAATAACGATTGCACCGTCTAGCCATCCGACCGCACCGATAAAACTTGCGCCGTCTATAATTTGTTGTTGAATAACATCACTAACGAATAAAACGTTATTCTGCGTCAGGGATAGACTATCTATTTGCTGTAACTGACTAATACTAGCAACTGCAAGCTGCACACTTCCTAAAGACAAAAGAGCATTATCTAAAATCTGGTCCTGATTTAAATCATTTATAAATATCATATTCGACGTTGCCAACGTAACACCATCAACATTGTTGGCTTGCTGCAAATCTTGCACGCTGACTAAATTATTCTCTATCAATGACACAACATCAGTTAACTGCACCTGACTTAGAAAATCTGGCGACAAATTACCATGCTCAACTAAATTTGAACCGCTTATGGCTTGCGTTTGTACCGCTGAGTTAATAGAAATTACACCTGATGACGATAGTATTGCATTATCTATCGATTGTGACTGCAACGCCTCATTCACCACTATATTACTATTCGATATTGTTACAGACGCCGTTAATCCTGAAGCATTTAAGACTCCATCAACATAAAGATCAAACGTCCACTCTACATCACAAGAATCAGTCACAAACAAATCAAAACTGGTGTCTTCATACGCTAGAAATTCACTGATCGTTCCGACGCCTGACGTAACAACAGGACCAGAGGTTATTTCTCCCCGTATTTCTTTTCCATTGTCTGCTGGAAAAACCAATGATGGGTACGCATAAGCCGCCCCATGCACGCCTGTAGACGGTATGTTCTCTGCGAGTATACCAAGCGCACCGTTACTACTAACAATCTGAGAATCAGCAAGCATAGCGCCGTTAACATTAACAATATGCTCACTGTTAATCTCCATCCCATTTGTTTGAGCGATGTGCGCCTCATCAATGAGATTCCCAAAACCTACACGGTGACTCACGCGGCGGTATACTCCGCATTACCAAACAACCCTAGCCCGTTATCAATATCGACTCTGTAAGTTGTTGATGCAACAATTAGCGGGTCAGTTAATGTTAATATTCCCGATGCATCTGTCGATTGAGCTGTCAGCCTAACCACTAGCGCGCCAGTTGTTGGGTTATATATATTTGCTATCCAGCCTGATTGACTAGCCTGCAAAACACCTGAATAATTTTTTATTGGGCTAGTAGTAATTGTTCCTGATGATGCTGGAACTGATGAAAAATTATCATAGGTAACAGACCCCGCCGTAGCCGCGCCCACCGCAGTTGATCCGCTTGCGGTATACGTAGCGTCTGCTGACTCTGTAACAGTTGCTAAATCTGTTGCGGTATCTAAATTTCGTAAAACACCCGTTTTTGTGTTGCCGTTTAATGTTAATGTTAATCGATAATTAGTCCCCTCTGCGACTGTAACCGCCGTAGTATCTAAAAACGTCCCATTAACTACACCAGCGTCTAATTTAGTGAGCGTTAACGCTGTGCCTGTGCCTGATAAAAATAATAAATACCCGCTTTCGGTGCCAGCATTAAACCGCGCATAAATTTGTGGGCCTGCACCCATATTAACGAAAGTAAAATCAACTTGTACCGTACCGTCTTGAAAATCACCACCAGCGGGCGCATAACAAATGTTATCCTCAAACGGCGTATTGCCTGTAACTTTTAATGCGTTGGTAAGTATTTCGCCCGATCCGCTAACGCCTTCAGTCCAACCATTGCCAACTGCTGCTGAATCCGCTCTAGTAAAATCATCAGTAAATGACATTATGTATTTGCCTCTGCTGCTAAAAATGCCGTCCAAGCATTAGTTTTTCCTAGCGTTCTATTTGACACACCGGATAAATGGATTTCTTCACCAACCTCACCGGCTAACCCAGCTGTTGACGCAAACCCCGTTCTCAATAATCTATTCGGTGTATCTGCTATTGCATTATGAATGTCTTGTCTTGCGGTCACGCCCGTGTACCAATCCTCCGATAAACCGCACAGCACGACGGGCACGTTTGCAAATGAGGTTTGCGTTAAATTTGGTGTGAAATCTGTTGATCGCATTTCATTAATTAATGCATCAATGTAACCCTTCCACGCTGCGGGCGTGTAACCCGTATCATTCGATCCCATTTGAATCAAGATCGCACCAAGCGTATTGTTTTCATTATTCGCTAAAAAACTATTCACAAGATCAATTGCATGTAACCGCATTTCCTGCCCTGCAAACCATTGGCCTGTCGCAAACCCTGAACCTGCATCGCCGCAAGGCAACGCAACAACGCGACCAGGTGCGCGCTCGGTGGCGTAACGATCACAAAAAGGTAAGTCCGGCCCGACCTCTGGAGGAATATCTCCGCTAGGCGGGTTATTTGCTGCATGATCCAGGTACGGAATAGCATCTGTTTGAACTGCTGTAATCAAATCAGTATAAGGGGCTGTTTTTGCCCACTGATAAATTTGATTATCAGTTGCGTCTAGCGTTGGGCTTTGATCCCCACCATAGCCACACATGTTCGAATCGCCAAGCAATAAAATACCCGTATCACCATCGGCAATCTTACCTCCACGCACTATTTTTGTGTATGCAGGTGAAATGCTGTAATTAGTTGGTGATGTCAATTAAATTCCCATAACGCCGTAATTAACCGTGTAAACTTTTGTATAAAACCAGGTGAAAAATAAATGAATTGGGACATGGCAAATATCAGCTATTTCATTTCCCACCAATCGCCACACAAATGTTGGGCAAAGGGCAATATTCCATTTTTACGCTGAGCCAAAATAGGCAGACCGTAATAAACGCGCAAGCCGTCAAGTTTTCTAGCTAGTTCTTTAATTTGAAATACCGGCCTGGACAATGTGCCATTCATCATTGTGATTTCTATAAATTCATCGTGGACAACTGCATTAAGAGACACGTCGTAAACATCACCGTACTGCTGATCCGGTTTAAAAACTCTAATTTCATAATGCGCACGACCATTGATTCGCTTGACATGAATCATAAAGCCCTCCCGATCCGTGGAGGCAATAAAAAACCCGCGCTCCAAACGAAACGCGGGTTAACAAGTAAATATATATACAAATATAACGTCAATAAAAAAACCGGCTGTGCGGGCCGGTTTGCGTTATCCCCTTAGGCATTAACCCCAAGGTTAGAAAAATAATAGCAGCGCTTGTCGAACATTTCAAATATTTTTTTCAAAAAAAACACCCATCAAAAAAGCCTCGCCACTTTTCAAATGATTTTCAAACGTTTGCCGATTCATCTTATGCCCAAACGTGCCCATCATCTTTGCACAATCAATATTGTTTTCAACCTTCTCCACATACTTAAACCAAACCGCATGATGCCACTTGATATCAAGCTTATACATTGCACCAAATGCCTCATCCATTTTTTCTGCCATTGGGTTTCGTGTCACCGCTTGTTTAAAACCGCCGCCATTATGTTCAGTTAAAAAATTTGCATGCGACGGATAATCCAAACGCTCACGAGAAACCATACGCAACCAAGACTGCCACTCATCAACCCACTTGCCTATCAATTCTTTTTTTCTTCTTGGAGTCATTTCAAAACTTTGTTTAACCGCCGCATTCAACATATTTTCAACTCCTATCAACAAAAAAACTAAAAAGGCCTAAGGCCTAACCCTAAACAACAAAACACTAATAAACCCTTAGGCCTTTTTTCTTTTACTAAAAACAATCACTTAAACACAAAGGCCTAAGGGGCCTAAGGGGCCTAAGGGTTTTTACAGTTCTCGCGTGCGCCTGAAGCAAACCCGCTTTAGGGTTAGGCCCCTTAGGCCTCAGTTATACATCGTTGTTTTAAAACAACTTTTAAGAGGCCTAACCCTAAAAAATCAAGGTTAGGCCCCCTTAGGCCCCTTAGGCCTTTTTAACAATTACTCTCTTTCCAACCCTCTAATAAACCGGCAAACCCCTCTTTCATCTCACCCAACCATTGTTTTTTAGACATACCCTCAGGCTGCTCAACAGTAGCCGGGAAAATAAACGTGCCCTTATGCTCCACGCCATTCACAAAATATTTCTGATGGCGTTTACGCTCCAACTGCTCGTGCTTGTCAGCCGTAATTGACAGCTCATCTTTAGGCACCTTAAACCGTTCACCGTTTACATCACACCAGTGACGATACGCACGATATAAATCATCAACATGCACCACCTGGCATTCAAGGCCGCTTATCTCATCATTAAACCACTCATCCAAAAACTTGTCGCTGGATTTCATCGACAATTCAATCAAATCAGATTTGGCCTTCGTCATTGGTGGTTCAGTATATTCATCAAAACCGCCTAAATCCAGATTCAATAAATACTGATAAAATATTTCGTGACCTTCCTCTCGATGAATAAAATCTGCGACTTTTTTATAAAAAGATTTATCCAGCTTTGGTGGCGTCCACAAAATCAAAAAACGTCTATCGCCACTATCCGGCGTAACAGGCTGCAAAACGTTAGAGAAAAAAACCATATTCGCGTGATTATCTTCATAACGCACCGGCACATTCTTCTCATTGATTTGCAGTTTCGGCTCAGTGATTAAATTCTTAATAATCCCTTTCTTGTGGAACATCTCCTGCCGAGACACCACCTCATTGCCGATAATAAACAACTTACCGCTAGCCCAACCATTAAACGAAGATTCCAACTCATTCTGCGTAATAATCGTGGCGTATTTACCGTATATCTTCTCAACCGCCGACCAAAACAAATTCTTTCCGCCACCTTCGCGGCCATGAATCACAATTGCCGTGCGCATCTTCGCACCAGGGTTTTGCAAAGGATAAGCAATCCAATTTAGCGCCCATTCATAAGCTGCTACATCGTTGTTACATAAGTGAAACAACAAATCCATTAAATCCATGCAGTCACCCTGCCTGGGCTTAACCGACAAACCGGTAAACAAATTTAACGTATAACGCGGGTCTGCTAACCCCTCAGGATCAAACACCAAATTATCCCGATAAATCGCCTTGCGTTTTGGGCTATCATACCAAGCATCGGCCACCGCTTTACCCACGCCGGCCTCAAAAGCCGCTTTGCTAATCTCGCCACACATGCGCCGATCAAACACATTTGTCGTCTGATACAGCAACACATAATTATTCAAACAAAACTTAATCTTCTGGTTTAACTGAAACTCACCCCAACCTGCAGGCAACGGCAAAGACTCGCTTTCGTCTTCCACCTCGTCGCTATAAGAGGCAATCGGCAGCACATCAAGCACCGGGGGGGCGTCAGGTTCCGCGCGATTTTTTTCATCATTCGCCGCAGCAATTCCATGCTCTATTTGTCGCTTAACCTCGTCCAAACCTTCCGTTAAGTGCAAATCATTCCAATCCATTAAGCCGACAACCTCCCTGGAAACAACGCCAAAGCGCCAATATCATTGGCAGATTTCTCTGCCTTCACACGCCCCGTGTTTGTTTTATTATCAACATCATCATCGCCAAAAATAATAACTTCTGCGTTTGGGTAAGCCGCCCTAACTTGTTTTGCAACCAGCGGTAAATTACCCGAATCAAACGACAAGAAAAAAGGAATATTCAAAGCCATATGCACACTCGCCATCGTGGCATAACCCTCGCCAATCCCAATGCGCGCGATACCTTTCGCCCCCCCAAAGAAAAAATAACAGCCTTGTTTCTTACCGCCCTTAATAAAATTTTTAGTCCCTTTGTGGTTAATAAACTGCAAGTTTGCAATCTCACCATTACCATACAAAGGCACAACCACCGTGCCCGGCTTGTGCAAATGCGCGCTAGTCAATTGATCATCCGGCACACCATCGGCTTGCTGTTGTTTTCGTTCGGCCAACGCCTCTTGAAATTGGTCATAGGTAAACTGAGCGGTGGAAATCACCTGCGAATAAGGCTCAAACCGGGTTACAATCAACAAAGCCTGCTTTAAAAACCGCACCCCAAACGCACCAACCTCTTTGCGTTTTAAATACTCCGACTCGCCATCAGTTTTGGCCAAATTAAGCCACACCTTTTGCGCTGTCGCCTTCGCAGCGGCTTGTTGCTGCTCTTTTACAATACGTTGCCGCTCTGCCAATTCAGCGGCCTTTTGTTGTCGTTGTGCGCGTGCTTTAGCAAAACGTTTTTTATCTTCTTCAGTCAGCTCTTTTTTCTCAGGCTTATAACCACCGTCAATAGCCAACTTAAACAAAGTATTAATCGTCGTCTTACCACTAGCGGCCAACCCGTTCCACACCGTGCGGTTGTGCCCCTGGTCATATTTATCGTGACCCTGACTCCAACAATCCCACAATTCAAAACCATCCGCAGGAAACTCCGACTTAATCGCCATCGCAATCCGCACCCAAGTGTCGCGGTCCACACCATTGTCTATATAACAAAGTGCCTGTTGCACATCGTCAGCGGTAGTGTGTTCATAATCAATCACGCCAAAACATCCAAACTAAAATAATAATCAACGTGACAAACAACGGCAGACAATAAGCGGGCATTTATTTCTCCACCAACTTAAAACCACGGTTTCTATTCGCGCGACAAGCCGGAAAACGCAAACCATTTTTACAATTATAAGAATTTTCAAAAACAACAATGCCATGTTTACAAACGCTGCAATTTTTCTCTTTAATCTGCAACCCTAAAACACGGTTAAAGGTTGGGTCTTTGTAAACTAAACTTGTCATATGCGACCTTCGCTTGTGCTTTATTAAAACCGAATACCCTCTTAAGCATATAAATATTTTGTTGCACTGTTTTCAGGCTCTTTGCATTAAAATTAGCTATCACATTCGCCCGGTCTAACGCTTCTACTTTTTCAACTTCTTTGATAAACTCTTTTTTCACGTTCACCATAATTTTCCGCTGCTTGTCGCTTAGTCGGCCCAGGGCATATTTACCAGTTCTAACAAACCCTAAACCAGTATGCATTTTTGCCCTTGGATAATGCTGACTAGTCTTTTTATACAAACCAATTTTTTTAGGCTTACTTGCATACTGATCCAACCTATCGATAATTTCATGCTTTACTTTATTAGGTAATTTACTCAACTATTTATCCTCCAATGGCTTAACCCACACTCTCCGACTCATGCTCATCACACTCAAGTTGACGACCTTTCACAACCATCCAGTGAGTAAACAATCCCCAGACAAAACCTGCAAAAAATACGATCAGCAAAATCAATTTGATATCTTCAGTCATAAAACCCCCTGCTAGTTAACACATCAGAAACAACATGGTTCAACTTTTGATAAAGCTCAGTGATCGAATCATTATTACTAATAACCACATCACCCGGCCTTACCTCGATTCCTTTTTCGCTATTGTGCGCCTTAACCCGTTTGGCTTGCTTTCGTTCAATGTGAATCACCAAGCCTTTATTATCTCGAATCCATTGCGCCTCGTTCTCGTAGCGCACATCTTTTACCAAAGGCATAAACTCAGCTTTATTTTGTTTTGCATAATTCTTCTGGGTCTTTAGTTGGTTTTCTAAGGAATGAATCCAAACATCATGACCTACCAAACTACGACCCCATTCCGTGCCAAGCGATTGCATCAAATCCCGTGGTGATTTACCCAAACCCGGCAAAGGCACCTCTTTCAAATCACCCTCAATGTGCTCATCGGTCAAACTAAACATAACGCGCAAAGCATCTTTTAAAGGCTCCGCAAAACTACTCACACAAAAACCAAACTTCTGTGCCAAATACAAAGCCGCCGTATCCTTACCCGTGCGCGCCCTACCATGTAAACCAATCATCAAACACATTAGCAATAATCCTTAAAAAATATCCGGCAAGTTAACTCAAACAAAACACCCGACTCACCCAACGTAATAATCAACACCATAAAAAACAAAAACAAAGCAAGCACAATACAAACGACTAAGCCGTCATCATTCCTGTGCTTCATAACATTCGCCTGCCCTTCTCAAAAGGTCAGCCACACGCCGGGTATCAGCAGCGGTTCTATCAAAGGCCGATGCTAAACGTTCTAAATGCGCAACACCTTCTGCCACCTCATCCGCTTTACTGATTTTCGTTTCACGTCGCTCCAGCCGGGTTTTCGCCTTATCACTTAAATGATAACGACCACCCTCAACAAACAACTGCTTATCACTCAGCAAATTTTTCAATAGATGCTCAAAGGTATCATCGCGCCCCATATAACAAACCGCCGCGCGCAGCTCATCAATGTCCAAGCCATTAGGCGTGGCATAAAGCTCTTCAACTATCGCCTGCCGTGTCCCGCTCACAATCAATCCTGCTCAGCGCTAAACGACAAAAACCGACCAACAAAACCAATCAACAAAAACCAAAGCACAATAAATAAAAGCAATTTCATGGTTTATCTCCTGATAAAAAAAACGCCCCACACCAGGGAGGAGGTGCAGAGCGTTTACGAGGGATGCTCACCCAAGTACGGTTTAAATAAAATCGGTTCAGGCCTATAGTGTTTACATCAACGAAGCGAAAAGGATTAGTCATGAAATTAACCGCCCATCTCTATCAAACATATCTGGCCTTAGGTCATGCGGTGTACATAAATTATTCGTTGCAACCACAAGGTCCTTGACTAGCTCGGCGGGCACGGGTTTTTTCCCGCTCGCCATTTTGCTCACAAAACCTTGCGATCTCTTTATTTTTGCCGCCAGCTCCTCTTGCGTTGCCGGCGTCTTATCAAAATAGTCACTTAATGTCATGCTTAAAGTATTACTTATAGGAATACTTTTGTCAAACTTTAGGTAATAGTAATTTATATTTTTATGATTACCATTGGCGCCATGGACACGGATAAACGCGAATTGACCTATGAGGAACTAGAAGCAGCGCGAAAATTGCGCAGCATTTGGGATGCACGCAAAAAAGAAAAAGCGATCCAGGGCATAAAGTTAACTCAGGAAAATGTCGGCCTCGAAATGAACATTACACAAGGCCAAGTAGGTAAATATCTGAATGGGCTTGCACCACTCAACGTTACCAAGGTCTTGGAGTTTGCCCGTATATTAGAAGTTGAGCCCACCGATATAATGCCATCCTTCCAATTTGGCGATTATAAGTTCAGTGCATCTAAAGTCAGCGAAGACACAAACGGACTAAATCGTTTCATACTTAATACAGCCTATTCAGCCGCCAACGAGATCAACAAAGAAAGAAAGCTAAACTTACCTAATGAAACGGTCACAGATTATGCCGCACAAGCTTACGAAGCCCTTGAAGAGTACGAAGATGACGTCACAAAAAACACCATTAAACTCGTTCTCTCCATCCTAATGCCCAAAAAGAAGTAATAGGGGCATAACAAAATTTAACCTATTATAAGCACTTACCCCTATTGAACATGTACTACATTTATTTATGATAGGCATAGAAAATACACTAATAAAATAAACTGTGGGGAAGTGGGTATGGATCAATCTGTCGAATTGGCTCAAGTAATAGTCAAACGAAAAAGAACTAAATCAATCATTACTTATGTACTAATAGCGTCCGTCTTATCTCTTTTTGCTTATTCTTCGTACTTACACGCAAAACTTAATGACATCCAGCAAGAGCAAGAGCGGAGAACACCCGCCATTGAAAAAGTTTACAACTTAAAATAACAACCAAATTTAAACGATACCTATTCTATAGCACTGGCATAACAGTCAGGGCTTAATTTCGCCTCCACCATTCCCACTTACCCATTTATCGCCTAAATATTAAAAAAATATTCCCTATTTCTTCTTTTTTATTCCCTACATCTTGACTTTAGTATTCCCTTTGGTAATACTTATAAAAAATAACAAGCCAAACCAAACCACCCCAGGACGGGAGTGATAAGAAAAAGGTTAACGGAAAAACAAAGATCGGGGAGTTATACAGGAGTGAATATATGTGCAATTTAATACAAAGCTTAACAATCAAGGAACAAATAACCCTAAAAGACATGATCAACGGCGTCTGCCAAGAAGTCACCGCCATGATGCAAGGTATATCAGTACGCCAGGTTAAAGCCCGGCGCGCCAACATCCGGCAAAAACTCGGCGTGCGAACAAACCACGAATTGTTGTTAAAAATATTTGACGAAAACGGCAACAAACAAGCCGCGCTCAACAACCACATTCAACAAAGTCTGTTTTGCGAACTGACCGCCGCAAACGACGACACATACGATAGGTCAGCTTAAATGAAACCAAGGAGACTCAAATGGAAACCAACGTGACAGAGTTCATCACCGATCTGGATGGCGGTATATTTGAACAAAAGCTATCACACGCGATTAGTCAAGTCGCAGCAGGCGTTATCGAGCACAACAAAGCCGGGAAAATTTCACTAACGTTTGATTTAAAACGCATTGGTGACAGTCATCAAGTAGCCGTTAACCATAAGCTCACTTTTACCCAGCCAACAAGCAAAGGCAAAATTAGTGAAGAGAACACCACTAAAACACCGATGCACGTTGGACGCGGTGGCGTGTTATCCCTCTTCCCTGAAGATCAAGGCCAACTGTTTGGCAAAAGACCGGTTAACAATACGGAGAACACACAAGCATGAACCTCGAAGCCATTGAAAAAATTCAGAATCTAGCGTTAAACGCGTCGAAAGTCGAAACAGACATGGCGACCATCGCTTTACCTAGGGATGTCTCAATTGAATCACTTGAAAAATACATGGACACGCCATACAGCTTTAAAGGCCGATTTATAACAAATTACATTGACGCGTTTGCCGGATATATTAATAAGCAAGATCAATCAATTTGCTTTATTCAAACAGACATAATGCAAGCTGATGCATTCTTTGACCTAGGTACCACCGAAGAACCCGGCCACGGCAACCATAAAGCAAGCCTAAAACTATCTAAGACGCCAGCTTATGCAAGACTATGTAAATTAGATGACACCACTTTTAGTCAACGTGATTTAATTGAAGTTTTACAAGATTGGCGCAACTACATAACGCCCGTAGATATCGACGGTGAATCAATCGATATTAAAAAAGCTGTCGGCGCACTACAAACCATCGAGATCAAAGCCGAATCTGCCAGCGAACACACCGAAACAGACTTTACCGCCTCACGCTCTGCCCTCGATAAAATCGAAGCAAACAGCAAAGGCACCACGAAACCAGTTGGCTTTATCTTTACATGCCAACCATACAGTGAATTTACACAGCGCGACTTCTATCTCCCCATGAGCATCATCACAACGCGCGACAAGCCAATGCTAAAGCTTCGCATAGAACAATTTGAAGACATTCAATATCAAATTGCCATTGAGTTCGAAAATAAATTATCGGACGCAATAAAAGATTCAGTCATTCACATTGGCGCATTTGCAAAGTAATCATGACTGAACTAATGATTTTCGCCAGCACCTACGCCACCGTTTTATTTTTAGGCCTGCAAAGCCTAAACGTAAACGGCGGCCACTACTGGTCAGCCTTTCTCACCAGTTTTGCCATCGGTGCTGGCAACCTTTTCATTTTAAAACTCGTGCCCGATGCAAACCCAACAGAAATGGCCGCTTACCTCTCCGGTGGTCCCTTAGGGATTGTATCGAGCATGTATCTACACAAGCGAACGGTAAAAAAATGGAGCAAAAAACCATGCAAACAGCCCCAGTAGAAATGCCAAGTGATTTAAAAGTCACAGACTTGGTCACTATGGCAAATTCAATAAATTGCGAACTAGTCAGCAAAGGCGGAAAACTGCAAATGATCCCCCGCGCCACAAACCAATGCGCCGGCCTGCTAGCGGTAAAAAGCGAAACATTCAACCACCCCACCGCCGGCGAAAAGTATTACGCCCGCGCAATGGTCACACACAAAGGCATCAACTGGCTGTTAAACAAATTGGAGAAAAAGCATGGGCAAAAAGAAACTAATCACCATTGAAGGCATTACCAAATCCATTCAAGAATGGGCAGACACCCCAGGCGTAACTGTTACATACAACACAATACGCTATAGATTAGAAAAAGGCTGGACACCAAAAGACGCCGTATTCAAACGTCAAATAAGCAAAAGCGCCGCCGGCACCAAAGGCGCACGCCGTGGCGGCATGCGTGGCTGGTGTATTTAAATGAACAACAAACAGCAAATCATTTTTGCTTTAGCGCTAGCCGCACTGCTAACCGGCTGCCTAAACGACGACGGCTACCCAACATGTCAAACACCCGACGTTGACTATGACCGCAGCATTTATTTCGAAAACAATTTATCAAGAGTGTCACTCTATCTCAACGAAAACGAATGGCACGCAACCACAGCAGAATTTGGCTATATGAAATGCGGTATCGCACAAGGTGACTTGTGAGTAATTATTTTATCCAACTTTAATCAAGGAGAAAACAACATGTTTTGGAACAAGAACAAAGTAAGCCACCCCGACAACATACAACTAGGTGATCTTGCAAAAGATAAAATCACAGGCTTTACAGGCGTAGTCGAATGCATAAGCGAATGGTTAAACAGTTGCCGCCGTATCACAATAAAACCAACAAAACTTGATGACAACGGCCAGCCACTTAGCAACCAAACATTCGACGCACCACAAGTGGAAGTTATTGAAGCTGGCTACTTTGACAAACCAATAATTAAAAAAGGCCAAAAAACCGGAGGCCCAGAAATTAAACCAACAAGAGCAAACGACCCAATCTAATGCAAAAGAATACCCACGAGAGGGCTTTGAAAATTGTGAAAACATCACCTGGAAACGCGCCTAGCCAGACAACGCTAAAACCGGCAAATGTGGAAACAATTGGAGCCCGCCTAGAGAAGACTGGCTATTTTGGTTGTTTAGAACAAACAACACGGATTTTGAGTATTTTATCGTTATGAGCAAGACTGCATCACGGTATCGCTAAAAATAC
>Ga0316207_10003465_pt1 | contig 14597 bp, 16 predicted proteins | sample 6weekpyrite_MG_FD_204943 | JGI IMG/M metagenome (GOLD analysis project Ga0316207, IMG submission 204943) | Microbial mat bacterial communities from mineral coupon in-situ incubated in ocean water Damariscotta River, Maine, United States -... | ecosystem: Environmental > Aquatic > Marine >... | reverse complement strand
AGCTGATTGGCGCAACGATTAATGGTACGGGTAGCCTGTTGATGCGTGCCGATAAAGTGGGCGCGGATACGTTGTTAGCTCAAATCGTTAATATGGTTGCGGAGGCGCAACGTTCACGTGCGCCGATTCAGAAAATGGCTGACATGGTGGCCGGTTACTTTGTTCCCGTGGTGGTGTTAATTGCGGCGGTTGCCTTCTTTGTTTGGTGGTTGTGGGGACCTGAACCGGCTCTAGCTTACGCTGTTGTGAATGCGGTTGCGGTTCTGATCATTGCTTGCCCTTGTGCGCTGGGATTGGCTACGCCTATCTCAATCATGGTTGGTACAGGTCGTGGTGCAACGGAAGGGGTGTTAATCAAGAATGCTGAGTCACTCGAGATTTTAGAAAAGGTTGATACCTTAGTCGTTGATAAAACAGGAACACTGACCGAGGGTAAGCCGAAACTTGTTTCGGTAACGGTATTGCAAGGTATTAATAAAGATGATGCGTTACGTTTGGCTGCAAGTCTCGAGCGTGCCAGTGAGCATCCACTTGCTGAAGCAATTGTTAAAGGCGCTCTTGATAAAGGGCTTGATCTAGTACAGGCAGAAGATTTTCAATCAGTGACTGGTAAAGGTGTCACGGGCGTTGTTGAAGGTCGAAAGGTGGCACTCGGTAATATCAAGTTACTAGCAAGTCTTAATATTGATGCCAACGATTTACCAAGCCAAGCAGATGCCTTGCGTGCAGAAGGACAAACGGTAATGTTATTGGCAATCGATGGACAGGCGGCGGGCATTGTCGGTGTTGCTGATCCAATTAAACAAACCACTGCAGAAGCAATACGAGATTTGCATGAAGAAGGTATTAAGATCGTCATGTTGACGGGGGATAGTCATAAGACCGCTGAGGCCGTTGCGAACAAGTTGGATATTGATCAAGTTCAGGCAGAAGTGCTGCCTGAACAAAAAGCTGAAGTTGTTAAGCAATTACAAGCACAAGGTCATATTGTTGCGATGGCCGGTGATGGTATTAATGATGCGCCAGCCTTGGCGCAGGCACAGGCTGGTATCGCGATGGGTACGGGTACCGATGTCGCGATGGAGAGTGCCGGTGTAACCTTGGTTAAAGGTGATCTTCGCGGTATTGTCCGAGCCCGACGCCTGTCACGGGCAACGATGCGTAATATTCGACAAAATCTATTTTTTGCTTTTGTTTATAACTCCGCAGGTGTACCGATTGCTGCGGGTGTGCTTTATCCAATCTTTGGTTTGTTGTTGTCACCGATGATCGCGGCGGCAGCAATGAGTTTCAGTTCCGTTTCGGTTATCACTAATGCATTACGATTACGTAACACAAAGCTTTAATTTATAGTGAGATGATTTTCCGGTGGGAACTTTTAAAGAACGCAATGCTAGAGATGAGCTAGATACTGGGTTTTAAAGATTGAATACTATTAAGGGTTTAAAATGAAACATATATTGAGAACGGTATTATTGATATCAATGTTGTTGTTTTCTATTCAGTCTGTATGGGCGGAAAGTATTGATGACAGAATTCGTGCAGCGGGATTACCTTCTACTAATGCAGTTGATTTATTAAAATATGCGAAGGATTCTGATTGGCAGGTACGAGAAGTTGTTGCTAAGAGGCAAACAACTCCGAGTGATATACTTATTTCATTAGCTAAAGATCCTAGTTGGCAAGTTAGAGCGGCAGTATCACATAATTTAAAAGCACCAAAAGCGGCAATTATTCCCTTAGTTAATGATGAATCAGTGGATGTTCGGTTCTCTGTTGCTCATTGTGGTTACACGCCTTCAGATTTAATTGTTAAATTACTCAATGATCCCGTATTTAAAGTACGTAAGCAGGCAGTAGTGAACCTAAATGTTCCCTTGAGTGTTTTGAAAGAAATTGCTGCAGGGAATTCTGATATTGCTGATACTGCAAAAAAAGCTTTAGAGAAACGTCTTATTGATGGTGAATAATAATTTTGTGGACATACATATAATGCCCACTGAATTCATTTCTTAACACCAAACTCTTTAGCTAGTTGATTGTCTTTTTCTGCGAGTGTTACTTCACCGGTGCCAGTATAAGCAAGTGCTCGTAGGTAATAGGCTGTACCACGAATTTCATAAGGGCCTTTTTCTATAGCCGTACTACACGCCTTGATGGCCTGTGAAAATTTCTTGTTTTTCTCGTAGCTACTACAGAGGTTGACCAGTAGCGAATAGTTTTTAGGTTGTAATTCGCTTGATATTTTTAGGTGCTCAAGGCCACGTACATATTTTTTTTGTAGGTTAAGTGCACTGCCAAGAACATAGTGTGCTTGCCAATTGGTATTATCCATTTTGACTGCTTTTTCTCCATATAATTGAGCGATGGGAACTTGCCCAAGTGAAAGTTGTAATTCACCCATTGCCGATATAACAGTCGAGTTATCTGAGCAATGTTTCATTGTGTCAAATATCATATCTTCAACTTTATAAAGCGCTGCAAAATAATCATCCGTTCCAGCTTGGTTTTGTTGTACGGCTTGTTTGTGGAGATGATTAATATTCGTAATGGATGCAGCACAGTCAGTTGCTAGCGTGGCAGGTATCTTCATGAAAAAAATACCGGCCGTCATTGTGATAGCAATAGCGATTATCGGTAAGCGATGACGTAACAAGGTTCAGTCCCTATTTGTATAGTATTAGAGAAAAGTATAAATAAAATTTGCACTGATACCAAAGAGTGCAATATGCATTTTAACCTATCTAACAAGGAAAATAGTTCGATTTTTTGATTGAGACAAATAAATAAGACCACTACAAATTATTTGCAGTAGTCTTATATTATGAAGAGAATAATGGCTTATGCGACCTGATCGTAAACCATGATCTCTAAAGTATCATTAAAGTGGCGCTCAGATTGTTTAAGAATAGAGTATAGATCTTCAGGTGAAAGCCCAGCTGTTTTTAAAGCCGTGATATCAAGCGCGTCAGCCGCCTCCAAGCTTTCATCCATATTGATAAGCATCGTGTTGGATAAGTAATTGGCAATATGCGCAATGGCGGCATCTTGCGGATAATGTGTCGCTAAACTAGGTGTGTGGTGGTGTTCGACGGCTTCGACAATATAGCTAGGTAGTCCCCATTGACGCAATAATTCAGCACCGATTGTCGCGTGATTGAAGCCCATTATTTCTTGTTCGATAATAAACCGACGTTGCCGATTATTATTACTTTTGTTTAGCGCCTTACTCGCCAGTTCTGGCAATTTATGATTAATCAGTAAACTACCAATATCATGTAACAGACCTGCAGCGAAGAATCGTTCAACATTTGGTTTATGTAGATGCATGGCAAGCGAGCGTGCAATGACACCGCAGCGTAGGCTGTGTCGCCAAAAGGTTTCCATGGAGATTAATTGATTGGGTAATTCATCAAAGACGTCAATGGCAGACGTGGCGAGCAATAAATCACGAAGCTCAGTTGTTCCAATAACCGTAATGGCACGTGGCACATTGTTGATATGAGATGGAAACCCAAAAAAAGGACTATTGGCGATGCGCAATAATCGGGCGCTAAGTTCGGCGTTGTCGGAGATGGTCTCACCAATATCAGCTGCAGAATATTGTTGGTCATTGGCCATACCGTTTACGCGCTCTACCGTATCGGGCAAAGAGATTGATCCGCTAACACTATTCACGAGTTCTTGAGCAGATAGTCGCATCGTAAATTCCTTTTATGTGTCTGGCTGAGTTGCAAAGCAGTTGTTAGCAAGGCAGCATGGATAGAACAGATGAAACAATATAAATAATTATGATGGATATATAAATAGTATTTTTTGTAGGGGTACTTTGAGACCGTGTTTAAGGTGTAAGTCTATGAATTGGTGGGGAAAGATTATTGGTGGATCATTTGGCTTCATGCTGGGTGGGCCATTGGGTGCATTATTTGGCGCGGCGATTGGCCACAATCTTGATCGAGGTATGGGCAAGCTAGATGAGGAAGGCTTTGCACCGGGTGGCCAAGAGCGTGTGCAAAGTGTTTTTTTTACGACCACTTTCTCCGTGATGGGTTATATCGCGAAGGTTGATGGACGTGTTAGCAAAGACGAAATAGATGTTGCGAATGAGCTAATGCGGCAGCTTAATTTATCACCCGAAATGATGGCAGCGGCAAGAAGGTTGTTTGGTGAGGGTAAGAGCCCTAACTTCCCACTCGACGATGTGCTCAAACAGTTCCGTCAAGAATGTCATCGCCGTGAAACCTTGATGCGAATGTTTCTTGAGATGCAGATACATGCGGCCTTTGCTGATGGGCATTTACATCCGGCTGAACAAAAGGCCTTGCAGCATATTTGCGATATGTTGGGTTTCAGTCAGCATGAATTTGATCATCTGGTTGCGATGATTAAGGCGCAGGGTGCTGGTGCAAGTGCTGGGGGGAATGTAGGTGGTGGCCTAAGTCAGTCAATGGCTTATAAAGTGTTGGATGTCGATGATCAATCAACAGATGCAGAGGTGAAAAAAGCCTACCGACGTTTAATGAATCAACATCATCCTGATAAATTAGTGGCGAAAGGTTTGCCTGATGAAATGATGGAAGTGGCGAAAGAAAAAAGCCAAGAAATTAGAGCTGCTTACGATGTCATTAAAAAGGCACGTGGGATGAAATAACAGCACGCGCCACGGGTGTGGCGCGTTGTCAATGTGATAAAAACTCAACTACCCATATAGGTGGAATAGACTGTCGCCGGCTCCACCCACAATAATGACGAATAAGCCTAGAATAAGGTTTACACCAATAATCATTCTGATTTGCGCAAGTTTTTTTCCTGCCGTAGGTAGATCGTCAGCAGCAAGCGCTTGCTTTAGACGGCGGTAGGGGGCGAAAAATACATGCCCAAATAGCAGCATCATTAATATGCCAACGCTCTGCATTAAGTTCACGAATAGAGGGAAATTTCCAAAGCTGCCAAACAGGGTGAACGCCATTCCATAGCCGCTAGCGAGTAAGCTGATGATACATAACCATACCCATGGGAAAAACTTGCCGAATACATTACACCATAACGATAAACGAGCAGGTGGTTCTAATAGCACTGCCGCAACAGGGCGGAGAGCCATATAGGCAAAGAACATCCCGCCAACCCATATGACGGCAGATAATATATGTAGCGTAACGGCAATAGTCATCATGGTTATTTTGTCTCGTTCATTATTTTAATAGCAGCGCCTTCACCATCTACCATAACAGATTGGCCGGCATGTTTTGATAACCAGCTTTTTACTTGCCGTACCAATTCTTCTTCTTGGCCATTAAAGAAATGATTACTGCCAGTAACTTCTATTTGGCGATAATTATTATTGTCTGCTTTTCGAGCAGCATGCCGGCGTTGTTTTACTGAGCTGAGAACGGTATCTAAATCTTGGCTGCCATATAAATCTAATAAGGGGAGATTTATTTTGGCTAAATATTTCTCGTTATTGAGTTCGTCTGGACCATCATTGAATACACCCATACCAATGGCGACGTATGCTCGGACATTGCTGGCTTGAGAAGCTAGATAGCTGTTAGCCATATTGGTACCTAAGCTATGCGCAACGATAATAATGTTCTGATAGCGCTGACTTTTTAGATAGTTGAGAGCGGCATTGATTCGCGCAGGCACATCTTTAATCAGCGGTGCATATTCTGGGTATTTTGCGTCATTGGCAAGAATGGGCATTTGAATTGATAAAGTGGCCCAACCATAACTGGGTAATTCGGAGCGTAATGGCTGAATGACATCAGGCCAATTAGGGTGTACACCGCTACCATGTAATAGGAGTATGGCGCCTTTGGCATTATCGGTATCATTTTCCGTATAAATACTAAGGAATTTATGGTTACCTGCTTTTAACCAAACAGCATCACCAACCAGAATACTATCAACTATTTGATCCGCCCAACGTTTTTCCTTGGCTATATCTGAGCCTAATAAAGGTGTGCTATTTAATCCCAATAGCATGATAAATAAGGAAATTATCGACTTTCTCATAGATAGGTATCCGTAAAATGATAAATTTAATGTGCATATAGCATAGCGTGAAAAAGCTGAAATATCCGCGTTAATCGGGTAAAGTCCGCCTTCAACTTTTTAGGGTATCGATTATTTTCGATACGAATATGAAATATAACTGATTTTTAGAGGTAGCCCACCATGGCAAATGATCTTATTGCACCATCGATATTGTCGGCAGATTTTGCCAAGCTCGGTGAAGAAGTAGACAACGTACTCGCAGCGGGCGCTGATGTGGTGCATTTTGATGTGATGGATAACCATTACGTTCCAAACCTGACTATTGGGCCATTGGTATGTGAAGCACTGCGTAAACACGGTGTGACTGCTGAGATTGATGTGCATCTAATGGTTAAACCAGTAGACCGCATTATTCCTGATTTTGCGAAGGCCGGTGCAAGTTACATTACTTTCCACCCAGAAGCGTCTGAACACATCGATCGCAGCTTGCAGTTAATTCAAAACGAAGGTTGTAAGTCTGGTTTAGTATTCAACCCAGCAACACCGTTAGATGTTCTAGAACACGTTATCGATAAAATCGACTTGGTATTATTGATGTCGGTTAACCCAGGTTTTGGTGGTCAGAGCTTTATTCCTCATACACTTGAAAAATTACGTGCTGCTCGCAAGATTATCGATGCATCTGGCCGTGATATCCGTTTGGAAATTGATGGTGGTGTGAAAGCCGATAATATCCGTGAAATTAAAGAAGCTGGCGCAGATATGTTTGTTGCTGGTTCTGCGATTTTCGGTGCGGCAAGTGATAGCGATGCCAATCGTTACGACACTATCATTGGCGAAATGCGCGCTGAACTAGCGAAAGCTGGTAGTTAATTTCTGTGGGATTACAGCGTCCGCAAATGATTCTGATTGATGTGGACGGCACGCTGGTAGACAGCGTGCCGGACCTCGCTTTCTGTGTTGATGAGATGCTAAAAGAACTCGATATGCCCGAACGAGGCGAAAGCCGAGTTCGTCACTGGGTCGGCAACGGCGTGGAGCGTCTTGTAGAAAGAGCGTTGGTTGATGATCTTGATGGTTATCCGGATGAAGGTTTAAAGGCTAAGGCCTTACCTATTTTTATGAGACTGTATGCTGAAAATACCTGTGTACGTAGTTGTTTGTATCCCGGTGTTAAGGAAGGGATGGCATACATGAAAGCTGCTGGTTATAAGATGGGTTGTGTGACTAATAAAGCGGCAGCCTTTACGATTCCGTTACTAAAAGAATTGGGTATCCATGATGAATTCTCGATTATCATTAGTGGCGATACCTTAGCGAAGAAAAAGCCAGATCCGCTACCTTTATTACATGCAGCGGAATTCTTTGGTGTTGAGCCTGCACAGGCGATGATGCTAGGTGATTCGGTGAGTGATGTAAAAGCGGCTCGCGCAGCTGGTTTTCAGATTACCTGTATGACTTATGGCTATAATCACGGCGCAAATATCGCGGATGCCAATCCAGATGCCTTGATTGATTCTATGGCTGAGCTACAATCACTGCTTGAGAACGCAGCGTAGTTGCGTTGCCAATAACAAAATTGTCATTTGGATAATAATAAGATGGATACATTAATGGATGAACGATGGTGGATCTGGTCTGAAAAAAGAACCAGTAATTCCCTTGTATCCAAAATATGTGTAGGCAATGACAATGACACCCGAACAATTCAACGCGTTAGCAGCGCAAAATTATAATCGTATCCCTTTGATGCGCGAGATCCTCGCGGATCTCGATACTCCCCTGAGTGCCTATTTGAAACTGGCCGACGGCCCGTACTCCTATTTGTTTGAATCTGTACAAGGCGGTGAAAAATGGGGGCGTTACTCTATTATCGGGCTGCCGTGCCGTACCTTGATGCGAGTGCGTGGCAACAAGGTTGAGATAGAAAAAGACGGTGATGTCATTGAAACCATCGAGGCAGATGCCCCCTTAGCATTTATCGAAGATTTTCAGTCACGTTACCAAGTACCGGATGTAGAAGGATTGCCGCGTTTTACAGGTGGCCTAGTCGGGTACTTTGGTTATGACACGATCCGTTATGTTGAGCCAAAATTAAAAAACTGCCCGAACCCTGATCAACTGGATACGCCAGATATCTTATTGATGGTCTCGGATGAAGTCGTTGTGTTCGATAACCTGTCAGGCAAGATGTATGTCGTGATTCATGTTAATCCCGAAATCGACAATGCGTATCAGGTAGCGGAAGCGCGTCTTGACGAGTTAGTTGTGAAGTTACGCCAAGCCACGCCGGAATATCATGAACCAGGCAGTGCAAGTACAGAAATTAATGAATCTGATTTTGTTTCTGGTTTTACCGAAGACGGTTTCAAATCAGCGGTTGGGAAAATAAAGGATTACATTCACGAAGGCGATGCCATGCAGGTGGTGTTATCGCAACGCTTGTCGATTCCTTTTGAAAACGAGCCACTGGATTTGTACCGTGCACTACGTAGTCTGAATCCGTCACCTTATATGTATTTCTTGGATTTGGGTGATTTCCATATTGTGGGTTCATCACCTGAAATTCTCACTCGTGTTGAAGATGGTGAAGTCACGGTAAGGCCGATTGCAGGTACACGCCCGCGTGGTAAAACAGAAGTCGAAGATAAAGCGCTGGAAGTTGAGTTACTGGCTGATCCAAAAGAACTTGCCGAACACTTAATGTTAATTGATCTCGGGCGTAATGATGCAGGGCGGGTTGCTGAGATTGGCTCAGTTGAGCTTACCGAAAAAATGCTGATTGAACGTTATTCACATGTGATGCACATCGTCTCTAATGTAAAAGGCAAACTTAAAAAAGATATGTCTGCAATTGATGCCTTACGTGCAACATTTCCTGCAGGAACAGTAAGTGGTGCGCCAAAGATTCGTGCCATGGAAATTATTGATGAACTGGAGCCAGTTAAACGCGGTGTGTATTCAGGTGCGGTTGGTTATTTATCATGGGAAGGCAATATGGATACCGCGATAGCGATCCGTACTGCTGTGATTAAAGATAAGACGTTACACATTCAGGCTGGTGCCGGTATTGTTGCTGACTCAGTACCGCAAAGCGAATGGGATGAAACCATGAATAAAGCACGTGCTATTTTCCGTGCTGTTGCCATGGCGGCGAAAGGCTTAGGGTAGGAGAAGATAATGTTATTAATGATCGACAACTATGATTCTTTTACTTATAACCTTGTTCAGTATTTTGGTGAGCTAGGTGCTGATGTGCAAGTGCATCGTAATGATCAAATTACGGTGGCTGAGATTGAAGCACTTAATCCAGAACACTTAGTGATTTCCCCTGGCCCGTGTACACCGAATGAGGCCGGTATTTCAATTAACGCGATTAAACAGTTTGCTGGTAAGTTGCCTATTTTAGGTGTTTGTTTAGGGCACCAAAGTATTGGTCAGGCCTATGGTGGTAAGATAGTGCATGCGAATGACATTATGCACGGCAAGACCTCAATGGTGATGCATAATGACGTGGGTGTGTTTAAAGGATTATCAAACCCGCTTGAAGCAACGCGCTATCATTCATTGGTGATTGATAAAGCAACGCTACCTGATTGTTTTGAGATTACCGCTTGGACTGAAAATGATGCGGGTGATATTGATGAGATCATGGGCGTGCGTCATAAAGAGTTAGCGATTGAAGGTGTTCAATTTCACCCAGAATCGATCTTGACCCAACACGGTCACGATATGTTAAAAAACTTCCTAGAACAAAAGAGCTAAAGGAAAATGCCGATGGATATGCAAACCGCTATTCGTAATGTCTTGGATAAGCAAGACTTGTCACGTGACGATATGACCGCAGTCATGCGCTTGATCATGACAGGTGAAGCAACACCGGCGCAAATCGGTGGTTTCTTGGTTGGCCTGCGTATGAAGGGCGAAACAGTTGATGAAATTACCGCTGCCGCCAGCGTTATGCGTGAATTAGCATCGGGTGTTAAAGTTGATGGTGATCATGTGGTTGATATCGTCGGCACCGGTGGTGATGGTATTAATACCTTTAATATATCGACTGCGAGCACCTTTGTGGTTGCGGCAGCCGGCGGCACCGTTGCTAAGCATGGTAACCGCTCTGTTTCGAGTAAGTCAGGTAGTGCTGATTTATTAGAAGCGGCAGGGGTTAGTCTTGAACTGACGCCTGAGCAGGTTGGTCAGTGCATTAATGATATTGGTGTGGGTTTTATGTTTGCGCAGAAGCATCACAGCGCAATGAAACATGCGATTGGCCCACGTAAAGAAATGGCGGTACGCACTATTTTTAATGTTCTTGGACCCTTAACAAATCCAGCTGGCGCACCAAATCAATTGTTAGGCGTGTTTAGTGATGAGTTGGTGCAGCCATTAGCTGAAGTATTAAATTCCCTCGGTAGTAATCATGTCTTGGTAGTTCATTCCGCTGATGGCATGGATGAAATTAGTATTGCCAATGAAACCCATGTCGCTGAACTAAAGAATGGTGAAATTACAACGTATACAATTTCACCTGAACAGTTTGGTTTAGTGCGAGGTAAGTTAGAAGATTTACAAGTTGATGGCGCAGAACAAAGCTTAGACGTGATTAAATCTGTTTTTGCCAATACCCCTGGTGCAGCACGTGATATTGTGATCATGAATGCAGGAGCGGCCATTTATGCAGCAGACTTGGTTGATACACTTGAAGCGGGCATCGCTAAAGCAACAGATGTGATCGCCAGTGGCGCAGCACAGGCTAAATTGGATGAGCTTGTGGAGCTCTCAACTTCGTTATCTTGAAGAAAAATTATGAGTAATACCCCTGATATTCTGAAAAAAATTATTGCCCGCAAGCAAGAAGAAATAGCGGACTGCAAAGCCAAAAAATCACTTGCTGATTTACAAGCCGAGCTTGTTAATGCATCCCCAGTTAGAGGGTTTGTTGATTCAATTCGTCGCAAGTTAGCAGCAGGTGAATCAGCCGTTATTTCTGAAATTAAAAAAGCATCGCCAAGTAAAGGTGTATTACGTGAAGATTTTCAGCCTGCGGAAATTGCAAAAAGTTATGCTGCTGCAGGGGCGGCTTGTTTATCAGTGTTAACAGATATTGATTTTTTCCAAGGCAGTGATGAATACCTTCAACAAGCACGAGCGGCTTGTGAACTGCCTGTGATTCGTAAAGATTTTATTATTGATCCTTATCAGGTTGTTGAAGCACGAGTCATCGGTGCAGACTGTATCTTGTTGATTGTTGCCGTATTGGAAGATGAGCAGATGCAGACTTTATGCTCACTGGCTACTGAACTTGGAATGGATGTCTTGGTTGAGGTTCATGATGAGCAAGAATTACAACGCGCACTCAAACTAAATATTCCATTGATGGGCATTAATAACCGAAATCTACGTACCTTTGATACATCGCTTGAAACAACAATTGAATTGTTAGAACAAATTCCAGAAGATCGCATCGTGGTCACTGAAAGTGGTATTCATACTAAAGATGATGTTGAATTAATGCGTCAACATCATGTGAATACATTTTTGGTTGGCGAAGCCTTTATGCGAGAAGAAGATCCCGGCAATAAATTACATGCGCTTTTTTCTAAGTAGATTTAACGCGTACCAAATACAACAATAGTTTTGCCCTTGACGCTAATTAGGCGTTGCTCTTCAAGGTTCTTTAAAACGCGACCTACCATTTCACGAGAACACCCAACGATCCGGCCAATTTCTTGGCGTGTAATACGTATTTGCATGCCATCAGGATGAGTCATGGCATCAGGTTGTTTACACAAATCGAGTAAGGTACGGGCAACACGACCGGTCACATCCATAAAGGCAAGGTGACCGACTTTACGGCTGGTATTTTGCAGACGAATGGCCATTTGTGATGCCAGTTCGAATAGAATATCGGGGTTGTCTGAAGAAAGTTGGCGGAATTTACTGTAGCTAATTTCGCCAAGTTCACATTCGGTGCGAGCTCGAACCCAAGCACTACGTTTGTTGTCGGGAACGAATAAGCCCATTTCGCCGAAAAAATCGCCGGGGTTAAGGTAAGCCAATACGATTTCACGGCCATCTTCATCCTCGATCAGGACAGAAACAGAGCCTTCAATAATGTAATAAAGCACGTCGGGTACATCACCAGCATAGATGATGACACTTTTAGCCGGGTAGCGGCGATGATGACAGTGCTCGAGGAAGCGCTGGATAGCAGGATTGTCGGTCGGTTTAATCATAAATATCGTTTAGCTGAAACAACCTTATATTTCATTATTATGTTAATGAGTGTAGGCGGTTTTCTGTGTCCTGTCGAACTACGGTCGCGATATTTGTTTTATTGTCGGTGGCTAGTTTCTGGTGATCGGTAATATGGTACTCTACGCCGTCTGTATTTCTGTGGAGTAGATCATGAAAGCGCGAGTAAAATGGGTGGAAGATGCCACTTTCCTTGGTGAAGCCGGTAGCGGCCATGCGGTTGTGATGGATGGGCCTCCTGATCATGGTGGGCGTAATCTCGGTGTCCGGCCTATGGAAATGCTTTTATTAGGTCTAGGCGGCTGCACCATGTTTGATGTCATGATGATTCTAACAAAGGCGCGTCAAGATGTACGCGATTGTATTGTTGAGATAGACGCTGAACGGGCTGACGATGAACCGAAGGTCTTCACCAAAATCCATGCGCACTTTCGTGTTATTGGTAAAGATTTAAAGGAAGACAGAGTGAAGCGAGCGATTCAATTATCTTCTGAGAAATATTGCTCAGCTTCAATTATGTTGGGAGCAATGGCTGAGATTACGCATGATTATGAAATTGAGGCAGTAGAATGATTCGTCCTCCTGCCACCGGCGGTATGCGCCATGTTGCATTTTATGCTTTAGAATTTGAAGCCTGTGAACATTTTTATACTGAACTGTTAGGGATGGCGGTTGAGTGGCGGCCAGATGCGAATAGTGTTTACCTTTGTTCTGGTAACGATAATTTAGCATTACATAGAGCAACGACGCCATTTGCGGACGAAGGTCAACACCTCGATCATATTGGTTTTATTATGCGTCAAATGGATGATGTGGATGCATGGTATGAGTTCTTACTTGAGAACCATGTTGAAATGCGTACCAAGCCACGCACACATCGTGATGGTGCACGGAGCTTTTATTGCTTTGATCCAGACGGTAATACTGTTCAGATGATTTATCATCCCCCGATTTCTGATTGCTGTTAATACGCAAATTGTTTTGAGAGCGCATTGTGGCAAGGTCAAAAAAATTAAAATTACACGGGTTTAATAATCTTACTAAAACATTAAGTTTTAATATTTATGATGTCTGTTATACCGCATCAAAAGCACAGCAAAAAGAATATTTAGAATATATTGATGAGGAATATAATGCGGAGCGGTTAACGCATATTCTTACCGATGTAAGCGATATTATCGGTGCCAATATATTGAATATTGCACGTCAGGATTATGATCCACAAGGTGCCAGCGTCACCATGCTTATCTCAGAAGAAGCAATGGCGGCAAGTAAAATAGATAATAAAGAAACACCGGGCCCATTACCTGAAGCGGTCGTTGGGCATTTAGATAAGAGCCATATTACAGTTCATACTTATCCTGAGTATCACCCTGAAAATGGTATTAGCACCTTTCGTGCTGATATTGATGTTTCTACTTGCGGTCGAGTTTCGCCACTTAAAGCGCTTAACTACCTAATACATAGTTTTGATTCAGATATTGTCACAATGGATTATCGTGTTCGAGGGTTTACGCGTAACACCAAAGGTGGCAAGGTATTTATTGATCATCACATTAATTCAATTCAAAACTATATTTCGCGTGATATAAAAAACGTGTATCAAATGCTTGATGTGAATGTCTATCAAGAAAATATTTTTCATACCAAGATGATGTTAAAGGATTGTGATCTAGATAAGTATTTATTCGGAATAACATCAGAAGAATTGAAAAAATCGGAACAAAATAAGATCCGTAAACAGCTACAAAAAGAAATATTGGAAATCTTTTACGGAAGACGTATTTCTAAGCTATAAATATTTAAGTTAAATTTTATATGCAGTGCTGGTCATTATTTTTGAGGTGAACTTCATCGCCTGTTTAATGGGGGCAGGTAATTCTGAACCACCCGCTTCTAATGCAACCGTTGCATGACGACTTTCATCGAGTTTCATTTGTTCAAGAATAGCGCGGCTACGATTATCTTGTGCAGGTAACTGGTCTAGGTGTTCATTGAGATGCTCGACGACCTGATGTTCGGTTTCCGCAACAAAACCAAGGCTCCACTTGTCGCCAGCTAAACCAGCAAGCGCACCTAGGCCAAATGAACCGGCATACCAAATAGGATTGAGAACGCTTTTATGACTATGTAATTCATCAAGGCGTTGTTCACACCAAGCAAGATGATCATTTTCTTCATCCGCAGCGCGTTGCATGCTGGCGCGAACAGTATCTAATTTAGCGGTCATTGCTTGACCTTGATAGAGCGCTTGAGCACAGACTTCACCAACATGATTAACGCGCATTAAGCCGGCAACATGTTCCTGTTCTGTAGCCGATAATTCTTCAGCTTCAGCAATATCG
>Ga0316207_10003464_pt1 | contig 14599 bp, 8 predicted proteins | sample 6weekpyrite_MG_FD_204943 | JGI IMG/M metagenome (GOLD analysis project Ga0316207, IMG submission 204943) | Microbial mat bacterial communities from mineral coupon in-situ incubated in ocean water Damariscotta River, Maine, United States -... | ecosystem: Environmental > Aquatic > Marine >... | reverse complement strand
CGCCTGGCGGATGCATCCAGTGCGGCGATAATGATTGTGCTTGCAGGGTTACTACCGGTTATTTTATTAAGCGTATCGATAACAAAAAATCGTTTTGATAAAACATAGAAATAATTCGAACAGGATTAAACAAAAATGTCCAGGCTATTACAACTGACAAACGTCAATATTTTTTTTCAATCACAGCAGGTGATTAATGATGTTGATCTTGAATTAAATGAAGGTGAAATAGGCTGTCTGTTAGGTTCAAGTGGCTGCGGTAAAACCAGTTTACTTCGTAGCATTGCAGGGTTTAAAAATATTAGTGATGGTCAAATAAAAATACGTAATCACATAGTTAATGATAAGAAAAATTTTGTGCCACCTGAAAAAAGAAATGTTGGTATGGTGTTTCAGGACTTTGCATTGTTTCCGCACCTTAATGTCTATAAAAACATTTCTTTTGGTTTGGCCGGGCTAAAAGAAGAAGAAAAACAACAACGCGTGAGTGAATTGCTTGAAATAGTCAGTTTAAGTGGCCTTGATGAAAAATATCCTCATGAGCTTTCTGGTGGACAACAACAACGTGTGGCTTTAGCGCGAGCACTTGCGCCTAAGCCAGATTTGCTTTTGCTGGACGAGCCATTTTCCAGTTTAGATGTAGAGCTGCGTGAACAATTAGCAAAAGAAATTCGGAAAATTATTAAACACCAAGGGATTACTGCGATATTAGTGACCCATGATCAGAATGAAGCTTTTGCAATGGCAGATAAAATTGGCTTGCTTGATAAAGGCAGTATTGTGCAATGGGATACACCGTATAATTTATACCATAAGCCCGCTACACGTTATGTGGCTAATTTTATCGGTCAGGGCGTTTTTATCAAGGGTAAAGTTTTAGATGAAAATACGATCGGTACCTCACTGGGTCATATTCATGGCAAAGTTCCCGCTGGTTGCCGGGTAAACTGTCCGGTTGAAGTTTTAGTCAGGCCTGACGATCTTATTCATGATGACGACAGTCCGCATCAATTAGAAATTATTGATAAAACATTTCGTGGTGCAGAGTTTATGTATACTTTAAAAATTAACGAGCAACAAACGGCTTTATGTATTACCCCCAGCCATCATGATCACGCTCTTAATAGCCTGTTAGGTATTACTTTGGACATGGATCACCTGGTTGTATTTACATCAGCGGATTTTAAAGAAAATGCCGGCCAGCCGGGTAACTGATTTTCTGCTTGCAATTAATTTTATGACAAATATTCAAACAACTGTTCCAGTTCCTGAATTCGCTGCTTTACATCATCAGTAGAGCGCATTAAACGTATTTTATCATTGCCATCGAGCTTATAAATATTTGGCTGGCTTTGGATAAGTTTAATAATCTTCATTGGATCGATATCGGGTTTTTCGTTAAAGATGACGCGCCCCATTTCTTCACCGTAATCGATCTTTTTAATGCCGAGTTTAGCAGCGCTTAATTTTAATTCAGTGACCTGGTGTAATGTTTTGACCTGTTGGGGAAGTAGCCCAAAACGGTCAATCATTTCGACCTGTAAATCTTTTAATTCGTTTTTGTCGTTAGCGCTGGCGATACGTTTATACATAATTAAACGTTCATGCACATCAGGAACATAATCATTAGGTATGAGTGCAGGGGCATGTAAATCAATTTCTGCGCCGTGGTGCAATGGTTTATCCAGCTCAGGTTTTTCACCACGTTTTAGTGCTGAGACGGCTCGTTCTAACAGCTCTGTGTACATAGTGAAACCAATTTCAATCATTTGTCCACTTTGACCGTCACCTAATAACTCACCTGCGCCACGAATTTCCAGGTCGTGTGTGGCGAGAGTAAAGCCTGTCCCCAATGATTCAATTGATTCTATGGCTTCTAAACGTTTTTTTGCATCTGCTGTCAGCGTGTTACGTTTTGGAATAATCAAGTAGGCATAGGCCCGGTGATGCGAACGACCGACACGGCCACGAAGCTGATAAAGCTGGGCGAGACCAAAGCGGTCAGCTTTGTTTAAGATGATGGTATTGGCGCTTGGAATATCGATACCGGTTTCGATAATTGTAGTACAAACAAGAATATTAAAACGTTGGTGATAAAAATCGGACATCACGCGTTCGAGTTCACGTTCACGCATTTGGCCATGGGCAAACTGTACATTGGCTTCGGGAACTAACTCAGCTAACTTATGCATTTGTTTTTCAATGGTGGCGACATCATTGTGTAAAAAGTAAACCTGGCCACCGCGCTTAATTTCACGCAGACAAGCCTCTTTTATCATTTCGTCTTTCCACTCGGTGACGAAGGTTTTAATGGCCAAACGTTTTGCCGGTGGACTGGCGATAATCGACAGTTCTCGTAAACCCGACATTGCCATGTTTAAGGTTCGTGGAATTGGGGTTGCGGTTAAGGTTAAGACATCAATTTCAGAACGGAGAGATTTAAACTGTTCTTTTTGTCGCACACCAAAGCGATGTTCTTCATCAATAATGACTAAACCCAGGTTTTTATATTTTACATCGGCTTGTAATAGTTTATGTGTACCGATAACGATATCAACTTTTCCGGCTAGCAGATTTTTTAGTACCTGAGTTTGTTCTTTCTTTGTACCAAAGCGGGAGAGTGATTCTATTTGTACCGGCCAGTCGGCAAAACGGTCGCGAAAATTTTCGGTATGTTGTTGGGTTAACAAAGTGGTTGGCGATAACACGGCAACTTGTTTGCCGGCCTGCACTGCGATGAAAGCAGCACGCATGGCAACTTCTGTTTTACCAAAACCAACGTCACCACAGACCAGTTGATCCATTGGTTTGTCTGAACGCATATCGCGAATGACATTATCAATGGCCGTTTGTTGGTCGGGGGTTTCTTCAAAAGGGAAACCTTGTGCAAATGCCTGGTACTGCATGTCGTCGATGGCGTACGCAAAGCCTTTTTGTGCTTCACGGCGGGCATAGATATCCAGTAACTCGGCAGCAACATCGTGTACTTGTTCACGTGCTTTCTTTTTCGCTTTTTCCCACTGGCCGCTGCCCAAACGATGGAGTGGGGCAGTGTCCGGTGCTGCACCGGTGTAGCGGCTAATAAGGTGTAATGAGTTTACCGGAACATAGAGCTTGTCATCACCGGCATACTCCAGTGTGAGAAATTCAGTTTCAAGATCACCCACAGTGATGGTTTGTAAGCCAAGGTATCGGCCAACACCGTAATCTTCATGTACGACAGGCGAGTTTAAGCTCAACTCTGCCAGATTTTTAACGATACTATCGCTATCACGTTGTGATTTTTTTCGACGGCGGCGTTGCAGAACTTGCAGACCAAAGAGTTGCGGTTCTGCAATGACCGCAATTTTTGGATCATCCAACAATAAACCTTCATCTAACGGGGCAACCGTAATAGCCAGTTTATGCTGGCTGTTAATAAATTCCTGCCAGTTATCAACTTGTACCGTTTTAATATCATTATCGCGTAACATCTCGGCTAATGTTTCACGGCGTCCGGTTGTTTCTGCGGCAAATAAAACCTGACCACTAAAATTATTTAAAAACTGTTTTAATACGCTGGCCGCTTCTTTTGCACGCACATCAAATTTTAGCGGTGGCGGCGCTTGCGTGGCGTAGTTAACCGCCTGTTCGGATTCATGTTCAAAGTGTTGTAATTCAACTCTTGGAAAACGTTTGAAGTGGGCAAAGACTTCATTAACAGGTAAGAACACTTCTTTGGGTTCTAAAAGTGGGTGTTCAAGATCATGCCGGTTATTTTCAAAACGTTCATTAATTTCTGCCCAAAAGGTTTCCACTTCTGCATTGACATCATCGGCCGTTATCAGCAGGGTTGAGTCGGGTAAATAATCAAACAGGCTGATGGTTTCTTCAAAGAACAAGGGTAAGTAATATTCAATGCCGGGTGAAGCCAGCCCATTGGTAACATCACGATAGACATTGGCTTTTTGTGGGTCCCCTTCAAAGCGGGCACGAAACGCATTTCTGAATTGCGTTATTGCATCTTTGTTTAAAGGGAATTCACGAGCCGGTAATAAATGAATGTTATCGACTTTATCAATGGAGCGCTGTGTCTCCGGATCAAAGGTTCGGATGCTTTCAATTTCATCATCAAACAATTCAATCCGGTAGGGTTGTTGACTGCCCATTGGAAATAAATCAAACAAGCTGCCGCGTACAGCAAATTCACCGTGCTCCATAACAGAAGAAACACAGCTATAGCCACTGTGCTCCAAACGTAATCGCATATCATCGATATCAAATTTTTCTTCAAGTGTTAACGATAGGCAAAAAGCATCCAGATAATCTTTAGGTGCAATGCGGTGCATCAAGGTTTGCACCGGTGCGATTAAAATGCCTTTATCCAAACTGGGTAATTTTGACAGCGTGGTGAGGCGTTCTGAAATAATATCCTGATGGGGTGAAAACCGATCATAGGGCAGGGTTTCCCAGTCAGGGAATTGCAGAATTGAGACGCTTTTTTCTGCCATATAGAAACGCAGAGAGTATTGCAGGCGTTGTGCCGCTGCCATATCGGCTGTGATAATCAACACCGGCCCGGCATGTTGTTGCGCGGTTGAGCTGAGTACTAAACCATAACTACTGCCGTAGAGGTGCCCCCACTGACTGCGAAAGCCGGCTTTTGTTGGACAAACAGGGTGAAAAGGAGACTTATAGTGCAAGTTTGACAGACTCATGGATAAAATTGATACGAATTAAACAGGCGCTATTCTACTACAAATAATTTAAAAATAACGCTTATCGTATTTCTTCAATAGAGAATTTTTTATCCATAATGGCTGGTTTAATCAGGGCGTAACCTTGTTGTTGCCAGTGGCCAATTTCAGTAATGGCAGAGGGCACGATTTTTACAAAGTCCTGAAAATCTTTTGTATCATAGCCAAAGTCTTTCGCAGCCAAGGCACAGACTCTAAACTCCACACCTAACATGCTGTAGTACTTCATTCTGTCTACAGCTGTTTTATATTTTACATAATTTTTTTTGGCTAAGGTCACAATCTCTGTGCCGTGGATGATGACTTTAATATCCATAAATTCAGGCGAGTAATTATAGGGGGATTCAGTTAAAGGATTGATGTATGAGCGAATCCAATATAAAGCTGAATTTATTTTCGCCGGCTCGTCGAAGTAAAACTCAAAGGCAACCCTGGGTTCCTGGTAAGGTGTTTGAATAAGCTCGGCCTTATCAGCAAAGCTGATATGACTGAAAAAAAACAAAAATAATACTGAATATAGTTGTTGCATGCTAACGCTCCCGAACAATTGGGAATAATTAACTTTTCATAGATATAGTTTAGTTGATATTACAGATATAACAGGGATTTCAGGCAAAAAAATACCGAGATAAACTCGGTATTTTAAAGGGTTATTAGTGCTTTTTAGAACTTTAAGAAGACACCGGCAAAGGGACCTTTAAAGTCGATAGTCGCATCTACATCATCGACATCGGCTTTAATAGTTTGTGTACGGATACCTGCTTCAACACCAAATAAATAATCACTGGTATAAGAGACTTTAGCCGTTACATCATCATACGAGCTACCCGATGCACTGATGGTGCTGATTTCTGCGCTAATGGCAAAGCCTGCGGGTAAAGCAATTTCTGCGGCAAGATAAAGCATAGGGATTGTGCCCGAAAAAGTTGAAGATTCATTATTAACAACGACTTTACCGTCGATTGTTTTGGCATCTAAACCAACATCAAAGCTGACAATATTATCGAGTATTTCATAATAAAGGATAACGTCCGTCTGATTCAGTTCGAACTCTGTTGTTACAGCTGTACTTGCTGAATATGAGGTGCCGTTGAAAGTAAAGTCGGTTGTTACAGAGCCTGAACCGCTTGAGGTTAAATTGGTTTGACTAAGCTTAATGTTTGGTAAAGCCGGAATAGGGTGTTCAAGGGAAATGTAGCCATAGCCTTCGCTTTTTTTGCCTAACTGTAAGTCATCTTTAAGGTCGGCACTGGTACCGGCTGTTCCACCCTGAGTCGAGATGATGCTCCCGCTGGGATCATGTGACCAACTGCCACCGCCAATTTTTACACCGAGTATAGTATCGGCCATTACGTTAAAAGGGAGGGCTAGTACTAATGCACTAAAAAGTAATTTTTTCATATTTCACCATCATTTTGTTTGTTATTATTTGTTTGGCCTGTATTGCTTCAGCCTTACAATTCGTAAAGTATTATACTGCTTGTATAATTATCTCTCCAGTTAAAAAAGACAAGCTATATATAAGATTATTTGTAAATTATTGTTTAAAATACCGGCTTGTTCGCACTTTATGCTAAAATCTTTCAATTAATAATAAGTATAAGCCGCTATGAAGTTCAGCCTTTCTTACTCCTGCTCTGTGCTAAGGATTATCGTTTTTTTCGTACTTTTCCAGCCTTTGACAACGATGGCAATCGTCAATATGGATAGCCTGCATTTTTCAGACACAGTGGAACGTTTTACGAGTGACATCGACTTAACTGTGAGTGGCGCGTCGGGGAATACTGACAGTTTTAATATGGCGCTAAACAGTCAGTTTAGCTGGATCAGCACAAAATCGATAAACTTAGCCATATTTGGGCATGAATATGGTGAAACGAGTGATCTTCGTAATATCAATAAAACTTTTATGCATTATCGAAATATTAATAATATTGAACATGATTTAGACTGGGAGGTTTTTACACAGCTGGAGAAGAACGAGTTTACCCGTTTGTCATACCGGGGCTTAGTCGGGGTTGGATTACGCTATTCTGTGTTTAAGTCGGACACTCATCATGCTTATTTTGGTGCAGGGGGCTTTTACTCCGCGGAAAAAACCGAATTTACGCAAGGATTGACAGATTATGGTAAGGAAGAGCTGGTTCGGGCAAATTTGTATTATTTCTCAAAATATAAAATCAGTGATAATCTGTCTTTTTCAAATGCATTGTATTATCAGCCAGATGTGAGCTATTTTAACGATTTTCGTGCATTATTGGACTCAAAATTGGATTTTACTATTCATAAAAACATGAGTTTTCGTTTAACTTTAGAAGTGGAGCACGATAGTGAACCTTCTCAAACGGTTGAACGCACAGATATACAATATATGACGGGTATTAAATACCACTTTTAGTCATTTTGCTTTTGTAACATTGGTTAACAATTCAAATACGTTTTTAAATTGTTAACCACGCTATACTTGGCAGGGCTATATAAGTCAGATTGTCAGAGGTTTTCTTGAGTTCTAAGGATTAGGTTCTAAAAATAAAAAAATATTTAAATGTTTAGGATGAGCAATTGGACCAGCAAACCTCACCATTTCAAAGTAATAATTTGAGCATAAAAGAACCTCATCCTTCTGAGTCGGACGAGATTTTAAATGCTATTCCTGACCTCATTGTTAAAGTTAATGTTGGTGGTGAGATACTTTGGGCTAACCGGGCGTTCAAAGAGTTATCTTTCTCAACAAATCTTAATTTTCTTTCCCTGTCTTTTTTAGATGTTTTCAAGCCTTGCAAAGGCATGCCGTTATTATCAGTCATCAGTGATGTCATTGAAAATGGCAAAAGTGATGTAGATGCCGTGGTGACAACTGCAGCAGGAGATAAACGTCATCAACTCAAATGTGTTTTATGTCACTCAATTAATGAAAAATATATTTTAGTTGTAGCAAGAGATATTCATGAGCGAATGAAGAATATTGATCTTGTTATACAGAGTCACAGGCAATTACAAAAATTAATTGATGCATTTCCTTTCCTTATTTTTCTTATTACACCGGAGAATGACTATATTTTAGCTAATAAAAAATACTGTGAATTTTTTAATTTGGCACAAAATAAAATTGTAGATTACAAAGTTGAAGATGTTTTTGATAAAGATATATCGGAATATTTTCTGCGTGATAATGAACAACTGTTACAGGAAAAAACTCATGTGCATTATGAAGGTTTAATTGAGTTAAATAATAACAATGTTAACCTTTCGATTGATAAATTCCCCTTGTTTGATGAGCATGGAAATATTTATGCTATATGCGGTGTTGCCGAAGATATAACCGCGCAATATCAATTACAACGACAGTTACAACAAACTCAAAAGATGGAAGCAATTGGCCAGCTTACGGGGGGGATTGCACATGATTTTAACAATGTGCTTGCATCAATTATGGGTTATACCGGTTTAATGAAAAGAACCACATCAAAGTATGATGATCCTACTACCAGTGGCTATATTAGCCAAATCAACCGTGCAGGTGAGCGGGCAAGAGATCTTGTACAGCAGTTATTAGCCTTTAGTCGTGGTGATGTCGGTGGCTTACAAATTTCTGACCCGGTAGAACTCACTAAAGATTCTATGGATATGCTGTCATCACTTATTCCGAGCAGCATCAATATTCATCTTGAAATTAAAAAGAACATGACAAATCGCTATATTGAAGTTGATCCTGTCCAGTTTAATCAGAGTTTAATGAACCTTGTGATTAATGCAAAAGATGCCATAGTTAATCAGAGAGGAAAGATTGATGTTTGTTTAGAATATTTAGCAAATGTTAATGGTGTTTGCGATTCATGCCATATAAATTTTGCCGGGCAATTTGTTTCTTTATCTGTAAGTGATACAGGCTGTGGTATTAGTCAGGATATTTTACGTCGAATATTTGATCCTTTCTTTACTACTAAAGGAATTGGTAAAGGTTCAGGTATGGGCTTATCGATGTTGCATGGTATCGTGCATGGTAGCGGTGGTCATGTCATGGTTAAAACATCAGACAATATATTAATGGGTAGTGGTACAAAGATTCAGGTCTTTTTTCCTGTTGCGGAAGAAAATAAAGTTTTAGAGGAAATACCTGATTATCATGTTGATGATTTTGAAAGTTCGAGTCAATTTAAAGGAAAGAAAATTCTCATCATTGATGATGAACCATTAATAACAACTTGTTTAAAAGAAATTTTACATTATGAAGATTTTGAGACCATTACATTTAATAATCCAAATGATGGCTTAGACTATTATTTACAAAACCCGGAAGATATTAGTTTGATTGTTACCGATCAAACTATGCCAGGCTTAACTGGCCTGGCAATGTCTAAAAAGATACTCGACACCGGACATGATGTACCCATTATATTGTGTACCGGATATAGCGAAATGGCACTGGATATTTCTGATGTTGAAACAGGTGTCGATATTATTATGAATAAGCCATTTAAAGATAAAGTATTGTTAAAAAATATTAATAACCTACTTAGAGTCTATAACGACTAAACCTCCCGGAATTTACCCTGTTTTAATTTTTATTCCTGAATTTTCCTTCGATATTATTGACTTTATTCGCTGACACGTATTAAATAACTAACCGGTCAGTTATTAATGGTGGTTTTGGTGAGTGCATTATGTGAACACAGTAAAATGCCTGCCCGTTGGCGCAGGCGAAAAGGTGAGCGCCCAAGTGAAATTTTAGCTGCCGCATTAAAAATGTTTTCAATGAAGGGCTATTCATCAACAAAGCTTGATGAAGTTGCAAAAGAAGCCGGTGTCTCAAAAGGTACGCTTTATCTCTATTTTGAAAATAAAGAATCACTATTTAAATCTGTTGTGATTGAATGTGTGCTGCCACATATAGAAGATGCCGAGGCATTGGCAAAACAGTATTCTGGTCCGATTAATACACTCTTGCTACAACTTTTAGAGCAGTGGCAAGCTAATGTACTTGAGTCTGAATTATCAGGTATCTCAAAAATGATCATTGCCGAAGCGTCAAATTTTCCAGAGTTAGCGAAATTTTATATGGAAAACATAGTCTATCGGGCACGACATTTTGTTGCCGATATAATTCGGCTAGGTATAGAGCGTGATGAGTTTATCGAATGTGATGTAGACTACACAGTTCGATTTTTTCTTACACCAATGATTTTTTCAGCAATATGGCAGCATTCACTTGCTCCATTTGATGAAAATTATGATATTGACAAATATCTTAAAAATAACCTGAAAATATTTTTACGTGGGATAGCAAAAACGTCCAAGTGATGAAAAAGAAAGTTCTAATAATAAATATCCTTTGGCTAAGTATGCTTGTCACTCAGGCACTATATGCTGATACTCATAATGATAAAAATGAATTAACTATTTATCAGGTTATGCAACGCGTTATTGATCGCTATCCATCATTAAAAATTTCTGCATTAGAATTAGAGCAAGCGGCTTCGCAAAGACAACAAGTTGAAAGCCAGTTAGGTTGGATTCTAAACAGTTCCGGTGAGATTTCACGCGATCTCAGTTTACTAGGAACACCTTCGGATCGTCTTGATATTAATGGCACAATAAGTCGCCAGTTGGAATCAGGATCAAGTATTAGTTTAAATGGTGGTTATCGTTATGAAGATAGCAGCTTAACATTTAGTCCGCTTTTACCTAACCCGGCACATACTACGCTATTAGATTTAAGTTACCGTATGCCCCTGTTAAAAGGTGAGGGCAACCCTTTATATAGTGAAGGATTGATTTCCGCTGATGCTGGGAAAAAGTTAGCCGCAGCAAATGTATTATTAACACGCATTACTTTAGCAGAAAAAGTATCCGATCTTTTTTATGCTTCTGCGCTAACAGAGGCAAGATTGGCCAATGCAAAGGAATCGGTGCAGCGTACCAGAAAATTAGAAAACTATATTAATAAAAATTTTCGTTTAGGCTTATCAGAGTCAAAAGATATCTTGCAGGTACGCGCTCAGCTGCACTCCAGCTTGGCTGATCTAAGTGTGATAAAATTACAGGACAAACAACAACAAAGCGCCTTGAACAGATTGATGTTGGAGGACTGGAAATATATAACAAAATCAATACTCACTCAGCACGCAGATAAAAACTATAATATTCCTGAGTTGATTGAAACAGCCAGGTTATACCATCCAGCAGTAAAAATTTCACAGGCTAAATTGAAAATTGCAGAGAGCAAAATTAATTCCGCTGTTGATAATAAAAATGACAGTTTAGATTTTGTTGTCTCGGTTGGGTCGCGTACATTAAATGGTAACAGCACTACAGCAACAGTTAACCAGCAGGACTGGGCTGGTGCGGTAAAGCTTGAATATCAGCATTTATTTGACGATAAAGGTATTAGCTCAAAGTATAAGCAGGCATTAATTGAAAAAAATATCGCTCAACAAAATATACAAACAAGTCTTGATGATATTCGTTATACCGTTTCGGGGCTGGTATCAGAAATCAATGCTGCTACATTAGCGCTAAAGACAGCAAAGAAAAAATTAACAAGCGAATCTTTAAAGCTAAAAGAAGCTGAACAGCGATATCGTAATGGTCGGGCTAATACCGCGCAACTTATTCAGTTTCAAAATGAGTACTCTTTTGCAAATCTCTCCTATCAGAATCAAAAGGTTGATTTAAATAAACGTATTGTTGCATTGCAAATATTGACAGGGCAGTTCTGGAAAGAACTCGATGCTCAACATGGAGATAAAAGATGAAGTCAGTTTTTCGTTTTTTCGTTGAACGTACCCTGATGGTAAATCTGATTTCGATTTTTTTAATGTCTATCGGTATATATGCCATCTACGATATTAATCGGGAAGCCTTTCCAAATGTTAACCTGGATAAAATTCGTATAGATATACCGTACCCGGGGGCATCACCTGCCGAAATAGAGCGTCTTGTTATTACCCCCATAGAACAGGAATTAAAAGCTCTGGATGGAGTTGACACCATGAATTCCATTGCTTTTAGTGGTTCAGGTATTATTAATCTTGAACTAGATCCTGATTCATCTAATCGCGATAACATTGCAACAGATGTTCAGACTGCTGTAGATCAGGCTGTTTTGCCCGATGATCTTCCATCAGAACCTTATGTGCTGGAAATTGATGGTGCTGTTTTTCCTGTCATACAACTTGCTATTTCTTCACCTGTGTCGGATCTGGAATTAAAGCGTTTAGGTGATCAGGTTAGCGATGATCTTTTAACCATAAAAGGCATTGCAAGAGTGCAGGTTCAGGGTGACCGAAAAGCAGAAATAAGAATAACAGTCGACCCGGAAAAACTTTCATTACACCGTATATCAATTGGTGAAATTGCCACGCTATTGAATGAATGGAATATTAATTCTCCGGGTGGTGAAATAGATACAGATGCTGGTCAGAAGATGGTGCGCATCGTTGGACAATTTCAAAATGTAAAAGATGTTGCAGAGTTAGTATTACGCTCTAATGATCGCGGCGATAATATTAAAATTTCTGATGTTGCAACTGTTGAAGAATCATTAGTTATTCCAACGGTATATCTTGATTCGGGTGGCGATCCGGCATTGAATATGATTATTCTTAAAAAAGTCGATGCCGATATCATTGATGTAGTTGATCGGGTTAAAGAATACATTGCAACGATTCCGCAACTTTATGGTGACAAGGTTAAAACCAGCACTTCTCAGGATTTTTCCCGCTTTGCACGATTGCGTTTGGGAGTGTTAACAAATAACGGTATTGTTGGTTTGATTCTTGTTTTTATTTCACTTGTTGTCTTCTTGCGTTTCTCTGTTGCTATGACAACTACGTGGAGTTTACCTATTGTTTTTTTGACCGGGTTGTTTTTTTTATATCAATCGGGAATAACGTTAAACCTTATATCAATGTTAGGTTTTATAATGGTATTGGGGATGTTGGTTGATGATGCCATTATTGTTGGTGAGAATATTGCCTACCATATGGAGCAGGGAGACTCACCTAATGATGCCGCTGTTAAAGGTGCCTATGAATTATTCGGGCCGGTAACTACAACTATATTAACAACCGTTGCCGCATTTCTTCCCTTGATGTTTATGTCGGGTATGATCGGCAAGTTCATTATTGCTATCCCCGTTGTTGTTATTTCACTGCTGTTTTTTTCCTGGTTAGAAGCTTTTTTAATTTTACCCAGTCATGTTAGCCATATAACTAATGCAAAAAAGAAAGTTAAAGAAAAACAATGGTTGATCAGTTTTGAACATGGCTATGCACGGTTTTTAACCTGGGTACTACGGCATCGTTGGATTGTTGTTTTTATTTCGGCAATGGTTTTAGTTGCCAGTGTTATTCTGGCAAAGCAGGCAATGCAGTTTCAATTGTTCCCCGCTGTTGCTGTTGATCAATATTTGGTACGGGTTACCGCAAAACCAGGAACCAATCTAAATACCTTACGTGATAGCTTAAAAAAAGTTGATCAGGAAATTCGTCAATATATAAACCCTGAGTATCTTGAGACTACCATTTTATCAAGTGGACAAACTCAACGTGACGCAGGTGATCCTTTGACGCAGCGTGGCAGCCGTTTTGGACAAATTCGTGTTTTATATTTACCCGCAGTATTAAGACCCGGGCATGATGCGATAAAAGATCTGCGTTATTTTGAGCATAGTTTGCCTGAAAATTTTCCTGAGTTTGAAGTTGCCTTTGAGCTTATCAAACCCGGGCCACCAACAGGTCGGGCACTGGAAGTTGAAATTTCAAGTAAAGATGGTATTTCAAATGAACATGTTGCTGAAAACCTTATTTCCTTTTTACAAAATACCAAAGGTGTCACTACTATCGAAAGTGGCTTGCAGCCGGGCGACAAAGAATTACATGTGATTCTGAATAAAAGTCTTTCGGTATATGCCGGTGTTAACTTAGCCACAGCAGCTTCTCATATACGTGCATCAGTCGACGGTTTACGCGTAACCACAACTCGTTATGGTACTGAAGAAGTGGATGTCACGATTCGTTATCCGGATGACATTAGCGATCTTGATGCCTTGAAAAACTTAAAGATACCCAATAAACAGGGTGGCTTAATACCGCTTAGTTCAATTGCACAGCTTGATGAGAAAACAGGCTTTACCACCATTCGTCATAAAGATGGCCTGAGAGTCATCCGGGTTTTTGCAAACATTGATGAAACTTTAACCAGTAGCTTGAAACTCAATAAGTTAGTCGAGGACAATCAAAATACCTGGCTGGCAGAATATAAAAACAAGGTCAAAATTAATTTTGGCGGCGAAGCCGAGAAAAATGCTGAATCCTTCCAGGATCTTGCTTTTTCATTTTTATTTGCGCTGATTGCTATTTTCTTTTTATTGGCGATTCAATTTAACAACTTAGGCTACCCATTGATAGTGATGCTGGCGATTCCTTTTGGTGCTGTTGGTGTTATTTTGAGTTTCTATATTCATGATATTTTATGGAAGCCAATGCCATTATCCTTTTTCTCAACCATGGGCATGGTCGCCTTAACCGGGGTTGTTGTGAATAGTTCGATGATTTTGCTGGTGTTTATCCAACGTGCGCGAAATGAGGGAGTGGATGCAATGGAAGCCATTTTACAGGCGGGTCGACGTCGGATTCGGGCGGTTGTGCTGACTGCCGCAACGACGGTTGTTGGCTTATTGCCGACAGCGTATGGCTGGGGGGGGACAGATCCCTTTGTTGCACCCATGGCGTTGGCACTTTCCTGGGGCTTAGCGTTTGCGACCTTAATTACCTTGATTGTTATTCCTGCAGCATTGGCGGCCAGTATTGATGTTGCACAACATCTTCGCCAATGGCGTGATTTGATAAAAAAAAGGTGGG
>Ga0316207_10003463_pt1 | contig 14601 bp, 16 predicted proteins | sample 6weekpyrite_MG_FD_204943 | JGI IMG/M metagenome (GOLD analysis project Ga0316207, IMG submission 204943) | Microbial mat bacterial communities from mineral coupon in-situ incubated in ocean water Damariscotta River, Maine, United States -... | ecosystem: Environmental > Aquatic > Marine >... | reverse complement strand
AACACATTACAAAGGCCGACAGTTTCGTTATGCTAATCCTATCATTAATAGTAGGCACTGTATGGGCATTCACCAACACAAGGAACCTAATATGCTGAAAAAGTCTTTGGCGGCGCTCTGTGCCGGCCTTATGTCTGTTACCGCCTGGGCGAGTGACGAACCAACCACGCATGAATATATGCTGGACAACGGACTCAAGGTGATTATTAAAGAAGATAACCGCGCACCCGTGGTGATCTCTCAGGTGTGGTACAAGGTCGGCAGTAGCTACGAGCACAACGGTATTACCGGTGTCTCCCACGTACTGGAGCACATGATGTTCAAGGGCACCGACAAACATGCGCCGGGCGAATTTTCACGCATCATCAGTGAAAATGGTGGTAGTGAAAATGCCTTCACCGGTCGCGACTACACCGCCTATTTTCAGCAACTGGAAAAGAGCCGTCTTGAGGTGAGCTTCGAGATGGAAGCTGACCGCATGCGCAATCTAAAACTACTCGATGAAGAGTTTGCCAAAGAAGTGCGCGTAGTGATGGAAGAGCGCCGCCTGCGTACCGAAGATAATCCACAATCACTCACCTACGAACAGTTCGCTTCAACGGCATTTACCAACAACCCTTACAGCAACCCTGTGATCGGCTGGATGAATGACCTCGAAAACATGAACAATGACGATCTCAGAAAGTGGTACGAGATGTGGTACGCACCCAACAATGCCACGCTGGTAGTGGTTGGTGATGTGAATCCCGATGAGGTTTATCAGATGGCAAAAAAATATTACGGCGTGCATAAGCGCGGCGAAGTGGCCACCATCAAACCCAGAATTGAAGCCCCTCAAAAAGGTGAAAAACGGGTGCTCGTCAAAGCGCCCGCCGAACTGCCTTATTTAATGATGGGCTACAAAGTCCCGACGCTGACCCCTGAAAATTCCTGGGAACCTTATGCGCTCGAAGTGCTCGCCTCGGTACTCGATGGCGGCAAGGCGGCGCGATTCGAAAAACTTCTGGTACGTGAAAAACAGATCGCTGCCAGTATCGGCACCAGCTACGGCATGACAGGCCTACACGACGATTTGCTCAGCTTCAGCGGCACACCTGCTCAGGGGCAAACAGTCGAAACACTTGAACTTGCGATTCGTGAACAGGTGCAGCGCCTGCATCACGAGCTAGCCAGCGAGGAAGAACTGGATCGCGTTAAAGCCCAGGTAGTCGCCGCTGATGTCTATCAACGCGACTCGGTCTATTACCAGGCGATGCAGATCGGCGTGCTTGAAACCGTTGGCCTGTCGTGGAAACTGCTCGACGATTATGTCGAACGCATTCGCGCCATCACCCCAGAGCAGATTCAGCAAGTAGCAAAAAAATACCTGATCGATGACAACCTCACCATCGCCACATTGATTCCGCAACCACTGGATAATGAAACGATCAAACGCCGTATGAACGCAGGTGGTGGCCATGGGCATTAACATTGATAGCAAGGCAAAGGGATTGATTACGACCATGCAAACATATAAACACTCACTATTAGCACTATTCACATGCCTCTGCATGCTGGTTGCAATACCAGCCCATGCAACCCCGACGATTCAACACTGGACCACTGACAACGGCGCACGTATCTATTTTGTCGCCGCACCCGGCCTACCCATGGTGGACATTCAATTCACCTTCGATGCTGGCAGCGCGCGTGATAACGATAAAAAAGGCGTTGCCCACCTCACCAACTCTCTACTTGACGAAGGCGCGGGTGAACTAAATGCTGACCAGATTGCAGAACAGTTTGATGCCCTGGGTGCTGACTTTGGTACCGGCTCTTATCGCGACATGGCCATCATGAAACTGCGCAGCCTCACCAACCCTGCGCAGTTAACGCCCGCACTTGAGCTGTTTGCACTCACCCTAAGTGACCCGACCTTTCCGGTCGAAAGCTTTGAGCGCAACAAAAAGCAGACCCTGATTGCGATTCAATCACAACTTCAGTCACCACAGTCAATCATCGGCAAAGCCTTTTTTAAAGCGCTTTATGGCGACCATCCCTACAGCACTCCGTCACTCGGCTTCGAAGAGAGCGTTACGGCATTAACGCGTGATGATATGGTTCAATACTTCAAGCAATACTATGTCGCTAATAATGCAGTCGTTGCGATCGTGGGTGACCTCGACCGCGCCCAGGCCGAGACCATCGTGATTCAGCTCACCAAGGGGCTTGCCGCCGGTAAAGCGGCAGCGCGCGTTGCACCACCGGCAGCAATCGAAAAAGAGGTGGTGATCAATATCGAACACCCCTCAACACAGACCCACATATCGATTGGCCATCCAGCGATGACACGCAACGATCCCGATTACTTTGCGCTTTATGTTGGCAATCACATCCTTGGCGGCAGCGGCCTCACCTCCCGCATCAGTGACGAGATTCGTGAACAGCGCGGCCTTGCCTACAGCGCCTATAGTTTTTTCTCCCCCCTGCGAGAGGCTGGGCCTTTTTTGATGGGACTGCAGACCCGTAATGATCAGGCCAGTGATGCCATCAAGGTGATGTTTACGACGCTGCAAAACTTTATTGACAATGGCGTCACCGCTGAAGAACTTGAAGCGGCCAAGCGCAATATCACTGGTGGCTTTCCACTACGCATTGCCAGCAACAGCAAAATCCTCGGCTATCTCGGCAACATCGGCTTCTATAACCTGCCACTTGATTACCTTGATAACTATAACGAGCACGTCAATGCGGTCACGATCGAACAGATCAAAGATGCCTTTAAGCGCCGCGTTCATCCCGACAAAATGGTTACCATCACGGTCGGTGCCGCGCCACCTGAAGTGAAAGCGGCAACCGGCTTTGAGTAAGCGCAGTGGCCAATAATAGTAAAGCAGGACAGCTGCGCATCATCGGCGGTTCGTGGCGCGGTCGTAAAATCGACTTCGTCACCGAGCCCGGTGTGCGGCCGACGCCCGACCGCATTCGTGAAACCCTTTTCAACTGGTTACAGACTCAGATTAGTGGCGCGCGCTGTCTCGATCTTTTCAGCGGCAGCGGTGCACTTGGCTTTGAGGCGCTGTCACGCGGCGCCAGCGAAGTGGTGATGACCGACCAGAGCAGTGCCGTCACCAGACAGTTACGCAGCAATGCGGCTCTACTAAAAACTGACAGTGCGCAGATCGAACAGTGCAACGCAGACAACTATCTGCAACGCGCCGCGCAACCGTTCGATATTGTGTTTCTCGATCCGCCATTTGAAACAGATGCACTGGAGTGCTACTGCGCACAGCTGGAGTCAAACGGCTGGCTCGCGCCGCGCGCACATATTTACATGGAGCGTGCCAAAGGATCGCCTGCACCAGCGCTACCTGCTGGCTGGCAGTGGCATCGTGAAAAACAGAGCGGTAACGTCTGTTACGCACTGGCCACACGCGGCCACTAAATCAAACCATTGGCTTGTGATAACAGACGCTTAAAATCCAGTCTGTTAAGCTTGCACAACCGACAAATTTCACGGAAAAATCATCATGGGCAAGCGAGCGATCTATCCCGGTACATTTGATCCACTGACCAACGGCCATAGCGATCTGGTGCAGCGCGCAGCACAACTGTTCGATCACGTGATAGTGGCGGTTGCGACCAATCCGGGCAAGGCGCCACGTTTCAGCGCTGATGAACGCATCGAGCTGGCCCGCATCGCACTCGGCGGCATCAGCAATATAGAGGTGTGCGGCTTTAACCAGCTGCTGGTCGATTTTGCACATGAAAAACAGGCCAGCGTGATTGTGCGTGGACTGCGTGCCGTCTCCGACTTTGAATATGAATTCCAGCTCGCGGGGATGAACCGAAAACTGGCCGCCGATATTGAAACGTTATTTTTAATGCCGGCCGAGAAATACTCCTATCTGTCTTCAAGTTTAGTGCGTGAAATCTCATCCCTCGGTGGCGATGTTTCTGAGTTTGTGCATCCCGAGATCGAGACTGCGCTTTGCCACAAAATGCGCTAAAATTAACCCAGTAAAACAGTACGTTTAACGCAGGAATATCTTTATGGCTTTAATGATTACAGATGAATGCATCAACTGTGATGTGTGTGAACCGGAATGCCCCAACGCGGCTATCTCCCAGGGTGATGAGATTTATGAGATTGACCCCGAGCTGTGTACCGAATGCGTTGGCCATTTCGATAATCCACAATGCGTTGAAGTGTGCCCAATCGACTGCATTCCAATGGATCCTGACCACGTCGACACAAAAGAGGTGTTACAGGCAAGATACGAACGCATTCAGGCTGGCGAAGTCGAATAGGGCCTTTTCTCGCCCACGCAAAAACTAACTAATTCTCAACAGCGGTACACATCCTATGCATTACCGAAGCCTACTGTTCACCGCAGCACTATTGATCTTTTCGCCGCTGACTGTAACGGCCTCTGAAACCACCAGGCCACCGGCTGCCGCGATCGCCTCAGCGCATCCACTCGCAACCGAAGCGGGCATCAGTATTATCAACCAGGGCGGCAACGCCTTTGATGCAGCAGTAGCTGTTACTGCTGCACTGGCCGTGGTTGAACCCGCAGGCTCTGGCCTCGGCGGCGGTGGCTTCTGGCTATTGCATCGTGAATCCGACGGTTTTCAGACTATGGTGGATGGCCGCGAGCGTGCGCCGCTGTCAGCCCATCGTGATATGTATCTGGATAGAGATGGTGAGATCATTCCCAGGCTATCGATCAACGGCCCACTCGCGGCTGGCATTCCCGGTGTACCGGCAGCGCTTGAGCACCTTGCAACTCAATATGGTGTTTTGCCGCTTAGCCAAACCCTGGCACCCGCGATTTCGCTTGCGCGCAAAGGCTTTGCCGTCGATGAACGCTATCAGCGCCTGGTCGGTTTTCGCCTCAGAGCGATGCAACAATCACCTGCCGCCGCCGCGATCTTTCTACACAGCAATGAAGCCCCCGATGTTGGCTACATGGTTAGACAGCCAGACCTGGCCAATACACTACAGGCAATTGCCGATAATGGTGCAGCAGGCTTTTACAGCGGGCCAGTCGCGAAAAGGCTCATTGAAGGGACACGCGCTGCGGGAGGTATCTGGACGCTGGATGATTTAACGCAATATAAAATAGAAGAGCGGCCCCCAATAAAGTCGCGCTATCAAAATATTGAGGTCACCTCAGCTGCGCCACCCTCATCTGGCGGCATTGCGCTGGCGACGATGTTTCAGATCCTTGAAAACTACTCGCTCGATAAACTGGATAACGCGACTCGCGTACACTTGATTACCGAGGCAATGCGCCGCGCCTACCGTGATCGTGCAGAGTATCTGGGGGATACAGACTTCGTCTCGGTACCTGTCGAACGCCTCAGCCACCCTTTTTACGCCGCGGGGCTGGCCAGCACCATTCACCCCAGTCAGGCGACTCCCAGCAGTCAACTGCCCGGTATCGCCGATAATCGACAGGGGACAGACACCACCCATTTTTCAATTCTCGACCGCGAAGGCAACCGAGTTGCCGCAACACTATCGATCAACTACCCCTTTGGCGCAGCGTTTGTGCCACCTGGTACTGGCGTGCTGCTGAACGATGAAATGGATGACTTCTCCTCCAAACCCGGCACCCCCAATGTTTACGGGCTAGTTGGTTACCGCGCCAATGAGATCGAGCCCGGCAAGCGCCCACTGTCCAGTATGTCACCCACTTTTCTGGAAAATGAAAATCGCATCGCGATCCTCGGCACCCCCGGTGGCAGCCGAATTATTACCATGGTGCTGCTGGGCGCGCTGGAATTCGCCGCCAATAAACCGCCCCAGGATTGGGTCAGCACACCGCGCTTTCATCACCAATACCTGCCCGACGAGCTGAGCTTTGAACCCGACACCTTTGATAAAGAGACCATCACGGCATTAGAGGCAATGGGCCACAAACTCAAGGCGCGCAGCCGCCAATATGGCAACATGCAGGCGATCCTGTGGGACCGCGTCCAAAACAAAGTAGAAGCCGCGAGTGACCCGCGAGGTAATGGCCTGGCATCAACAACTAAGTAGAACACGCTGAAGTCTATACATGCTAAACCATTACATCGATTGCGTGGTATCAATGAATTCGATAGACTTAAGGCTCAAAAAAACACCAGACACAGCGCCTGAACAATCTCACAAAAACCATATTAAAGACTAATAATCAAAGACTTATATTAGATGACAACACAGCCAATTGCATACCCTGAAGACCGTGACCTGATCAAGTTTCTGTTTTTTTCTACATTTTGTTTAATGGTCGGCACTATTCATGGTGTGTGGCAGATTCAGCCACCGATACGTGAATGGCTCGACTCTATCGGCAGCCCATACGGCGGCCCTGGGCATATGATTGATCCGCTTGCGCATGCCCATATGAACCTGATTGGCGGTGTCGTAACCCTCTGTATGGCGGCCACCTATTACATGCTGCCGAAGATTGCAGGCGTGGCACTGTGGTCGCGCCGTCTGGTCTTTCACACCTTCTGGTGGACAGCAGTAGGACTACTTGGTTTTTACACCACACTCATGACCTTCGGCACGCTTGAGGGCAATCTGCTACTCGCTGGCGACCTTGAAGGCATGGATGCTATGCACCAGATCTACAAGCCGGTCATCGCCACCATCGCCACCGTCATGGGTGTTGGCTTCTGGGTGTTCTTTTTCAATGTCTTTGCCACCATTAGAGCGGCCTATAAAAAGTCATGATTCGTGAATGTGGCTGTCCCAGTGAGTACCCTGAATGGCATAATCAGGACATCGATCTGGGTGGGCAGTGCATCCACACCATGCCGACCTCGTGCTTTTTGCACATGCCGATCGCTTACGAGCTTTACGCAAAGCGACAGCAGACAGACATTGAAAACCTCGAGCTGGAAGAAAAATGGCCAGGGCTATCATTAACGCAATCCGGCATGTTCCGCGGAAAACGCATTCGCCTGCTAACACATAACCGCTCGGCATCACGGCGCATCAGCTATCTACCCAGCCCTTTTAATGTGCGCGTACAAATTCACAAAGGGAATATAAGCACGGTACAGATACCGGTGCGCGAGATGTCGATTGGCCTGATTGAATCAGGTAAACGCCCTAAAGAGCTTTATATAAGCCACCTAAACTGCCCTAGCTGTCAGAAAAAAGAGGGCAGTGACAGGATCATGCTACTGCGTCACTGGATAGAGGCACCCGGTCTTAAACGGAAATAAATTCCACCTGGCATGTCTACTCCGCAGCCGCCGCTTTTGACTGCTGCTGAGCAAGCGGGAAATAGATGATTTTTTCATCATCTGATTTTTTAACTCGAAGCTTCACCGCCAGCACATCTTTCGCCGGGTCACTCACCCTCACAACACGACGATAAACCCCAAGAAAGCCATCCTGTATTGCCTGCTGCCACTTCTGAGAACCTTCCATTCGCAGCGAGACTACCAGTTCATTTTCAGGTTTGCGTCCTTTCGTCACCAGTACCATAAATTCGATCATGCCTGCTTTAACCTTTGGCGGACGGGTCTGCACGGTGACATTGATATCCTTTTCTTGCCAGCTTTTTGTGGGTAACTCATATGAGTTTTCACCGCCAACACAGCCTGTTAACAGTAGTGGTAATACCAACAGTAGCCCAGCCACTTTCATCATTCTCTTTTGAACACTCGTTTGAATACTGGCAAACATCATTCTGTTCTCGGTTTTAATTTTAATTTTAAACTACAGGTCTTTTTTATCATTACGTAGCAGGCTATCTAACTCGGCCTCTTTGCGCTCATTCTCTGCCTTGGCATCGCTGTCTCGATGACGATAATCGACCATATAATAGATGATACCGGCCATGATCACACACCAGGCAACGCCAATTGGAATTCCCCAGTCAAACCATGAACGCTCGTAACCTGGGCGCACTCCCCAGAATGGAAAGGTCAAACCAATCGCCACCAGTAACAACACTCCAAAGAGTGCAAAAAACCAATACGGGATTCGATGTTCCGAGGTCTCCATCTTCTCAACCATCTCCCAGTCTTCGAGTCCACGCTTGGCATAGCGCTCCTCCTCACTGGCATAGCCCATCTGATCGTTATCAATCTTGCCCCACTCCGCCTCTTTCATCGGCTCAAGTGTTTTTTTGCCTTTGGAATCATTACTCATCCGTTACCCCCGATCTACTAGATGCTGTACCCGGTAATGCGCAGTCCAGCCATCATCGGCTGATACCCGCACAATAAATGTCGTTAGCCCCTTTGCCAGGCTATTATTAAGCTTCAAATTCACATCTTTACGGCCAGCTGTCTCAAATCTAACGTCTGTCGTTTCTAATGAATACATTGAGGCAGGTAAGCCTTCAACTTCAATCGTCAATGACTTCTCATCATAAATCTTATTCGCAATATTCACACGGTAATTAGAGACCTGCCCACCATGCAATATCTCAGCGCGATAGACGGTCAACTGATAGGGCTGATACGACCATAGACCCCAGACAAACAGGCTAAGGCCGAGTAGAAAAACTGGCGAAATCAAGAGCGCACGCTGCTTGCCAGTAGTCATTTTCGCAGTATCAGCATTCGTCAGGTTTTTGCGCTTGCCAAACTTTAATCGTAACAGGCCCACACCACCTTTTTTCTCATGCAACTTATTACATGCAGTGATGCATTCACCACAGTTGGTACAACTATCAAAAGTTTTGGTTTGACGAGGATCGATACTGACCATGCAGGATGTGACGCACAAATTACACTTTGCACATTCACTCGCGCGTGTTTCATCATATTCAACATGAAGGGTGTCGCGTGTTTTAAATAGATATTGCCACATGCGATAGATACACATATAGCGGCACATATAGTGACGGATCACCGCCAGATTCACCAACGCGATAAAAACAAATACAGTATAAATCCAGTGCAGAGAGCCAGCCAGTCGATCATCCTGCTGAAATGTCACAAAGGACCAAATAGCCCCTGGCGAATTAAAATAGAGCATCGGAATCAATGCCAACAACATAGACACAAGTAGCAACTTAATACTCAGCAGTACCCAGTTACCCCATTTGTTTTTAGCGCTGGCAATGCGCGCAGACATCTCATTATTCCAGTCAACCACGGCACGCTTACCCAGATGCTTTTCAGTCACTCTATTGGCCCAGTTAGAAAAGGTATTCTGCGGACATGCCCAGCCACAAAACACAGTTCCCAACATCGAATACATAATGACCAGCATGCAAGCAGCCGTCAGCCAGAAACCAAACACCAGAAAGAAATCAGCGAACCAGACCTGTCGTCCCAGGATGACAAAACCAGAAGAGACATCGATACGGAAGATCCCCAGCACGGGTATCAGAATCATCAGCGCAATAAAGCCATACCGAACCAGCCGGTTCTTCCAGTAAAGCCCTTGCTGTGGGATTGATGACGTTGATCCAGTGGAAACCACCGGAATCTTACTCAAAGCTTCGTTGGCACTCATAAATAATACCTTCCTCTTAACCGCCAAGCTTACCACATGAATACGGCCTGTTTCAGGTGTAATCAAAGCCCCATAGAGCCTGAGACGCCATTCTCACTAGTACGCCATCAATTCCATAACAAAAATAGCAATTTTTCCGCTTTTGATGTCGATAAGCGGTTGAGTTTTAGGGGAGGATTGGATATAGTCGGCCTTCGGTCTAGCCCAATGCGGGGACATCAGGCCAGACAAAAACAAGATATATTTTAGAGGAGAGGGGCTATGATTGAACAGATTGGCGCAAACATTTTGATTCCACTTGCAGTATTTTCATTTCTAATCGTTGGTGCGTATCTAGTTTCTGATACCGCATTCAAAGATGTTATCAAGCGTCGCGGTGAAGGCCAATAAGCCCCCCCCGACAACAGATAAGAAAAAACCCGGTATAACCGGGTTTTTTTTCGTCCAAAATTCAACATGGCGAGCAAGCGCTAAATATCACGCCCCAGTGGACTGATCGCCTTCATTTGCTCACGGTAGAGCGCCGCCTGTGCCAAATTGCCCTCTCGCAGCTCCAGCTGCCACATCCCCTTTAATGCTAACTCGTGATCGGGGCGCACCTGCAAAATAGCCAGTAGCGTCTGCCGCTCATCTCTACCCTGCGCCATCATCTCCGAAAAAGTCACCCACATCGCATCTGCGAGATCGAAGCCGATCCAGCGATCCTGCGGATTAGCCTCATAGGCAAAGCGCATCAAACGCTGCGCTTCTCTCGCATCACCCTGAATCGATGCTAACCAGCTCTGCACGGCAAGCCCAGTTGCCACATAGCTGCGCTCGAATGCTACTTTTTGCATACTATCGACCTTCAGCAGCGCCAACGCCTCATCTAGTGATGGGCGTTTATTCAACAGCGAAGCCAGCAACTGCGCTAATGCTCCACCATCGCTGAAACGTAGCCGCGGCAGTGCGTATTCCAGCTGGGGCGCCCACTCATCCTGCACCACGCCCTTCCCTTCATTGATCGTCCCCCAAAAACGACCGAGCCAGGTCCAACCACCCTCCCCGCCCGTTGCTGCCGACTGCTGCTCAGTCGTTAATCGCTGTAGATTGGCCAATAGTGCTGGTGCCCCGCCAAACTCGTCCCTGGGGCCAACCAGGCCAACTCGGAAGCCGTCCACAAACAGCATTGCTTGTGGAAAAACCTGCTCGAAGCTACGCAGTACAATGCTCATCGAGCGCGCATCAAATTGATTCAATGCGAGCCACTGCACAAACAAACCGCCATCATTCAAACGCTGGCTGGCACGCTCAAATTGCTGCACCGACAAGAGCGCGCTACGCCCAACAAGGTCAGGGTGAAAGAGGTCTCCAATAATCACATCATAATACCCATCATCCGTGCGCAGGAAACGTCGTGCATCATCACGCACGACCGTCATCTGCTGCATCACCCCGCCATTAACCGGCACAAACAGCTCAGAAGCAGCATCAATCGCCCCCTGAGATAACTCTACGCCTGTGCGCACTAAATCAGGGTAGGCGAGCGAGCCCGCGGCTGAAATACCGGTACCGATGCCAAGAAACAAAACCGATTGAGGCGCTGAATGTAGCATTAGGGGCAGGCGTGCCTGATTCATTTGAGCCGCCACTGCAGCGGGGTCCGAAGACGCGTCCATCCGCTGCAGATCACCCAGCAATAAACGCTGACCATCCTGACGCTCGATTACATGCGTAATCGAAACCGCATCCTCGTGCAGATAAAGGTCTTCCGTATCGGTTTGCGATCGAGGCAGTAATACATTCACGGCGGGCAGATTAATCACCGGTACTGCCAGTGCTATCACCAGCAAGCCAGCCAACCAGAACTTAGTTGATTGAACCCAGACCATACCGCAAACAAACAGCATTACCGCAGCCAGCACAATCGTAGCCGGCGCACCAATAAACGGTAAAAGAATAAAACCTGTTGCTATCGCGCCCAGCGCCGCCCCCACCGAATTGGCGCCATATAGCTGCGCGCCTACCGATCTATTTTGCGATGCGCGATCCGCCTGATGATACGCGCTCAGTAATGGCAACCATGCACCCAGTGCCAGGGTCACCGGCAAGGTTAACAGCGACAACATTATTGACTGCCACCACAGTGCGTCAAACAGTGATTCATAGTGTGCATTCTCGGCCCACTCGGCAAGGTATGGCAGCCCCCACAGGCTTAACATCGTAAACGATGCGGCGATCACAGGAAGTATCGAAAGCCATTTTGAGGATGAACGTCGTCGCACCAGTGCGCTACCCAGTGCAACCCCCACTAAAAAGATTGCCAGCATCACCGCCAGCACATATTCAGTGCGTAGCAGTATCATGCCGAACAGACGTGTCCACGCCACCTGGAGAATTAACGCGGCAGCGCCAATCCCCGCATATGCAATGAGATATCGATTCGCCAGCCACGAGGCATCCACACGATTAGTTTCACCGCAAGGCGTTGCCCTGGTACCACGTGAAAGCAGGAATACCAATATTGCAACCACAAAACCGAGGATAGCAACAAGGCGAATCGAAACCGTCCAGCCAAACAGCGGCAATAAACCAAGGGGTAACAGTGCCCCAAGCGCGCCACCGAGCGTGTTAAATGCATAGGCCTTACTTAACGAAACCGAGCTACCTGAAATCATTACGAGCACCATCGGAAAACCGAGGCCTAATGCGAATGCAGGAATAAACAACACCAGAAAAACAATCAGACCTTGCAGGCCATACCACTGCAACAAACCACCACCAGCGGTGCTAGCACCAATCCATAGGTCAAGTGTCTGAAAAAACTGCGGTGTAAACCAGGCAAACAGTGCCACTGCTACTTCCAGTAATGCTAAAACTAACAGTGGATTTCGTAAGCGCTGAACAAAGCGCGCACCAAGCAAGCTACCACCACCGAGACCGGCCATGAACGCAGAGATGGTGACGACAATGCCAAAGATGCTGACACCAAACTGGAGCGACAACATACGCGCCCACAACACCTCATAAGAGAGTGCGGCCATACCCGACATGGCATAGACAAGCGCGAGCGACCAGGCCCACCATGCGCTTCTTTTTTGAATGGAATACAGCAAAATCCGCCCCACTTATGCTTTACACAATGACCACTGTAATCCCCTTGGCGATAAAGGCTTAGAGCGAATCACCAAGGGTATCAGCGAGTAGAGGAGAACATCAACCGCGCCGTGATCGCGCAGCGAGATTTATAGCTTAAAGGGGAAAAACCAAACAATTGCAGTGACCGCATGTGCAAATGCAAGGAATACTGTAAAACCGGCGCAGATCATATGCTGTACAAATAACTGCTTTCCAAATAGCGCCATCTGCAGCCCGATAATTGCTGTGGCAACAATCAAAATCAGCAATAGCACGCCCATATAAAACAGGATTTGATGTTTTTGCTCATCATCAATCGCAACCGCTTCCCCTAGCACCACTTCTTTTTCGATAAAAGGTGCGAGTACGGAGTGAGCGCTATCTGCATCAGGCTCATCTGCAGCAAAGACAGAGGTGTTAACACTAGCCAGCAATACTGACGTTAATAAAACAAACAACATTGAAACTCGAGAGAATAATTTCATTAGTCAGTCGACTCACTGTTGTTGCCGCGAGGTTTGCTTGCCGCCAGCTTGGCAGCCTCTTCTTTTTTACGGGATTCAGGTGTCGTGCCAGCAAACTTCCAGTAAAGAATCGCCATCAAAATAGCAGGAATAAGGACCATTGGTAGCAAGAAAATAAAAATCATCCATGGCGTATCAATCGTCACATGCAGCCAGCGATAGCTATCCGCAGCGAAACAGGCAGTGGATGCCGTCGCAAAACCAGAAACAAGAAGGGTAGATAAAAGACATTTCATATTAAAACCTATAAATTACGGTGTCTGGGCAGTCCGAAAACCGAAAAAGTCAGATGCAAAGTTCGGCCAGGCATAATTTCGATGGTATGTAGCTGTTGAGAATGGGTCGCCCTTCCACGAACCGCCGCGCAACACTTTGTAACGCTCTTCAGTCTCTTCAAACTCAGCCATTTTCATCGCCTTGGCCGAGCCCTGGCGTGGTTCTTTAGCTTTTTTCACTGTAAATATATCGGCAGGCGCGACACTTCCCGCATACGCTGAAAAGTCATCTGCGGTCCACTCGCTGACATTACCCGCCATATCAAACACACCGTAAGGACTCACGCCACCGGGGTAAGCATTGTAGGGCGTGGTGCTGCCAACACTATAATAAGTATTAAGGCGTTCAGCATCCATGGTCTCCCCCCAGGGCCAACGTTGTCCATCAGTGCCGCGAGCCGCCTTTTCCCACTCAGCTTCAGTAGGCAGGCGCTTGCCAGCCCAGGCAGCATAATCCGCTGCATTTTGCCATGAGACCATCGTGACTGGGTGCAGCTCCTTCCCTTCTCCGATTTTGCCATCCTTCCAGTCAAGCGGAGGACGATGACCTGTTGCCGCAACGAAGCGCGCGTACTGCGCGTTGGTCACTGCATATTTATCAATCTTGTACTCATCGGTATAAACCGTGTTTTGTGGTCGGTTATAAACATTCGACTGTTTCCGATCCGTCCCCATGAGGAAATCACCGGCAGGTATAGTGACCATTTGATTAACATCTTTCCATTGCTCGGGTGTTAACAGCGCCTCTGCTTCTGCAACGGTGTAACTAGCCTGCTGCTCATCGCCAAACTCGAAATCAACCTGCCTAAATAACTCTTCACCAGCCGCACGAATATGTTCATGCTCAACCGCTAAGTCGATTCCGGCCTTGTCTCGCATATCATGCATTCGATTAGAACCCAGCTCTAATACATGAATCGTGCCGCCAACCAGTGAGAGCACAATACAGGTCACAAATGTGGCACCGACATAGCGCTTACGCACCATGCGCTGCTCATCACTCAACGGAGTTTGGTTTTTTATCATATTCATAATCGCAACGTATCTTATGTCATCATCAAAAAGAAATTACAATTTTTCTGATGATCCATCCTGTTTTGCTTGAAAACGCTTGTGGAATTTTGACTTTGCCGAACGGCCATAAACTTTCTTGTTCACGATCTCACCAATCACTCCACCAATCGCAGCGGCCTCGACCGCTAGAATGACGACAAGTATCCAGTAACCA
>Ga0316207_10003462_pt1 | contig 14604 bp, 3 predicted proteins | sample 6weekpyrite_MG_FD_204943 | JGI IMG/M metagenome (GOLD analysis project Ga0316207, IMG submission 204943) | Microbial mat bacterial communities from mineral coupon in-situ incubated in ocean water Damariscotta River, Maine, United States -... | ecosystem: Environmental > Aquatic > Marine >... | reverse complement strand
AAAGGGCTGGAGAAAAATGCGGCTCAGGTTTTTACACTGTTTGCGTTATCGAACTTGTACATGGCTAGAAAGGAATTGGCTATTTCATAGGCGTATTACGCCTAAAACCTGCCCTATGGGCAGAAAACATCCAGCAGTGAGGGCAGAACCGCTTGTTTTTAGGTGTTTTCTAAAAGATGGGGAGCTTATTCAGAGGCTCCTTAATTTTAGGTTGTCCAGTCGAAGGGGGTCACTTCACATTTCCCTGGCACGTGCACATGCTAAGGAGGAAACAAGATAATAGCTCACTCCTTGCATATGAAGCCAATAGGCAATGTTACGGTGGTAATCAGCCGTTGGTTCAAAGGCAACATTTATAGAACTTGGTGGCGTATTTGTGAGATCGAGCAGCTCGCGATACCCGGCTAGACTATTTGGGGTTTTAACGGCCTTAGTTTTTCCTGAAGGCCAGGAAATAAGGGCATCATGCGACTTTTTGGCAATATCGATCGTAATAAGGAGCTTGCCGGTAGTATTATCAATGTCAGTCATTTGCATCTCCTTGTAAATCATCAATGTCAGAATTAATGATTTTGATGCAAATGGCTCACCTAATATACACAATTCCGTTTGTACTCTGGGCGGCAGTTAGCGGCTTGTTTGGGATAGTGCCCAGGCAGCACTCAACTGGGGGCAAGTCTAATTTGCTTGGCATCAGTAAACGTGGAGATGCGTATCTGCGAACATTGTTGATTCACGCTGCCAGGGCAGTGATCAGAGTGGCTGAGAGCAAGCCAAATCATGAAGGAAGCTGGCTGGGAAAATTAATGGAGCGGCGGAGCAAGAACGTAGCGGCGGTGGCACTGGCTAACAAGAATGCTCGGACTGTCTGGGCGCTACTGACGCATGACAGGAGTTACGAGTCCGACTATGAACCATTAGTTGCATAGTCATGGTGTAGCGCAACACAATAGACTTTTAAAAAGAAGAAATCCTCAACCGATTGCTCAGGCAATCATTACGTGATGGCAAGACAGGTCAGACCGTGGCAGGTAAAACCTTTTTAGTTTATTGTCCCAGTCGCTAGTAAAAACTATGCACTTTAGTGCAAGGCTTTAGCTGCTACACACTTACGCTATGGTATGATTTATGAGAGAGCAGCGACGAAGTGGGCATACATACGGTAAGTCTTTTGATGGTTCACGTGGTCTGGTTGACTAAATACAGGTAACCAGTTTTGAAGGGTGATATTCAAGAGATATGTCGAGAACTGATAATTCAAATCTGTGAGGCGGAAGATGTGCGCATATTGAAAGGAGTTGTTAGCAAAGACCATATCCATATTGAGTATCCAGCGAGGTTATCAGTAAGTGACTTTGTGAAGCGTCTAAAGGGAAGAACCTCAAGTATAGAACTTAAAATCCGTCGACTGAAAACGGTCGTGCAAGTTCGATTTCTGCCCCGAGCACCATCACTTCAATTAACTTCATCACACTTGCCTTATCCCTGTTACATAATTGCATTGTGACTTATCAACTTTAATGGTGAATGTTAGCGCTTGGAAAGAACCGCAACCTGAGCTGATAGTGTTGACAGCGTCGGCATCATAATTCGTTGTTAGCTACTTCAAAAAACTCACAGCCTCACAGGCCGCCGCGTAAAACGCGTGTAATCCCATGACGTGTACCCCACGCATGCGATGCATGGGGATGAAATGGTTGTCGAAAAAGTTAACATATTTAATTAATAATAACACTCTAATGTTCGGTAACTTTCTAATAAATAAACGTTATTTTTATATGGCATAAACTATGCTGCGACTGTCATGGGAAGATGGGGTCATTCGTTTTTTGTGAGCTTACTCCTCTGCTGTTTTTCCTTGTTAATTTAATAGTGGTTAAGGCGCCAGCCTTTTCGTGTTGGGATTTTGATAAAGCTGGGTTGTCGGGATTGGTATAAAAATAATTAGCTAACAGGGGTGGGTGTTATGGACAGGGATTTTTTGCAAAAAGGGATTAATAACTTTTCTTCGAACCGTGAGAGTGTTTTGACCGAGCTGATTATTATAGATAGCCGGGTTCCTCATCTTGAAAGTTTTATATCTCACCTCAGGCCTGGAATAGAGGTTTGTTTTATTGACGAAACCGATAAGCCTTTGGATGTAATCAGCAGTATCCTCGAAAAACAACAACACGTCCGCACACTTCATCTTGTTTCTCACGGCAGTCCAGGCCATTTGCACACCGGTGCGGATGATATAGATCTAGTTGCTGTTTTTCAGCATCAGAAACAAATAACTGCTTGGCAATCGGCTCTGTCTGATAACGCCGAAATCCTCTTGTATGGTTGTAATCTTGCTAAATCTATTCAAGGCCAGGCATTAGTCGGTTTATTGTCTGAACTGACAGGAGCTTCGGTGGCTGCATCAAATACAGCAACAGGTTCTGCTGCATTGGGTGGCGATTGGTTGTTGCAATTTAGTACGAATCACATTCGTTCTGAATTGGCGCTGACCGAAACTGGCAAAGCACGGTGGCGTGGCGTACTTGAAGACGCATTTGGTGAAGAGGAGCCTGTTCATACCTATAAACCGGGCGACCAGTTTCAGCCATCAATCACCGCCTTGGCCGGTGGCGGCTGGGTTGTGGTGTGGGCATCCAATGGTCAGGATGGCAGCAGTTACGGCGTCTATGCTCAGGTATATGATGCCAATGGTGTCGCCGTGGGTTCTGAATTTCAGGTTAATACCACAACCTTATCCAATCAATATGAGCCAACGGTAACGGCCTTGAATGGTGGTGACTTTGTGATTGCCTGGCGTGATAGTAGCGGCAACGATGGCTCAGGTGATGGTATTTTTAGCCAGCTATATGATGCCTCCGCCAACCCTGTTGGCAGCGAAACGCAGGTAAATACCTATACCAGCAGCACCCAGTATTGGCCTCATATTGAGGCGCTGAGTGATGGCGGTTACCTGGTGACTTGGTCTTCCAATGGCCAGGACGGCAGTAGTTACGGTATATATGGCCAGCGTTATGATGCCGCCGGCACTGCTGTGGGCAGCGAGTTTCAGGTTAATACCATCATTTCGAGCTCCCAGACGGAATCTACTGCAACAGTATTGGCGGACGGCACTATCGTCATCGCCTGGGAGGATCAGGGCGGTGCAGATGGTGATAGTTATGGCATCTTTTTTCGCCGCTTTGATACTGATGGCACAGCCCTCGATGTTGCTGATGTCCAGGCCAATGCCACTACCACAAGTGTTCAACAGAATGTTTCCATCGCCGCACTGAGCGGTGGTTCTTATGCAGTGATATGGCAATCAAATGGCCAGGATGGTTCAGGCTATGGTGTCTATGTCCGTCTGTTCAATGCCGATGGTAGTGCTGCCAGCGGTGAGATCCTGGTCAATGAAACTACCAGTTCAAATCAGAGCGACCCACAGGTTGTCGGCCTGACAGGTGGTGGCTTTGCCGTGGCCTGGTACAACGCTTCTGGCGCTGATGTCTATGTGCGTGAATTCAGTGATGTTGGTATACCGGTTGCTGGCGAGCAGCGGGTCAACACTTACACCGCTTCGACTCAATCAGAGCCCAGTCTTTCTGCGCTGCCTGATGGTAACTATGTGGTGGCCTGGCGTTCCTCTAACCAGGATGCTGATAATACCGATGGTGTTTTTCAGCAGATATTCGGTGCTGCTAGTGAGTTCAATCGTCAGGCCAATCCCACCATTGAGGATATGGCGGGTAGCATTACTTTTGATGAAAATGCCGTCAATGCAGCCCCCCAGTTGATCGATGCCCTGGTGGCGGTGGGTGATATTGACTCAGCCGATTTCGATGGCGGTGAACTGTTGGTGACCTACATCCAGAGGGCGCAAACCGGCAGTGCTGAAGATCAACTCAGCATCAACAGCCAGGGCAGCGGTGCCGATCAGGTTGAGTTGATCGGCACAAGTGTGCGCTACGAAGGTGTCGAGATTGGTGTCGTCAATGCGAGTGACAATGGCCAGGGCGGCACGGCCCTGCGCATTGCTTTTAATGTCAACGCCAGCGTTGAAGCGGTCGAGTCTGTGCTACAGAACTTGGCCTATGGCAATAACTCCAACAGTCCTGATACCCAGCGGACTATCAGCATTCGCCTGAATGACGGTGATGGTGGCACCAGCCAGGCCGTCACGGTTGAGATCAATGTCACGCCGGAATATGACGGCACCGTTGCGCTGTTTGAAGAAGAACAGGTCAACACCTACACGCCCAGTACCCAATATCAACCCGCAGTTGCGGCCCTGAGCGGTGGTGGTCATGTGGTGGTATGGACTTCCTATAATCAGGATGGGGGTGTAAACACGTATGGCATCTTTGGCCAGCGTTACGATGTCAATGGCGTGGCGGTAGGTGAAGAGTTCCAGATTAATACCACAACGGCAACTACTCAGGATGAGGCGCGTGTAGCCGGGTTGGATGACGGTAGCTTTGTGGTGGTGTGGAATGATCACAGTGGTGCTGATGGTAGTGGCCAAGGTGTCTTTGCTCAGCGCTATGCCGCCGATGGTTCAGCCTTGGGCAGCGAGTTCCAGGTCAATACTTACACCTCCAGTACCCAATGGGAACCCGATGTCACGGCTGTTACAGGTGGTTTTGTAGTGACTTGGAGCAGTAACGGGCAGGATGGCAGTGGCTATGGCATTTTTGGCCAGCGCATCAACAATGATGGCACTGCCAATGGTGCCGAGTTTCAAATCAATACCACCACGGCCGGTAGCCAGCAGGTCCCGGCGGTCGTGAGTTTGACTGGTGGTGGTTTTGTCACCGTCTGGGCTGATGGTAGTGGCAGTGATGGTAGCGGTTGGGGTATTTTCGGTCAGCGCTTTGCCGCCGATGGCAGCACCGTTGGCAGTGAATTTCAGGTTAATACCACCACCAATGGCACACAATCTTCTCCAGCCGTAGCCCAATTGACTGATGGCGGTTTTCTGGTGGTGTGGGAAGATCGTAATAATAACGATGGTAATGGCTATGGTGTTTTCGCTCAGCGTTTTGATAGTGGCGGTAATGCGGTCGGTAGCGAGTTCATCGTTAATGAAACCGCCAGTGGTCATCAACAGCAGCCCCAGACAATCGGTCTGGCAAATGGCGGTTTTGTCATTGCCTGGTATGGCCAGAGCAACGATGTCTACCTGCGTGAATATGCCGCCGATGGCACGGTGGTAGATGGTGAGCACCGGGTTAATGAGAATACCAGTGGCACTGAATACGAACCAACACTTGCCCACCTGGGCAACAACAATTACGTAGTGGCCTGGCGCGACACTAATCAGGATGGCAGTGGTGACGGTGTCTTTCAGCGTATTTACGGTGATGAAGCTGACTTTAGCCGTCAACAAAACCCGGTCATTGCCGGTTTTACTGATGCTGTTACCTTTGCCGAAAATACAGTCAATACCGACCCACAACTGATTGATGTTAGCGTTGCTTTGTATGATGCTGATTCAGCCAATTTCGATGGCGGCAGTTTAATCATCAGTTATCTCAAGGGTGGTAGTGCGGACGACCAATTGGGAGTGCAGGATCAAGGCACGGGAAGTGGCCAGATCGGTGTTTCCGGCAATAACATAAGTTTCAGCGGAATTGTGATTGGTGCGATCGATGTCAGTGATGACGGCCAGGATGGTGCGTTGCTGCGTATAACACTCAATTCAGACGCCAGTGTTGAGGCGGTTGAGAGCCTGCTGCAAAGCCTGACCTATGCCAATAATTCCAACATACCTGACTCAGAGCGCACCTTAGAAGTTCGTTTGTGGGATGGTGATGGTGGCGCCAGTGAGGCACAAGCGCTTTTAGTAACAGTTACCAGAGAAGATGAAATTGTCTCTACCCCGGCACTGTTTGAAGAAGAGCAGGTTAACACCTACACCCCTAGTACCCAGTATCAACCGGCAGTTGCCGCCCTCAGCGGCGGTGGTCATGTGGTGGTGTGGAGTTCCTGGAATCAGGATGGAGGAGCCTCCACTTATGGCGTCTTTGGCCAGCGTTACGATGCCAACGGCGTGGCTGAGGGCGAAGAGTTTCAGGTCAACACTACCACGGCAAGCACTCAGGATCAGCCACGGGTGGCCGGGCTGGATGACGGTAGCTTTGTGGTGGTGTGGGAGGACAGCAGCGGTGCCGATGGCAATGGCTGGGGTGTCTTTGCTCAGCGTTATGCTGCCGATGGTTCGGCCTTGGGTGGAGAGTTTCAGGTCAACACCCACGCCGACAGCACCCAGTTCGAACCCGATGTCACGGTAGTGAGTGGTGGCTTTGTCGTCACCTGGAGTTCCTGGAACCAGGATATCGGTGTGTCTGACTACGGTATCTTTGCTCAGCATTTTAATAACGACGGTAGCGCCAATGGGGCAGAATTCCAGATCAACACCACTACTGCCGGTAACCAGCAACTTTCGGTTGTGGAGGGTCTGACAGGTGGTGGTTTTGTTGCTGTCTGGGTTGATCAGAATGGCACCGATGGTGATGGCTGGGGTATCTTCGGTCAGCGTTTTGCCGTCGATGGCAGTGCCTTAGGGGTAGAGTTTCAGATCAATACCACCACCAGTGGTACGCAAACTGCTCCGAATATTGCGCAGTTGGCTGATGGTGGTTTTCTGGTGGTGTGGCAAGACCAAAGCGGTAATGATGGCGCCAATTATGGTGTGTTTGCTCAACGTTTTGATAGCAGCGGCGCTACGGTTGGCAGTGAGTTTATCGTCAACGAAACCATTGCTGGCAATCAATACCAGCCCCAGGCAATAGGGCTGGCCAATGGCGGTTTTGTCATCGCTTGGTATGGCCAGAGCAATGATGTCTATCTGCGTGAATATGCCGCTGATGGCTCGGCAGTGGATGGCGAACACCGGGTCAATGAAAATATAAGCGGCGCAGAATATGAACCGACGCTGGCACACTTAGGCAATAATAACTTTGTGGTGGCCTGGCGCGACAGCAATCAGGATGGCAGTGGCGACGGTATCTTTCAGCGCATTTACGGCGATGAAGCTGACTTCACTCGCCAGCAAAACCCGGTGCTGGATGACCTGAAGGCGCAGGCGGATTTTCTTGATACCGACATCAGCGCTGCCCCACAATTGCTCGATACCGATGTCGATGTCATAGATCTGGACTCCGCCAATTTTGATGGTGGCGAACTGGTGATTCATTATCTGGCCGGTAGTAACGGCAACGATGCCCTTGCTATCAATCATCAAGGCGCAGGGGCTGGCCAGATAGGCGTTTCAGGTAGCAGTATCTCTTATGGTGGCACCATTTTCGGTACCGTTGATGCGAGCGACAGTGGCGCGGCGGGTAGCGATCTACGCATTGCGCTTAATGCCTCGGCCACACCTGAGGCGCTGACAGCGCTGCTGCAAAACCTGACTTTTCAGAATGCAGTGGGTGGCGATGGCACCAATCGTTATCTGGGATTTAGGCTTAGTGATGGTGATGGCGGTGTCAGTGAGGCGCAGGATATGGCTGTGCGTATTCTCAGCTCGGTACCACTGCCGATTATTTCCATTGATGATGTGGAAAACACGCTTAGCTTTACCGAAACCGAGGCACAGACACCACAAATTCTCGATACTGCTGTGCAGTTTGAATATAACGGTGTAAGTGGCTTTGATGGTGGTTATCTGTGGTTGGTTCAATCGACAGGTAGTATCAGTGCCGATAGCTATGCTGTTAACCACCAGGGCACGGGGGCCGGCCAGATTGGTGTTTCCGGCACGGATATCAGTTATGGCGGTACAGTTATAGGTACCATAAATGCCACATTTGACGGACTGGCTGGTAATAATCTGCGCATTGATTTTAATGCCAGTGCCAATGCCGAGGCAATTGAACAACTACTTGAAAATCTAACTTTTTACACTACTTCTGATGGCCCGGCGGCGAGCCGTATTTCTCACTATTACGTCTATGACGCCAGCAATACCTGGGCGTGGTCAGGTAATATCACTATAAATGTTGCGCCTGAAGTGGATGGTGCCTCATTCCTGTTTGATGAGACTCAGGTCAACAGTTACATGGAGGGCAACCAACAGCAGCCCCGTGTGACCGCGCTGGATGATGGCGGTTATCTGGTGGTATGGCAGTCAGAGTTGGGGCAGGATGGTGAGTCCTGGGGGATCTATGCCCAGCGTTATGATACAAATGGTGTCGCTGTCGCGCCAGAATTCCTGGTTAACAGTACAACGCTCGGTCAGCAGGGTGAGCCTGTTGCCGCCGGCCTGAATGATGGCAGTTACATCGTAGTCTGGCGTGACTACACGACCGGCGATGGTAGTGGCGATGCTGTTTTCGCTCAACGTTTTAATGCCGATAACAGTCCGGCGGGCAGTGAGTTTCTGGTCAATACCACCACCAGCAGTAATCAGGATCAACCCTCTGTGGCAGCAATCAGTGGTGGCTTTGTTGTCGTATGGACAGATCAAGGCGGTGCTGATGGTTCCAATTATGGTGTTTTTGCCCAACGTTACCAGAATGATGGTACAGCCCTGGGGGCTGAATTTCAGGTTAATTCCTTTGTCACTAGTTGGCAGTATGAGCCTTCAGTTACTAGTTTGAGTGGCGGTGGTTTTGTAGTGAGCTGGAGCTCCTATAACCAGGATGCCGGTGTAAATGATTATGGTGTCTTTGGCCAGATCTACAATGCTGCGGGTGCAACCGTAGGTTCTGAATTTCAGATCAACTCTAGCACTGCCAATGATCAAAGTATGTCGGATGTCGTCGGTCTTAGTGGTGGCGGTTTTGTTGCTGTTTGGCGCAGCAATCATGATGGCTGGGGTGTGCATGGACAGCGATTTGATGCCAGTGGCAATCCGGCCGGCTCGGAATTCCGTATCAATACCCCTGAAACAGGTGCTGGTGGTAATCCAGCCGAAGTGGCAGCCCTGGATAGTGGTGGCTTTGTCGTCAGTTGGACCAATGGCACAACCATTTATGCCCAGCAGTATGATGCCTCTGGCAATGAAGTGGATGGCCCGACCCAAATTAATAGCACCACTTTCAGTACTCAATACCAACCCGATATTGTCGGTTTACCGGGTGATAATGTAGTTGTGGTGTGGAGTTCATACGGTCAAGAGGCCGATGGCTCAACTAATACTTACGGTATTTTTAGTCAGATATTAGGTACGCCTAGTTCCCTGACACAGCAACAGGGCCCCGTGATCGCTGATCTATCACAAGTGGTGACATTGAGCGAAGACGATGTCAATGCTGCACCGCAATTGATTGATCCGGCCATGCAATTGACTGACACGGACTCAGCTAATTTTGATGGTGGTCGTGTGTGGCTGCATCGTTTGACCAGTTATGGCGAGGCCAACCAGCCTTTTTATTCTGGCATTGATGAGCAAGATCAGCTCGGTGTTAATAATGAAGGCAACCTACCCGGGCAGATTGGGGTTGCCGGTAGCAATGTCAGTTATGGTGGTACGGTAATCGGTATCATTGTTTCAGATGGCAGTGACGGCAGTGATCTGATCATTGATTTCAATATCAATGCCACTGCCGTAGCGGTTGAGCAGTTGTTGCAGAATCTCACTTATGCCAACAACAGCGATGATCCGCAGGCCAGTCGCACCTTTTCGATTCAAATAATGGATGGCGATGGTGGCACCAGTGCCCCAGGCGTGGTGCGGATTGACGTCACTCAGGATGTCGATGGCGCCGTCGCCGTCAATGACGAGCAGCAAGTCAACACCTATGAGACGGGCGTTCAGGATACACCGGCCATAGCCGCGCTCAGTGGGGGCGGCCATGTAGTGGTCTGGGCCTCTAATGGCCAGGATGGCTGGGCTGATGGTATTTATGGTCAGCGTTTTAACGCCGATGGTGTGGCCATTGGTACCGACTTTAAGATCAGTGACTACACGCCCAATGACCAAAATGAACCCGCCGTGGTTGGCTTGGCTGGTGGCGGCTTTGTGGTTGTATGGCAGTCAAGCGGCCAGGATGGTAGCAGTTGGGGTGTCTACGGCCAGCGTTTTGATGCTGACGGTTTTGCCGTAGGCGCTGAGTTCCAGATCAACAATGCCACTTCGAGTGCTCAAACCCAGCCTGCGGTTGCAGCCCTGAATGATGGTGGTTTTGTGGTGACTTGGACTGATCAGGGTGGTCTCGATGGTAGCGCCTATGGCGTCTTCGGTCAGCGTTATGACAGTGGTGGTAATGCTGTTGGGGCAACTGAATTTCAGGCCAATACCTTTAACTCCAGTTGGCAGTATCAGTCCTCTGTGGTGGGGATGGCCGATGGTGGCTTCATGGTGGTTTGGAGTTCGTATTCTCAGGATGCTACCAATACTTATGGCGTCTTTGGTCAGCGTTATGATGCCACAGGTGCGACAGTTGGCAGTGAATTCCAGATCAACACCTACACCACAAGCACACAAGATTTGCCTTCTGTGGCAGCGCTTGCCGATGGCGGTTTTCTGGTTACCTGGGAGTCTACAAATCAGGATGGTAGCTCGATTGGTGTTTATGCCCAACGTTATGACAGCAGCGGCAATACGGTGGGTGATGAATTCCGCGTTAATGCCACCACCAGTGGTTCACAAAGCCAGCCGCAAGCGGTGGGGCTGGAAGATGGCGGGTTCGTTGTTGCTTGGACCAACGGCGAAAACGATGTCTACTTCCAACAATATACTGCGGCGGGTGAGCGTGTCGATGCTGAGACCCTTGCTAACCAGACTGATGGAAGTTTTGCCCGCCAGCCTGCACTAACAGCTCTGGATAACAGCAATTTTGCCATGGCCTGGGCCGCATGGAACATCGAGTTCAATACTGCAAGCAGTTATGGTGTTTTTTCACGTATCTTTGGTGATCAGGCTGATTTTGTCATGCAGGCTTCGCCACAACTTGAAGGGGTTGACCCAGTCGCTGTCTTTAATGAGAACGATATCAATGTTGTGCCCGGGGTGATCGACCCAGCGGTGGTTTTGCAGGATCTAGATTCGGCCAACTTTGATGGCGGTCGTCTCACTGTCAGCTACCTCACCGCCTATGGCGATCGTGACGCCTTGGGTATGGATGTGAGTAGCCAGGATCAACTCTGGATCCGCGATCAGGGTACGGCAGAAAATCAGATAAGTATTCTGGGTGCAAATGTCTCTTATGGCGGCACGCTGATCGGTAGCTTCGTTTCCAATGGCCAGAATGGCGCAGCCTTGGTGGTGGACTTTAACGCCAATGCCACGCCTGAGGCGGTTGAGGCGCTGATCCAGAATGTGACCTACGGCAATACCTCGGATAATCCGGCCGACTCGCGAACCATTGTCTTTAATGTCACCGATGGTGATGGTGGCAGCACGGGTTCACGTCCAATTGAGATCCAGGTCAACACCCAGGTTGATGGTGTGGTGCCATATTTTGTCGGTGAGCAGGTGGTTAACACTGAGGTGGCTAATCAACAGCAAGTGCCTGCCGCAGCCGGTCTGGCTGATGGCGGTTATGTAGTTGTTTGGCAGGCTAATGTTCATCCTACAGATTCGGGCTGGGGCATCTACGGCCAACGTTACGACGCCGATGGTAATGCCGTGGGAGGTGAAATTCATGTCAATACTAGCTATGTCACCAATACCCAGGATCAGGCCCAGGTCGTTGGTCTCAGCGGCGGCGGGTTTGTGGTGGTGTGGCAATCGAATGGTCAAGACGGCAGTGGTAACGGCGTTTATGGGCAACGCTATGATGCGTCCGGAAATCCTGTTGGATCTGATTTTCTGGTTAACAATGCAACTACAAGTTCACAAAACCAGCCATCAATAGCTGCTTTGAATGACGGCAGCTTTGTGGTGACCTGGACTGATCAGGGAGGACTTGATGGCAACGCCTATGGGGTGTTTGGTCAGCGTTATGATAGTGGCGGTAATGCTGTGGGGACGACTGAATTCCAGGTCAACACCTTCACCTCCAGTTGGCAGTATCAGTCCTCTGTTGTCGGACTGGTGGATGGTGGATTTGCCGTAGTTTGGAGTTCTTATGCTCAGGATTCTACTAATGACTATGGCATCTTCGGTCAACGTTTTGATGCCACAGGTGCTGCGGTTGGCAGTGAATTTCAGGTCAATAGCTACACTACATCTAACCAGGAGTTACCATCAATCGCTTCCCTGAATGATGGTGGTTTTATTGTTGCCTGGCAGTCTGCTGGGCAGGACTTGAGCAGCAATGGCATCTATGCTCAGCGTTACGATGCTGGCGGCAATGCCCAGGGGGCAGAGTTCCGGGTCAACAGCACGACATCAGGCAGTCAGGCGGATGTCACTGTGGCTGGGCTGAATAACGGCGGTTTTGCCATTGGCTGGACCTCTGGCAGTGATGTTTATTTTCAGCAGTACGACAGCCTCGGTCGTCAAATAGATCCTGAGATCCTGGGCAATACTCATGTAAGTAGCATTCAGGCCGCACCTGTCCTGGCAGCGTTGCCGGATGGCTTTGTCATGGCCTGGGAGTCATACAATCAGCCTGTCAATCCTGATGGTACTGGCAACAATACCTACGAGATTGTTGCCCAGCGCTTTATCAATAATTCTCCAAACCTGTCGCCTGTATCGGTCAGCGGTGATGAAGACACCACTATCATACTTACCGACGAGTTGTTTGAAGGAGGTTTTAACGATCCACAGGGCGACCCCTTACAGGCGGTTCGCATTGTGACATTGCCACCTAACGGTACCCTGACACTGAATGGCGTGCTGGTGAATCCAGGCCAGCAGATCAGCGTGGTTGACCTGGAGGCGAACCGGTTGGCATTTTTGGGTGACCAGGATTTTTTTGGTGTGACTCAGTTTGCCTGGACAGCTTCCGATGGTGATGTATTTTCTGATGATTTGGTGCTGACAAATATCACCGTCAACCCAATTAATGATGCCCCTGCACTTGAAGCTGGCAATGATGATACAGGCAACGAAGGGCCGGGGTTTTTCAGTCATACCATTACCATTGCCGACCCCGATCCGGATACATATCAGGTCACTGTAGATTGGGGTGATGGCTCGGCGAATACGGTGTTCACCACCACTGATAATACCCCGACGATTACTCATAACTACACGGATGATGGCGTCTATAGCGTCAACGTAACTGTCAATGATCAGACCGGTCAGCCTAACAGTGAAGAGACCGACAGCTTTGAGGTTACGATTGATAATGTTCCCCCCACAATCAGTTTGCTTGGTGCTGCCGATGTTGAACAGAACCAGGTTTATACACTGACGCTGAACAGTGTGTTTGACTGGGGTGACGATACAGTCACCGAGTACATCGTCGACTGGGGTGACGGCACCACGCCTGAGAGTTTCTTCGCACCCGGTGATGTTACCCACACCTATGCGACAGCGGCTGATTACACTATTAGTGTTGATCTGGTGGACGAGGATGGCACTCATCAGGATGCCGGTATCAAGCTGCTTCAGGTCAGTGCACCGGCCGAGGCAGTTGTGATAGATGCAGTGGCCGGTGCCACTGTTGCTGAAGGGGCATTGTTCCAACGATTAATTTCTTTCAGTGATCCCACTGATCAGAATACGGATGGCTGGGATTATGAAGTTGACTGGGGTGACGGCAGTGCGAATAGCACGGGTGTAAGTTTTGATCGAGATTTTCTTATCAGTCATGTTTTTGATGATGGTGTTGATAGCAATACCGTTTCGGTAACTGTAAGTGACCGCAGCAGTTCACCGCTGCAATCAGATACGATTACATTTGATGTGAATGTGACCAATTTGGCGCCCTTACTTGGCTTGACGGGTGCTGGCAGTGTCAATGAAGGTGAGACCTATACCTTAACTCTTGCCTCGCTGGTTGACCCTGGTGCCGACACGGTCAGCAGTTATGTCATCGACTGGGGTGATGGTAGTTCGATCGATACGGTTGGGGCACTGGGTGATGTCACACACGTTTTTGACGATGGCCCGGACAGCCACACTATTACCGTTACGGTCACCGATGAAGATGGCAGTTATGACTTCACCAAGACCATTGCCGTAAACAATATTGCCCCGACTATTGCCTTGAGCGGTGCAGACAATGTTGACGAAGGCTCGACTTATACCCTGGCCTTGGGAGCAGTGACTGATCCCGGTGTAGATACGGTCAGTACCTATCGTGTGAACTGGGGCGATGGTTCAACTGAAGATTTTGCCTCAGCCGGTGATGTCAGTCATATCTATGCCGATGGCGTTAGCACACCCACTATCAACGTGACCTTGATCGATGAGGACGGCACACATGCCGGTGCCGGCAGCAAGACCATCACCGTTAACAATGCTGCACCAACCATCGCTTTGGTTGGGGCCGACAGTGTGGATGAAGGTTCTAGCTATACACTGACCCTGGGCGCGGTGAGCGATCCCGGTGTGGATACAGTTAGCACCTATCGGGTTGATTGGGGCGACGGTACGGTAGAAGACTATGCTGCCGCCGGCGATGTCAGCCATGCCTATGCCGATGGTGTAAGCACACCAACCATCAACGTCACGCTGATTGATGAAGATGGTATCCACAGTAACGCAGGCAGCAAGACCATCACCGTTAACAATGCTGCACCAACCATCGCTTTGGTTGGGGCCGACAGTGTGGATGAAGG
>Ga0316207_10003461_pt1 | contig 14610 bp, 15 predicted proteins | sample 6weekpyrite_MG_FD_204943 | JGI IMG/M metagenome (GOLD analysis project Ga0316207, IMG submission 204943) | Microbial mat bacterial communities from mineral coupon in-situ incubated in ocean water Damariscotta River, Maine, United States -... | ecosystem: Environmental > Aquatic > Marine >... | reverse complement strand
CGAGCAATTTCTTGGCAGGCTTGATATGCGGAATCGGTATTTTGCGGTACAGTAGTCAAAATGGTTTATTGAGTTATGAGGTAAATATGAAAATAATTAATGGCATTGTTATTGGTTTGCTTTTAGGTTTGGCTGTTGGGCTCTGGGCTGGTGTTAATATTGGTCGAGATGTACCAATTACGAGTAATCCATTTGAGAAAAAGACTGCCTCGCAAAAATTCAGTGATAAAGCAGAGCGTTTTTATGACAAAACTCGTGATGCCTTTAATGAAGAATTTAAATAATTGAGTCAAAGAGTTAGACATCTTGTTGCTCGCTGATGTCTCTGGCAATCATTTCAACAGGGCTGGGTTCTTTAATCTCTTTTTTTGCACTGATACCCATTTCAGTAAAGCGCTTGGCGCTTGGTAAGACTCTGCTGTCAAATGAGCCAACGGCTTTGTTGAAATGTTCAACGCTTTTCCCAAGACTACTACCTACATTTCCGAGATGATTGCTGAAGGCTGAGATACGTTCGTAGAGGGTAACGCCAAGGCTGCGTATTTTGTCGGCATTATCTGCCAGGGTTTCTTGACGCCAGCCAAATGCAACTGCACGAAGTAAGGCAACAAAGCTACTCGGCGTCGCCAGTATAATTTGATCACTCATGGCATCTTCTAACAACGAAGGGTCACGTTCAAGCGCCGCACTTAAGAATTGATCGCCGGGGATGAACAGCACCGCAAAATCTGGTGTGTCTTCAAATTGACTCCAATATGCTTTTGCAGCTAACTCGCGAACGCGGTGGCGAACATTTTTAGTGTGGCGAATAAGGTTTTCTTCTCGACTACTATCATCGTTGGCTTCGATTGCTGAAATATAGGCATCAAGAGGGGCTTTTGAATCGACAACAACAGCTCTTTTACCAGGCATGCGTATTACCATATCAGGCCTGAGACGCCCCTCATCTGAATTGGTCGACTCTTGTTCATAAAAATCGCAGTGTTGCACCATGCCTGCCAATTCAGCGAGTCGTCTAAGGGTCATTTCACCCCATTGTCCACGGACCTCTGGGCGGCGTAAGGCCTGTACAAGGTTACGTGTTTCAGATTGCAGTTTGGCTTGATCCTGGGACATAAGTTCAAGGTGCTGTTTTAAGGAACCATAAGCTTCACGTCGATCTTTTTCCATATCGCGCACCTGTTTCTCGGTTTTTTCTAGGGCATCGCGGATTGGTTTTACTAGCTCAGATATGGACTGTTCTTTTTTATCTAACTCAGAAGTAGCAGATACTTGGAATTTTTTTAGGTTCTGTTCGGCTAATTTTAGGAATTCATCACTATTGTGTTTTAGCGCTTGACTTGAAAGTGCTGCAAAAGAGGCACTAAGATATTCGCGATCTTTTTCATCCGAAATCAATTTCTCTTGGTAGGAGGCCCGTTCATGTTCTAAGGTCGCTTTTAATGCAGCCGCTTGCTCACGCAAAGAACTGGACTTCGATTCGCCGTGAATATATGCGATCAGATACCCAGCCGCAGCAGCGAGGATTCCGACCGTAACCAGTATTGAAAGTGTCATTGTTTCCACGACACTACTGTATCATTATTGATGGGTTAAGTTGATACTATTTAGTGCAAGCACTATCAATTGCTTGAAGCAATTCGTTCATATTGTAGGGTTTACTAAAGTAATATTGAAATTCACCCTTCTTTGTAGATTGATGTTCCTTGGGGATATCGTTTGAGGAGAGGGCAAATATTGGCGTGTTTTTAAGGTGGCTCAGAGTTCTTAATGCATTTAACATGGTTAATCCATCCATGCTGCTTAATTCAACATCAAGTAATATGACATCAGGAACTATTTGTGTTGCGACATGTAAGGCCGATTCAGCGTCGCGCGCAGAAAATAACTCTATGTCGCTATAGGCGGAGAATGATTGGCGGATTAACTCGAGCTCCATGTTGTTTTCTTCAATATGCAATATTTTTATCGTACGCTGGCGGCCATTATCTGATGTCGTTTGCTCCGTGTTTTTAGGCTGCTTAAGTGTTAGCCAAAAAGTAGAGCCAGAACCCTCATTATTGTCTGCACCAATGTCGCCACCCATTAGCTGAACGAGCTGATAACTAAGGGCAAGGCCGATGCCACTACCGTCTATAGCACTTTTCTCACGCCCGAGCCGGTGAAACGGTTTAAATAATTCATGGATAATGTCTTCAGGTATACCGATTCCAGTGTCCTTAATAATGATCTTACAACTGTCATCTGAATCCTTTGTGACAGATAAATCTATTCTTCCATTTTCTTTATTGAATTTAATCGCATTTGATAAGATGTTGACGATGACTTGCTGCAGTCGCGTTGCATCCGCATGGACAAGTGTGTCTGCTGCGCAATCATTTGTATAAGAGAGTGTAATATTCTTATCTGTGAGTGCTTTTGAATGCATTTCGATGGATTTTTCGATCACATCATTAAGATTTATTTCTGTGTTAACCAGAGATAAATAGCCTGATTCGATTTTTGATATATCTAATACGTCATTGATCAGGTTAAGCAGATGCCAACCTGAGTCGAGGATATGTGTAAGATTGTTTTTTTGTAATTCCGTTAACGTTTTATCATGGTCTAACTGAAGTAGTTGAGTATACCCGAGGATTGAATTGAGTGGTGTGCGTAATTCATGACTCATTTTTGAAATGAATTCTGATTTGGAGCGGTTGGCATGTTCTGCTAACTCTTTGCCTTTTCTTATTTTCTCGATGGCGGTATTGTCAGTGTTTCTGGTTTTTAAAATTTTTCGTGATCTTTCGATGCGCGCTTGTACTGCGCGCTTCAAGTAGTCGATATTGACTGGCTTTGATATAAAATCATCACTGCCTGATTTAATCGTCATCATACGAATACTAATATCTTGTTCTGAAGATAGAAATACAATAGGGATATTATCAAATTCGCTGTTTTGTCGAATTGTCATTGCGACTTCAAGACCTGAGCATTCAGGCATGTACATATCTAGAAGTATCAGTTCAGGTTTGAAAGATTTAATTTCATCTAACGTTTGCATAGGGTCTAACAATGTTTGGACACTCATGCCATCACTGATGAGTGCAGCTCCATGCAATTGCAGTATATCAGGGTCATCATCAATGATGAGTACGCGATATGGCGAATCAGGTTTTATGTCACACGCCATTTTAATGTTTGATATAAGAAGGTTGAAATCGATTGGTTTGGTTATGTACGAATAAGCACCTGTGCGAATGGCATTAAGTCTTGATGCCATGTCATCATTAACTGAAACAAAAATAACCGGGGTGGATATATTATTGTCTCGAAGCACTTCGACAGCGGCAGCGCCCGCAAGGTGACCTTCTTCAAAGACCATGTCCATTAAAATTAAAGAGGGCTTAAATTGTTTAGCGACATCCATTATTTGGGCTGGATGTAAAAGTACCTTAACGATGAAGCCGTGTAACTCAAGATGATCTTTAATAATATGAGCGGCGTCTGCGTCATCATCTACGACAAGGATTTTATTATTACTTCTGCTGATGACGTTAGTTTTTACAGGGTTGCTTAAGATGCTATCTGGTTTTACAAGCATTTCGTTACATAAAGTGAAAAATGCCTGTTCAATTTCTTTTTTTACAGCCTGATTTGGGGTGGATTTTTGTATTGAGAGTTCTTTAACTATGGTCTCGGCTTTCCGAGCGCTCGTGGATATTTCTGTGTAATTAAATGTTCCAGCAGTACCAATGAGGCTGTGCAAAGCAAGGCGAAATTTGTTTAGGCTGCTTAGAGACCAGCTTTCATCGTTAACGGCTTTCCAAAGTTTATTTAGTGATTCGAGCTTGTCAGGAAGTTGTTCGACAAATTGCTCGCGGAGTTTGCTAAATTTACGTTGGAATTTTTCTTCAGCTGATGTCATAGGATAGTTAACGGCATTACTTATTGTTTCTTAAGTGATTGTTCTTTTGTATTTAGTCCCGTGATGTCTCGGTTCTGCTGAACCCATTTAAGTATATCAGCAGGTGTGTCAATTAAGGCAGTAGCTCCCCATTTAGCAGGGTAATCTCGGCTATCAATATAGCCAAATAATGCGGCTAGTGTTGGCATATTAGCATTGCAGCCGGCTTCAATATCGCGCTGAGCATCACCAATATAGAGGCTTTCAGTGACATCGCAGCCCATTTTCTCACAAGCATATTGAAGTGGCAGGGGATGTGGTTTTCGCTCAGCGAGAGAATCACCACTGATAATACAGCTACTTCGCTGTGTGAGCGAAAGCTCTTCTAGTAGCGGTTCGGTTAACCAGGCTGGTTTATTAGTTACGACACCCCATAGAATACCCGCGTTCTCTAACTGTGATAACACCTCGGCCATTCCAGCAAAGAGGGTTGTCTTAACGCTTAGATTATTGCGGTAATAGTCAAGTAGTTGGTCCCTGAGCTCATCAAATCCATCGCTATCTTGCTCAATATTAAAGGCATTTTTAATAAGTATAATGCCACCATGAGATACCCAGGGGCGTATAGTTTCGAAAGGCAGAGGTTGTTTACCATTAATCTCGAGCACATGATTGAGTGCTGCTGCGAGATCGGGGGCGGTATCTAATAATGTGCCGTCGAGATCAAATAGAACCGAACGTAGTTTAGGAAGCGACGCGTTCAAAATCGCTTATTCAGTGTCACAGCACACAAGGTAGTTAACGTCCACATCGGAACCCAAGGCATAATTTTTTGTGATGGGGTTGTATGTCATGCCCTTCATGTCGGTAAATTTAAGTTTGGCATCGCGTGCCCATGACTCCATTTCTGACGGGCGTATGAATTTTGCATAGTCATGTGTGCCTTTGGGCAACATTTGTAATATATATTCGGCGCCCACAATAGCAAAGAGATAGGCCTTCATATTGCGATTGATGGTTGAAAAGAACACTTTGCCACCGGGTTTTACCAGTGTTGAACAGGCCTTAATGACGGATGCAGGATCTGGCACGTGTTCAAGCATTTCCATGCAGGTAACAATATCAAAGCTATTTGGCATTTCTTCAGCTAATTTTTCAGCGGTACATTGCCGATACTCCACTTCAACGCCAGATTCTAGTTTATGAAGCTTAGCAACAGAAAGAGGCGTTTCTCCCATATCGATTCCGAGTACATTCGCGCCTTTGGCAGCCATGCTTTCTGAGAGTATGCCGCCACCGCAGCCAATATCAACAACACTCTGTCCACTTAGACCTGCTAGTTGTTCAATATAACCGAGTCGCAGCGGGTTTATCTCATGCAGTGGTTTGAATTCACTTTGTGGGTCCCACCAGCGATGAGCAAGTTCTTCAAATTTGGCGACCTCAGCCGCGTCAACGTTAGCGTGTTGCATATTATTTAACCAAGATCGTAATGTTTTTCGACATATTCACGGATTTCCCACGTACAGGAAAGGCCGGCTGGGAAGATCACAAGATCGCCTTCCTGAAGATGTATGGGCTCACCGCCATCGGGGGTGACAATGACATCGCCTTCGAGCAGATAGCATTTTTCCTGTTTATCGTAAGTCCACGGAAAGGTAGAAACGTCCTTTTCCCAAATTGGCCAATCATATACCCCTATCACATCGAGTTTGGCCGGTGATGGGTTATGTTCAATGGTAATTTCTGCTGACATGCTATTTTCTCTCGTAATTCATATTTTCTAGCTATTATATACGATGCAGGGTGATGATGGACGCTTGTCTTTGTGATAAACATCAGTGATAGTGCATTTATGAGGCCTTTAACATATTTATTCCTGATTATGGCGGTTGCAGCGGGCTTATACCTATTGGATTCGGCTGATTCTGTGAATACGGCCCCTGAACAGGTTCAGGTGCTACCTGCCACATCGAGCGTACCGGTAATAGCAAATAGTGCCGAAAATATGGCGTTTGATATTTCAGTACATAATGCGGATGAGCTTCGAAAGGTGTTAGAACGGGCAGAAATGCTTGTATCCAGCCCTAAGTCGGCAAGTCAGCCTGCCAATATTGCTCTGATGCTGCATGGCCCTGAAATAGAATATTTCTCAATTAATAAATACGCGCAATACAAGGATATCGTCGATCTAGCAGCCCGCCTTGATGCATACAACGTTGTCGAATTAAAAATGTGTGAAACAGCGATGAAGGATTTTGGCATCAAGAAGGATGATATCCCCGGTTTTATTGAATTTGTACCTAATGGTGATGTTGAGTTGAAACAGTTATCACAGCGCGGTTTTTCAATTATGTAGCATTAATTTGCTGTTGCCATTTTTTTACCTCGATTAATAACTGCTCCTCATTTACACAAGTTAATTGACGCTTGTTCAACTTTTGTTTTCCGGCTACCCAGACATCGGTTACCTGCTCACGACTCGCGGAATAAACAATCTGTGATATTGGATTATATAAAGGCTGTGTTTCAATCGCGTTTAAATTAATGGCAGTAATGTCGGCTGCTTTATTAACTTCTAATGAACCCGTAATAGCATCTAAGCCAAGTGCCTTTGCACCATTAATGGTGGCCATTCGCAAGGCGGTGGTTGCGGTAACCGCTTTCGCATCCATGCTGGTGATTTTTCCGAGCAGGGCGGCGGAACGCATCTCACCAAACATATCGAGGTCATTATTGCTTGCAGCACCATCTGTACCCAGAGCAACATTGATACCGGCATCGATCAGTTTTTGTACAGGGCACAAACCACTGGCCAATTTTTGATTAGATTCTGGACAATGAACAACATGGCTGCCTTGAGCTGCGATGCTTTTAATTTCTTCATCGTTAAGCTGTGTCATATGTACAGCGACAAGCTTGGGTGACAGGCAGCCTAATTTTTCGAGACGTTGTAATGGGCGCATACCGGTCGTGTCCAGTGCCTGGTTAACTTCGTCTGTTGTTTCATGGATATGCATATGAACAGGAATGTCTAATTCTTCGCTGAGTGTAAGAATTTTTTGTAGTGGCGTGTCAGATACAGTGTAAGGGGCATGAGGAGCGAAGGCAGTTGTCAGTAAAGGTTTATCTCGTAGTTGATCGTGTAGCTGTAAACCCTTACTTATATATTCATCAGCATCATTGGCCCAAACAGTGGGGAAATCGATAACAATCAAACCAAGACAAGCGCGTATTCCGATATCATTAGCGATTTTGGCTGTTTCATCAGCAAAGAAATACATGTCATTAAAGCAGGTTGTGCCACTGCGTAGCATTTCAGCTATAGCCAGCTGTGAGCCTGTTCGAACAAAGTTTTGATTTATATGTGTTTGCTCGGCTGGCCAAATATGTGACTGTAGCCATTCCATTAAGGGAAGATCATCGGCAATACCTCGAAATAAATTCATTGCAGCATGTGTGTGACAATTAACGAAGCCAGGCATGATGGCGTGTTCGGAAAGTATTTTGTGCGATGCCGCGCTGTATTGTTGAATAGCTTCTTGCGTAGGCAAAATATCGATAATCAACCCGTTATTAATAGCGAGACAGTGTTCTTCAAGTAAATCATTGTTCGTATTAACGGTGATGACCCAGCGGGCTTGCAGTAAGAGATCGATTTTTTTCATGTTGTTATTCTTGTGGCTTAGTTCGTAGCAATATTAGCACGTCTAGTTAGCTTCACTATATGAGCAGCCTAGCCTGTTTCTGTTGTGTTTTGGGCGAAGTACAGAAACTGGAGGGAGACTAAGTTCCAAGTTGAAATTTAATGCATTACTCATAGAACCCCGCGGGTCTAACCGTTGTCCCAACGGTTCAGGGTGAAAAAGTGCCCGCAAGGTTGCGGGCAAATAAGGGGAGTTACACCTAGGCAACATGATGCTGTCTAGTGATTAAAATATTGCATTAAGTATGCCAATAAATACTGGTAAACTGATGTAGTAATAATAACAATAGGATACTAGGTAAAGTTAATGTTGTTATTTCGGATTGATTTTATGAATAATCGTTAATTTGACGGGTTTAGTCATCATGTTGACAGGGAATGATGTATGGCCATTGAAATAGAGCGTAAATTTCTCCTTACAAATGATAGTTGGCGTAAACAGGCTGATGTGGGTAATACAATGCGTCAGGGATACTTTGCCGGGCCTGAGGATAAGAAAAAACGTGCCTCAATCCGTGTTCGCATCGATAATGAGGGGGCCTATATTAATGTAAAGAGTTATAAACTGGGTGTGAGTCGCCAAGAATATGAATACCCCATTGACCGTCAAGATGCAGAAGAAATGCTTGAGACACTTTGTGAACGACCACTAATTGAAAAAACACGTTATAAAGTATTATTAGGGCCACACACTTGGGAGATTGATGTCTTTGCAGGTGACAATACAGGACTGATCGTTGCCGAAATAGAACTTGAAGATGAAAATGAGGTGTTTGAAAAACCCGCGTGGTTAGGAAAAGAAGTATCAGATGAGCCTCGTTATTATAATGTGTGCTTGATTCGGCACCCTTATAAGGATTGGTAATGCAAAAGGCTTGCGTAGTTAAAAGTATCGAAACGCGGATCGATATTGCTCAGCAAACTATCGAGGTGAGTAATGGTGATTCGGTGTTGTTTCATGCGCGTGTTTCGACAGCACTAAATGGGCCAGGGGAACAAAATGGCAGTGAGTGTACTCCTCGAGGAAGGCACATTGTTCGCGCCAAGATTGGAGCCGGTTGTAAATTAAATACGGTGTTTATTGGACGCAGACCAAGTAATGAAATTTTTTCAGAGTCACTTAATCAGCAATTTCCAGATCGCGATTGGATATTGACGAGAATATTGTGGCTGAGTGGCTGTGAGCTTGGTATTAATCGACTTGGTTCTGTGGATACGATGAGACGTTATATTTATATACACGGCTGTCCGGATGGAACACCAATGGGGGTTCCGGCATCACACGGTTGTATAAGAATGACAAACGACGATATTGTCACGTTATTTGATTTGTTGCCGGTAGGTGCAAGCATTTTAATTACTGAATAATTTTTTACTGCGCACGAATTTAGGAATTTAATTTATGTCTCTTGGCCCGATGATGTTAGATGTAGAAAGTACTGCTTTAACGAATGAAGATCGAGAAATACTTGAGCATCCATTGTTAGGTGGCGTCATCTTGTTTGCGCGCAATTACGAAAATCCCAAGCAGGTTAAGTCATTAATTAGCGAAATTCATGCAGTGCGTAAAACACCACTATTGATTGCAGTTGATCAAGAAGGGGGACGGGTACAACGTTTTAGAGAGGGGTTTACGCGCTTGCCTGCAGCTGCAGATTTAGGGGTCGTATACAATGACGATCGTAAATTGGCCTTGCAGCTGGCGGAGCATACAGGTTGGATTAATGCGGCAGAGTTACGTGAAGTCGGTGCCGATCTCAACTTTGCCCCTGTGCTGGATTTAGACTACGAGACAAGTAGCGTCATTGGCGATCGTGCTTTTCACCGTAGCCCGGAAGTGGTTGCTGATATTGCACACAGTTATATGCGTGGAATGGAACAGGCGGGTATGTCTGCTGTCGGTAAGCATTTTCCTGGGCATGGTGCTATCGCAGCTGATTCACATGAAACAATTAGTATTGATGAACGTTCTTATAACGATATTCGTAATGATGACATGCTGGCTTTTGAGCGGATGATTCACTTTGGCTTACCGGCTATTATGATTGCACATATCATTTATACCCAGTGTCATGATCAGCCGGCGGGTTTCTCGGGTTATTGGTTGCGTGATGTACTACGTGGCGAATTGGACTTTCAAGGCGCTATCTTTACTGACGATCTTTCTATGCAGGGGGCGGCAGCATTGGGTGACATTGTTGCGCGTGCACAGGCAAGTCTAGAAGCGGGTTGTGATATGTTTTTAGTCTGTAATGATCGCGATGCGGCAATTAAGGTGCTGGATAATGTGAAAGCTGAAGTGAACCCGGCATCGAATAGCAGGTTATTACGATTGCAGGGGGTGAATCGTAATAACCTAGATCCGATACGGGATTCCCAGCGTTGGCATCAGGCAGCAAAGGCTGTTGAAAGCTATAGCCTTAAAGAAACCTTGGATTTAGAACTATAAAATGGCTGTGTTAAAATAACCGGCAAGTTATTACTGGAAAAACTAATGGATTTTGAAAAATTGTTAGAACAGATCACCCGTTTTGGTGGTGAGGACGCGTGGGTTTATCAAATATTTATTGTTGTTCTCATTGTGTTGTTGGGAAATTTTATATTAATGCGTGTATTAACGCGTCTTGCTCGACGTTTTGAAAAAACACAAAACCCCTGGGATGATGCTTTCTTATCGGCGTTGCGTCGTCCATTAAGATTACTGGTTTGGATTGTTGGTATCTCATTAGCCGCACAAATTGCCCAAGGTGTTTCAGACGCAGTTATTTTTAGCGCTATCACACCGATGCGCGATGTGGGGGTGATTGCATCTATCACCTGGTTTCTTGTGCGATTTATAAAAGCAGCTGAGGAAAACATTCTTCAGTCGGGCAAGGCAAAAGGCAAAGAAATCGACAAAACCACTGCGGATGCGATTAGTCGGTTATTAAGAATTTCAGTATTAATTACAGCCTCATTAGTTGCTATCCAAACATTAGGTTTTAGTATTTCTGGTGTGCTGGCCTTTGGTGGTATCGGCGGTATTGCAATTGGCTTTGCGGCTAAAGATTTACTGTCGAATTTCTTTGGTGGGTTGATGATTTTTCTTGACCGACCTTTCTCTGTCGGTGACTGGGTTAGATCACCCGATCGGAACATTGAAGGGACTGTTGAGGCCATTGGTTGGCGGCTAACACGTATACGCACATTTGATAAACGGCCTCTGTATATACCTAACTCGGTATTCGCGAATATTGCAGTAGAGAATCCGTCGCGTATGTCACATCGGCGAATCAAGGAAACTATTGGGGTTCGCTATGACGATGTAGATAAACTTGAAGCAATAATCAGTGATATAAAAGCAATGTTACTAAACCACCCTGACATTGATTCGTCTATGACGTTAATGGTGAACTTTAATAGTTATGCTGCTTCATCGCTGGATTTCTTTATTTACACGTTTACAAAAACAACTGTCTGGACTGAATATCACGAGGTAAAGCAGGACGTTTTGTTCCAAATAAATGCTATTATCAGTAACCATGGTGCTGAGATGGCTTTCCCTACATCAACTATTCATATGGCGGATCCATTACTTTGCCATAAGGTTGATTAAAAAATCAGTTATTACTTTTTATATTATGAAATCTATTATTTCCAGGAGTTAGTATGAGCAACGAATCGAATCAAGAGAATCACGCTGAAAAGGAGTTGCAAATATTACGCGCGGTTAAAATGGTGATTACAAATGTTATTAAAGATACCACCACCGATCCTGGTATGAAGCATCCTTTGTCTGATCCAACCATTAATGATATTCGTCAATGTTTAGCATTAATAACCTCACGTGAAAACGAACTCTCACCTATGGTGAAGCGTCCACATTTTACTGATGAACCACAAGATAAAGTCGTTGTGTCATTATCGACGCCGAAGAAAGACTCATAATTGTCAGATTCGATTGAGTTGACACCCGATGAAGTGAGTCAGGTGCTTGAATCTGCTGACCGCCTCTATACATCGGCTGAAGTTAATACTGCCATCGATACGATGGCGAAAAACATCACGGCTGAACTAGAAGATAAAATGCCAGTAATCCTGTGCACAATGATTGGTGGCATTGTGACGACAGGGAAATTACTTGAACGCTTGGATTTCCCGTTAACAATTGATTACATTCATGCCTCACGATATCGTGGTGCTATGGTCGGCACAGAACTGCACTGGCTAGCCCGTCCAACTGAATCATTAAAAGATCGCGTTGTTTTGATTGTTGATGATATTTTTGATGAGGGTCTAACGTTAGAAGCTCTCGTTAAGGATTGTTTAGAAGCGGGAGCTGAAAAGGTATACTCAGCGATACTGGTAGAGAAAGACTGCCATAAGAAATCTATGTTGAAAGTTGATTTTACGGGTTTGGTTGTTGGCGATCGTTATGTGTTTGGGTGTGGCATGGATTATAAAGGACACCTGCGTAACGTTGCTGGTATTTACGCAATAGCTGAGGTGGAATAAATTATGTCAGATATCGCTGTTATTGGTGGCACCGGTCTTACCTCAATTAAATCTTTAGAGATTACACGACGTGAAATGGTACGTACTCCCTATGGTGAACCTTCAGGCCCGCTGACCCACGGTGTGCTTTGTGGGCAGAGTATTGTTTTTCTCGCACGGCACGGACAGGGGCACACGATTCCACCACACGATGTTAATTATCGTGCGAATATATGGGCGCTTAAATCAATTGGCGTAAAGCATGTCTTGGCAGTTGCGGCTGTTGGAGGCATTCGAGAAGATCTTGCACCTGGAAAGCTCGTTGTTCCAGATCAAATTATTGATTACACGTGGTCTCGTGGGAACACTTTTTTTGATCGTGGTGAAAGTAGGGTTAAACATATTGATTTTACTTGGCCATATTGTGAATCGATGCGTCAAATCATCATCGAAGCGGCTAGAGCCGCTGACATTGCTGTAAGTGATAATGGCACGTATGCAGTAACGCAGGGGCCACGACTTGAAACGGCTGCTGAAATTAATCGATTAGAAAATGATGGTGCAGATATTGTCGGTATGACAGGTATGCCTGAAGCAGCGCTGGCACGTGAGCTGGAACTTTGTTACGCATGTTGTGCAGTTGTTGCCAACCATGCAGCTGGGCGTAGTGACGGTGAGATAACAATTGAAGAGATCGAAAATAATCTTGAAATTGGAATGCAGCAGGTAGAACAACTGCTTGAGGTATTATTGCCTGCTTGCCGGAATGATTGAAAGCGGCATCAGGGTTCTTATTTAGGGGAGCGCTTTTTCAACAGGGATAATTGTTGCGATGATGCCAAAGTAGGGATGATCGAAAACATGAACTTCCTGACTACGCATCCTGCGAGATTGACGTAGTTCAAATGTATCGATAATCGCTTCATCTAATTTTTGTAATGCAATCTGTTCAGCCAGATAAACGTCGGGATTGTAATATCGTATATTAAATGACATATGCAGGTAGCGTGACAAACTGACAGTTATGCTGCCATCAATACGCGGCGGTACTTCTTCAATAATTTCACCGTCGATGTTAGTTTCTCCAATGACGCCCTCTGTGTGGGGACTACTGAGGAGTTCATTTTCAAAATTAATAGCCCGTGGGTTAAGCAGAGTCTCACCTTGTTGTGTAACAAGCACATCGGATGCTGTTGGCTTGTTAGTAAAATGTACCGCATCGGCTTCGTGGCGCTGCTTAACGGGTTGTTGCCAACCTTGGAGCGTAATGACGCGATAATTGCGAGATCGAATGAGACGATTAGCGGTTTCAGTGAGCGTGAGATTTTCTGGCGGCAGTTGTTGATATGCCTCGGCGCGGGGTTTCGTGTCGGATTCTGCTGTTGTTGTTGCTGTTTGTTTCTGTGATTTGAGTGTGTTTGTCTCAATTATTGGGGCTAATTGAATCAGTGACCGCGGTTTGTTCTCAGTCAATTTTTCTGGCCAGCGTTCGTTTGCGATGATTTGCGAAGTGGGCTCATAAACAAGAACCTCTATCTGATACCAGGGAGCGGTGGCGGGGGGCTCGACTGCCAATAATGGCTGCGAAATCGAAAATATCGCGATGAGGCTTAGGCAAGATAGAAGAGAGTTTTTATTTTTCATAGGGCTATTATGCCGCATCACGGTTACGGAGGGTATCCAAAACTTTCTCAAGTGAATCTGCACGATCCTCATCAGGAAGTAAATCGGTAATACGCAGGGTTTTTTTACCATCAAAGTTATAACGTCTACTTTGTATTTGTATCATTTTAATGAGTTGGCCGGTGTTAATATTAGGTGAATCATCAAAAATAATCCGTGCACCATCGACACTGGCATCAATTTTATTAACGCCCATTGGTGTTGCCAATAGACGCAGTTCGGTAACCCGGAATAAGGTTTTAACTGCATCGGGTAAGAGACCAAAGCGGTCAATCATTTCTACCTGTAATTCACGTAATTCTTCACTATCGATGGCATTTGCGATGCGTTTATACATAATGAGGCGTAAATGAACATCAGCGAGGTACTCATCAGGAATGAGAGCAGGCATGTGTAAATTTATTTCTGTACCGCTATGCAGTGGTTTATCGAGATTTGGTTCCTTGCCCTCTTTAAGTGCGTGCACGGCGCGGTCAAGTAGTTCGGTATACATTGTGAAGCCAATTTCGTGTATTTGACCACTTTGATCATCACCTAGTAGTTCCCCCGCACCACGAATTTCAAGATCATGGGTCGCGAGCATAAACCCGGTTCCTAGCTCTTCAAGTGACTCTATCGCTTCGAGGCGTTTAACCGCATCCTTGCTCATGCTTCGCTGTTCGGGGCGAATAAGATAGGCATAGGCTCGATGATGAGAACGTCCAACACGGCCGCGTAATTGATAGAGCTGCGCAAGCCCGAAACGATCAGCTCGATTCATAATAATGGTATTTGCACTTGGTACATCAATACCGGTTTCGATAATGGTTGTACAAAGTAAAACATTAAATCGTTGATGGTAAAAATCAAGCATAACGTG
>Ga0316207_10003460_pt1 | contig 14614 bp, 13 predicted proteins | sample 6weekpyrite_MG_FD_204943 | JGI IMG/M metagenome (GOLD analysis project Ga0316207, IMG submission 204943) | Microbial mat bacterial communities from mineral coupon in-situ incubated in ocean water Damariscotta River, Maine, United States -... | ecosystem: Environmental > Aquatic > Marine >... | reverse complement strand
TCCATACCAGCCGAACCTGGTGCAGATACCGGGAAAGTCAGTTCGTTTTTAGTCATGAATGCATATTGAAGTAGCTGCTTCATTTCATCCATCATGCCAACAAACTCAGGATCTAAATGCCCTATTGTTGGACGAGCCATAGCTTGAAGTACACGCTCACTCACATCTGAAGGACCGGGGCCCATAAGCGTACGTTTAGTTGGTTGGAACGATGAGATTGTCATAGTAAAAGCCTTAATAAATAAAATGGACAAAGTTACAAGCGGCCAATTCTATCACCAAGTGCTTTACTCAGAAATACAAATTATCAAAAAACATGCAACAACCTTGTGCAAATTGTTGTTATTAATTGATGATTGTTTACCTGATAATTTAAAATTTTCGCTATAATTCATCGCAGTTAATATCCCTCTCAAGATTTTATAAGGAATTCTATTTATGCCCGTTACACTCCCTCTTGTTATTGAACCTTCAGAATTAAAAGACTACTTGAATAATGACGATGTTTTAATTATTGATTTATCAAGTCCCGCAACCTATGTCCAATACCATGTTGCAGGCGCAGTTTTTCTTAACTACGAATGGATTGTTCGTATTGAACAGCCTCGCATGGGCTTATTACCCTCCCAGGAACAATTAACCAGCGTGTTAACCAGCCTAGGCATAAAAGATAAACATGTTGTTGTTTATGACGACGAAGGTGGCGGTCGGGCTTGCCGCTTCCTCTGGACACTAGAAGTCGCAGGACATAAGGGCTTTTCAATTTTAAATGGTGGAATACAAGCATGGACTAACAGTGGTAATAAAGTTTCATCTGAAATTTGCTACCCAACACCTTGTGAGTATAGCGTCAAAATGAATTTTGAACCTGTTGCAACGCGCCAATATATTTTAGAACACCTATCCGATGATAATGTCATGATCTTTGATAACCGCAGTCCAGCCGAATTCAATGGCGAAAAAGTATTTGCACAACGAGGTGGTCATATTCCTGGCGCTATTAATATGGATTGGACTGATGCTATGGATATAGAAAATGGGCGCTGCTTCAAACCTGAAAAAGAATTGAGAGAAATGTTAGAGAATCAAGGCATAACACCTGATAAAACCATCGTCACACACTGCCAGGCTCACCATCGTTCGGCACATACATACATCATGCTGAAGTCTTTAGGCTACGAAAATATTAAAGGCTATCCGGGCGCGTGGTCGGATTGGGGTAACGAACCTAATACACCAATCGAATAGCACGAATCCTGCGAAGCTAGATTACTTCGTTCAAAACCTCCTCAAAATACTCATTTATTTGAACATGGATGTTCTTATGCTGTGAAGCAAAGGGATGTGCGAGAACGGCCTTATTGTAAACTCCGTTTTTTCGTCGACTTTCGCCTTGTACTCAGGCTTCTCACTATCCGTGCAGCTTGCAGAATTTAAGGTGTACGAATCACCCCTGTGACGATCCCCAGAATCTGCACTTCTTCATTGCATAAATAAATCGGTTCCATGGCGGGATTAGCGGGTTGTAAGCGTATGCCATCTTTTTCAACATAAAACTTTTTAAGTGTTACCGTTTCACCGTTAATCATCGCAACAACAGACTCACCGTTACTTGCCGTCTCACGCTTCTCAATAACGACAATGTCACCATCTTCAATGTTGTCATCAATCATCGAATGCCCCCTAACACGAAGCGCATAGCTATTTGTACGCACCATGCTATTTGGAACAGTAACAACCTCGTTCTCTTCAGATAAAAGCACAGGTTGACCCGCGGTGACATAACCTAATAACGGTAATTCGGCTAAATCTTCCGATAACATATCCAGACATTCGAGCTCCGGCGTCCAAACCTCACGATTATTTTTATTTAATCTGTTACTTATCATATAGTTAACGTTACTCATTGACTTAACCTCTTAAGAATATCCTCTAACCATACTTATTTTTAAATAAAACATCAACCTTAGTTCGCTAAAAGTTCTCTTTTTTCCGTACCATCTTTATTTGTTAACTTTTTTAAAATTTAAAAGCAGCTTGCTGAGACAAAAACAATTCATGCTACAGTGATTGAACCGACATAAGAAATGGATTACTTCACGTGAAAGAGTTACTTTTTCAATATGAAAGCTATATTCGACTAGGGGCATTTTTAGGATTATTTATTCTATTAATGGCCTGGGAGATTGTCTCACCTAAACGAAAATTACTTCAATTACGTCGCTTTCGGTGGTTCAGTAACATAGGGCTCATTGTCACATCGAGTATTCTAATACGCTTTATTATACCTACGGCTGCTGTAGGAATTGCCTTTCAGGTTGAACAAGATAATCTTGGATTTTTGAATCGCTTAGATCTTTCTGCTGCTAGCCAGTTTATTATTGCATTCATCCTGATGGACTTAGCTATTTATTTTCAACATGTCATGTTTCACGCTTTACCGATGTTCTGGCGTTTCCATAGAGTACACCACTCAGATCTTGACTGTGACATCTCAACAGGATTGCGCTTTCATCCCTTCGAAATGATTATTTCGATTCTTTTTAAATTTATCGTTATTGTATCAATTGGTGCACCAGTAATAGCGGTCATCTGCTTTGAAATTATCCTTAATGCAGCATCAATGTTTACCCACTCTAATATTAAACTTCCATCAAATTTGGAAAAGTTGGTCCGTTGGATAGTTGTCACACCCGATATGCACCGCATTCATCATTCAGTAAATGAAAATGAAACGAATAGTAATTTTGGTTTCTTTATATCGGTTTGGGATCGTTTATTTGCTACCTACATTAATGAACCAAAAGAAGGGCAACAAAATATGGAAATTGGGCTACATGGTTTTCGCCAGGCAAAATGGCAAAATTTACGTTGGCTAATATATTTACCTTTTGTTTCGAGCATTGACGACTATGCGATTAATAAACGTAAGATGGAACAAAACAAATAAACCTTCTATCGAGGAAGTATAAAGCTAAATTTTGTTCCTTGCTCAATAGAACTTTCTACCCATATTTTTCCTTTATGCTCGTCAATGATATCTTTCGATATTGCAAGCCCCAAACCTGTTCCACCAGCCTCAGTTTTAGTTTTACTGCTTTGAATAAACTTATTAAATACCATCGTCAACTCATCATCTGGTATATCAATTCCATTATCTTCAACCGATAATAAAATAGCAGGGATTAATTCATCGGATAATTCATCATTTATTTCTGCATCATCGACTATAACTGTAATTTTTTCATTTTCATGTGAAAACTTAATAGCATTTGATATCAAGTTAAAAATTACCTGAGTCACTTTTTCTTTATCTGCATTTACTTGCGTATTGCTGCATTTAACCTGAAGATTTAAACTTAAATTTTTATTTTCTAGTAATATTGCAATATCGCCAGTAACATTTTCTACGCTGGAAGTTAAATCAAAAACCTCATAATTTAACTCCACTATACCTGACTCAAGTTTTGATAAGTCTAATAAATTATCTAATAATTTTAATAGCCGTTCACCACTTACATCAATGTTCTGAAAATACTTATAAAGTTTATTATTGTCAGACTCAAAAGACGCGAGCCTTGATATACCTAACTGTGCGTATCCTAAGATGCCGTGCATTGGTGTCCTAAGTTCATGAGACATGTTTGCAAGAAACTCAGATTTTGCTCTATTAGCTTCTTCCGCAAGCTCCTTTGCTGCAACAGACTCTGCCGTTTTCTTCTGAACCTGTTCTTCCAAAGTATCCTGATGGATTTGAAGTTGTTTTGTAAGCTGTATATTCGAATAAAGTGTTTTAGCTAATTGATCTAAGCTGGCATTTATACGGTAACCAAAAATAATTAATAATGTTGCAATGATGACAATATTTACTCGAACATAAATATTGTCAATTATGAGTAAGAAGGCGAGTAAAAAGAAAAGAATAATGATACTGACAACATTATTCTGAATACCCAAGCATTGTTTAGTTTTTAAATTGCAATAATTGCAACGACGATAAGGCTTAATTCCATGCCTGGAAAAAAAACAGGATTTATTTACCCAACTTTTAATTTTCTCATCATCAGGATCCGGTTCAAAATAAACATCCATATAATGCTATCTCCTTAAACCTTATTATTAGATATTAAAGTACATCATTAATAAATATAGCAAATCCTGATAAGAAGATAGCCTAAACTAAGTAAATTTCACTCATAATTTTCACAATAGAATGTAAAAATCCGTTAAAATGCTTCGGATTCAAATTTTACTCAAAGTAGATAGAAAAATATGTCAGCTAAAAATATAGTTACTTTCGTCATTATCGGCGCAATTAGTCTCTCGCTTGGTTTATGGCTCAGCCAGACAATGCGTATTAATAATAATGATACTCAAATCCCAAAAAATCTCGATGCAACTGTTTTACCCAAAGCCCGTCCATTACTCGGATTTAATTTAATTGATCATAGCAATCAAGAGTTTACTCCTGTACAACTCAAAGGCCATTGGAGTTTCTTATTTTTTGGCTTTACAAACTGCCCCGATGTTTGCCCAACAACATTAAAAGCCATGCAGGCCATATGGAAAACCTTACCAACAAAACAAGGCGAGCCTGGACACCCTAAACTATTTTTTATTTCGGTTGATCCCGATCGCGATAAAACTAAAATGTTAAAACAATACGTCCAATACTTTAATCCTGAGTTTATTGGCGTTACCGGTAAACTCGATGAACTTGATAAATTAACACGGCAAATTGGTATTCTTTATGGCTACGATGAGAAAGATGGCAGCAATGATCAGGAGTACATTGTTAACCACAGTGCACAAGTGATACTTGTCGATCCCAAGGGACGCATGCGAGCCGTTATATCTCCACCTCATATTTCAAAAGTAATGGCTGCAAACTTCCAAACAATCCGAATATTTTATGGAGATGAATAATGTTTCTGTTCAAAAACATAATCGCTACACTTTTTATTAGTTTATTTTTAATTGGCACAGCCAATGCCGGCAGCTCAATTAAGATTGAAAATGCCTGGAGTCCAGAAGCGCCCCCCGTAGCAAAAGTCATGGCGGGTTATATGAAAATTAATAACCTGAGTCAAAAAGATGTAAAACTAACATCAGCAAAAAGTCCCTTATTTAAGCACGTTGAAATTCACCTTACCAAAATGGATAAAGGCATGATGCGAATGATTAAGCAAGACAACTTAAACATTAAAGCAAAAAGCTTCACCGAGCTAAAGCCCGGTAGTTTACATATGATGTTAATTGGAAAATTAAAACCTGTAAAAGCAGGTTCAACTATTCCAGTAACTTTAAAATTTGATAACGGTGAACAGTTAGAAATTAAACTAAGCGTAAAAACTGATGAACAACCACAGCAAATGAATCACCATCACCACCACCACTAAAAAACCATAAATATTTTAACATTTTCACGACAGGAAATACTCTTTTGAAACTAAGCGCACGTCTTTTTATTGCTTTACAACATATCATACCGCAACACCTTTTATCGAAATTGATGTGGAAGCTAACGCGTTGCGAATATAAATGGCTATTAAAATTAATACTGCCATTTTTCATTCGCCAATTTAAAGTCAATATGGAAGAAGCAAAAAATCCTGATTGGAAAAGCTACTCAAGCTTTAATAATTTTTTTACCCGTGAGTTAAATGAAAACGCGCGTGAAATTTGTTCTGATGAAAAATCAATCGCTTCACCCGTTGATGGTGCCATCAGTCAACTCGGTGAAATTAATGATGACCTTATCTTTCAAGCCAAAGGCCATGCTTATTCATTAACTCAATTATTAGGTGACAGAGAAGATTTAGGCAAAAAATTTAAAGACGGTGAATTCAATACAATATACCTTTCACCAAAAGACTATCACCGTATCCATACGCCGATTGATGGCACGCTAAAAGAAATGATTCATGTACCCGGTGAACTCTTTAGCGTAAACCCAACGACAGTAGAAAATGTGCCCGCATTATTTGCCCGCAACGAACGTGTTATTTGCTTATTTGATACTAAAGCAGGCCCAATGGCGATGATCTTAGTCGGTGCAATTTTTGTCGGCAGTATAGAAACCGTTTGGCATGGTGAAGTTACACCACCAACAGCAAAAGAAATCCGTAACTGGCTATATGAAGATGAAGAAAAGTCATTTGTTAAAGGTGAAGAAATGGGACGTTTTAATATGGGCTCAACCGTTATATTACTTCATGCTAAAAATAAAATGAACTGGGCTAAAGAGCTGAAAGCAGAGCAGATTGTACGCCTAGGTGAAGCTATCGGTTCGGTAAAATAAATATTGCGATTAAATTTTGTAGTTCGAAGCCATTCATTCTACAAAATTACTAAGCTCTATCAAACGGAAAAGCTAATACATCATTAATACTTTCTGTTTCTGTTAACACCATTAATAAACGTTCCAAGCCTAGAGCAACACCCGCACATTCAGGCAAACCTTCTTTTATCGCTTCAATCAAATGCTTGTCTGTTGGAATTGATTGTTGGTTATTTTTTTTACGTAGTTCCTGATCTTTGTGAAAACGTTGCTCTTGTTCTGCTGCATCACTAAGCTCGTGAAAACCATTGGCGAGTTCCATACCATTAATGTATAGCTCAAAACGCTCTGCGACATCATGATATTCACCTTTTCTTATTTTTGATAATGCGGCCTGACTTGATGGATAATCATAAATAAAAACAGGACAATTTAATGGTAAGTTTTTTTCCACTACTTCGCACATTAATAAATCAAGCCATGCATCAAGAGAAACTTCATCCAAGCCAATCACTTCAATACCTGCTGTCAGGGTAGCCGCTTTTAACTCCGTCACTGTTGTGTCAAAAGGATCAATATCCGCAAATTTTATCATTGCATCCTGATAAGTATAATGTTGACTTGGCGCAAGTTTGATATAGTCCGTCGCAACAAAATAAATAAGTTCATCCACTTCACGCATTAATGCATGGTGGTCAAAACCAATGCGATACCACTCTAATAAAGTAAACTCAGAGTTATGTCGTTTACTTTGTTCTTCTTGCCTAAAGGCTGGAGAGATTTGATATATGGATCCATAACCTGCTGCTAACAAACGCTTCATGGCAAATTCAGGTGATGTATTTAAATAAGCCTTTTTATTTTTTTGTTGTACAACAAAACTTTCAATCGTCGGTTCAGTATTCCCTGCCTGAGAAAGAAGTGGTGTTTGCACTTCTAGAATATCTTTCTCATCAAAAAAAGCCCGCAGCTTAGAAAGCAAACGGGCTTTAGTTTTTAGCATTTCTAAACTGGCTGTGGGTTGCCATTTTGTTGTCATTAAAAATCCATCTTATATTTTTATTCGCGAAAGATTTTTCTTCCTGCAAGGCATAAATGATTAAAAAAAACGGAGTTGGCAATAAGGCCGTTCACGCACTTCCTTGTGCTTCTCGGCATTTGAACATCCTTGTTCTTCCCAATGAGTATTTTTGAATATCGTTTATAACGCCGCTAGGGAGGAAAAGATAAAGCGTAAATTAGGATTTTACGCGGCCGACATACTCGCCCGTTCGTGTATCGACTTTTATAAGCTCACCTTCATTCAAAAACAAAGGAACACGAACAACGGCGCCTGTGCTTAGCGTTGCTGGTTTACCGCCACCACCACTGGTGTCACCACGTAAACCAGGGTCTGTTTCTGTCACTTCGAGTTCAACAAAGTTTGGTGGAGTAATAGCAATCGGTACATCATTCCATAAAGTGACTTCACAAATATCTTGCTCTTTTAGCCATTTAATACTGTCACCCACCGCGGTTTCATCTGCACCCACTTGTTCAAATGTTTTTTCATCCATGAAGTACCATGCTTCACCATCGTTGTATAAATACTGTAAATCGGTTTCCATAACATCGGCAGCTTCAACCGACTCACCCGATTTAAAGGTTTTTTCTACGACACGCCCTGTTTTCAGGTTGCGTAATTTCACGCGATTAAATGCCTGCCCTTTACCCGGCTTTACAAGTTCATTTTCTGTAATGCTGCATGGATAGCCATCCATCATTATTTTTAGGCCATTTTTGAATTCGCTTGTGTTGTAAGTCGCCATACTCGTCAAAATCTCCGGGAATTAAAGTTGCTGCTAGTGCATAATAAGCCCCTATGATACCGCGAACCGCACCTTGTTGTCAGTCTGCTGAGGCTCAAATACCGCTAACCAACCACTGGCAAACCGCTTTGGCACGTGCTTTTCGGGATCCTGCTGAATTACTTGAATATTTAGAGTTGCCGCAATCATTATTGGACGGCGCGATGGCTGCTGGCCGCTCTTTTAGCTTGCGCGCGCCACGTGGTTATTGCCAACGCATAGAAAAAGGCAACCCAGATGATCCCCTACTACGCCAAATTTTGCCTTTAGAGGCAGAACTCATTACAGATGAGCAGTTTAATCTTGACCCTGTGGGTGATTTAGCTGCTCAGGAAGTTCCCGGCTTATTGCACAAATATCACGGTCGCGTGCTCATCATCACAACGGAAGTTTGTTCCGTGCACTGCCGCTACTGTTTTCGACGCCATTTTCCCTACCGAGAAAACCGTCCTGAACAAAACTGGCAACAAGCTGTAGACTATATTCAACGGAATCCAGACATACATGAGGTTATTCTAAGTGGTGGTGATCCCCTGAGCTTAACCGAGTCCAGGCTTAAAAATTTAACCGATAAACTAATTCATATCCCACATATTAAAACTTTTCGACTACACACTCGCCAACCCATTGTCTTGCCTGAGCGCGTCAATACTGAGCTGTTAAGCTGGCTAGATTCTCTACCGTGGAAGATTGTCATAGTGCTACATTGTAATCACGCCAATGAAATTGATAACTCTGTTGCTGCTGCACTCGCTAAACTGCAGCAAGTAAAAGTAACACTATTAAATCAATCTGTTTTACTTGCTGGTGTTAATGATGATTCTGAAACACTGGTTACATTGAGTCACCAGTTATTTAAACATCATGTTCTGCCATATTACTTGCATCTGTTAGACAAAGTCCAAGGTGCCTCACACTTCGACGTCAACCATGAAATAGCTTCTCAGCTTATGACACAAATGAGAGCCGCTCTCCCCGGTTACCTTGTACCCAAATTAGTACAAGAAAAAGCGGGAATGAATTCAAAAACCTCAATTAATACCGATTAAATACATACTTATAAAATGGTTACATTGTTCTATTGATAACCTTATAGAATCGTTTCTTACCCTCCTTTTAATCTCGTCATATGCAACTAATTTATGGCATACTCTAGGCAACGAATGGTATTCGAAATCGACAACAAAAAATTCACAGGATCAAGTTCATAAGCACTCCTGTAAAATATGATGGAGTTGGATACAGTGAGTAAAAATATTGGACTTAATTTACCTAAAAGATCACCTTTAGAAAAATCATCTTTTGATATTAGCCGCATCCATGTCACAACGTGGCTCAATGATTTACCGAAAGCAAATATTGGTGCGACAGCAAAACAAATCTATACCGTTTTACGCACAACAAATACACTAAACTACCCCTATAAAAAGCGCATGCAGTTTTTAGATCTGCTACGTGATGACATCACACTAACAACAAAGGCAATGGAAAAGCATTATGTCGGTGTTAACATACCTTTGCCAGACAAAAGCCAAAAAATAACGAACATTACAAAAAAACTATTTTCCTACATGGCGACCGGATATAAAATTGCGCTTGAAGATGCAATAAATAACCCACCACTTTTTGGTAAAACAAAATTTTTAGAAACCTTAGCCCACCGCTGCATAAGTTATATCGGCAAAACAATTTTAACTTCTTATCAATCGTACTCTCAGTTTCCAAACCAACTCTGGTCTGATCTAAACAAAATTTATCTTTATGCAGAAAAACAAAACCTGCAAAACATTAAAATAAGTAATAGACAAAATAATATAAAAGAAACATCCATAATGGATGAATATTCTAGAATTTTATTATTAAGCTTAGCTTCTCCTTCCCATTTACAACATGGCGAATCAGATAAAGTCTATTCTGCACTTAAATATTGGTTAACACTTCCAACTATTCATCCTTTTAGCTCTACGGAAACAACCTCAGATTGTTTTGTTATTAACTTAGAAAAATCAACTGCGCCCTCTTCGCTCTCGTCTGCACTTGCAGGAGCCCAGCCGGACGAAAGCTCTTTACGAATAATTAATACTGAAGAGGTGATAAAAAAAGCCTCTAATGAGCTGAACAAAAAAAGAGCGAACTCTAGCAATTCTATTATCAAAGTGAATAATGCTGAGCTATCAAGCAACTTATTACAAAGACTCCTTGTTACATGGGATATAAACACTAAACGGCATTATCCTAGAGCGGCAATAAGTGAAGATATAAAAATAACACTTGGTTTAAGTGCTATTCATCAACTAATGTCACATAAAAACAAAACTATAAACAAACAAAAATATAACGATAAATTCGCTAAACAATCTCAATTTTCTGCCGCCGACGTCAGTCACAACGTTAATAGTCCCATGGAAGATACTCAAGATATTTGGAATATTAACTATTTACCTGACTCAGACTATGATTTTGCTGAGAATGCACTCGTTGAAGATGCAGATGCAGATGCAGATGTAATTGATACAAATATCACAAGCAAAGAATACCAACCTGATAACTGGCTTATTATTAATGAAAGTAAAATGGGCCTAAGTATTAACAATCGCGATGAGCTAAATAATCGGATTGAAGTTGGTGAATTAGTGAGCATTGCCCGTAAAACAGATACTAAAAATAATACACTGAACATTGGAATTATTCGCTGGCTAAGATTTAATGCAGATGAAAGCTTACAAGTTGGTATCGAAATACTGAATAAAAATATCTCAGCTATCGGTGTACGTGCAGGAGATACACCATTGCAGTGTGCTTTAATGTTGCCCGAGCTTGCTCAAATGAAGCAGCCTGCTTACTTGCTTACTCGGCCAGTCTCATGGAAAAAAGGCGCTAAAATAACGATAAATATGCGAGGTAAAGAGGTTCCCGTTGTGCTCACTAATTCCGTACAAAATTCAGGCTTATTTTCTCAATTCCAGTTTAAGATTGATGAAGATTCTCCCAAAGAAGTGGAAAAATCGACACAAAAAGACATCACTCCTAAAGAAAGTGATATTTGGTCGCTAATATAACCCCCTCATATTATTAAATATTTAAGTCTATTATTTGCATGCCGATATGTTTTATAAGCATAATTAGCACCTATACAAGACTTAAATAAAAAAATTAGGAATATAAGTGAGCAACGAGAAGCTGTTACGTGTTTTAAGCATATTTGACTCATCAGAAGAAGCTGAAGTCTTAATCAATGTATTACGAAATGCGGGCTATATAGTCCGTGATATTCGTGTTGAAGATGGTGAAGATATGGAAACAGCGATTGAGGAAAATCCGCTCGATATTATATTTGCCAAGCAAACCTTACCTATGTTTGATGCACAACAAGCTGTTAAAATTATTGCGACCTCTGGTCGAGACATCCCCCTAATTGTCATTACTCCTCCCAATGAAGAAATGAGCGCGATAGAAATCCTGAATATGGGGGCACGCGATGCCGTTGCCAGTGACCAGGATGCCCATTTAAAATTTGTTGTTCAACGAGAGTTTGATGATGTTTTAAATCGTCGCGCCTTAAGGCAAAACGAAAAACTACTATATGAAACAGAGAAACGTGCACGAAAACTCATAAACAACTCACGTGATGCCATTGCCTATGTCCATGACGGAGCACACATTTATGCAAATAACTCATATTTAAAAATGTTTGGTTACAATGATTTAGAAGATATTGAAGGTATGCCCATTCTTGATATGGTAAGTAGCGATCAACATTCTAAATTGAAAGAGTTTTTACGTGGTTACGCGAAAGGTCAAATCACAGATGATTCGCTTGATGTTGTCGGCCAACATACAAATGGAAAAACATTTAATATTACAATGGAATTTTCTAGCGCAAGCATGGAAGGTGAATCCTGTAGTCAGATAATTATCCGGGATCAAGCAAAAAGTAAAGAACTCGAAAAACAGCTGAATGTTTTAAGTAAACAGGATCTGTTAACCGGCTTATACAATCATACTTATTTTATAGAACAAGCTGACAAAATGATTTCCAGAGCTATCAATGGACAAGCCAAGGGCTGCCTGTTGTATATCATGCTTGATAACTATGACGATATAAAAAATGACGTAGGAATTTCTGGTCGTGATCTTTTGTTATCCGATATAGCAAATTCACTAAAAGAAAAAGTATCGCATCTCGGCTTGCTATCCCGCTTTGAAGGCCCTGTTTTTACCTTACTATTAAATAAAGCAAACCAAGCTCAGACAGAAAAAGTGGCAAATGGTATTTGTAAGCTTGTTCAAAACCATATCTCTGAAGTTAATAATAAATCTGTCTCTACCACCGCGAGTATTGGTATCACTTCCATTAATGAAACAAGCAGTAATTTAAACGACTGCCTTTCTCTTGCAGAAAAAGGGGCTAAAGCTTCGGTTAAGGCTGGAGGCAATCAATTTAATATATTTAATCCTGCAGTAGAGGAACTTGCCGAAAAAGAACAAATGAATGCCTGGGCAACAAAAATAAAACTCGCCCTTAAAGAAGATAACTTTTACTTGCTTTATCAACCCACTGTAAGTTTGCGTGGTGAAAGCGGCGAGCATTATGAAGTCGTCGTTAGAATGAAAGATGAAAATGGTGATGAAGTTTTACCGGATGATTTTTTACCTGCAGCAGAAGACAACAACCTCATTAACTATATTGACCGCTGGGTTATTGCCCATGTATTTATTTTACTTGCTGATCGAATGAAGCATGGTATAGCCACTCGATTCTTTATTAAGCTCTCATCAGGCTCGTTAACTGATCTTGAATTTTTACCATGGGTTACTGAACGTATTAAGTCATTACGACTTGATACAGACAGCCTTGTTTTTACATTAAATGAGGCAACTGCACTTAATTATCTAAAACAAGCAAAAGTAACACTTCAAGGCTTACGTTCAATTAATTGTCGCGTCGCATTAGAAAATTTTGGTATTGAACAAAATATTTTCCAATCATTTAAACATTTCGATGTTAACTACATTAAGATTGATGCATCACTTGCATCAAACCTTAAAGATAGCGTTGAAAATCAGGAGAAATTAAAAGAGATAGCAGAAAAAGCAAGCGAGCAAGGTGTTCAAGCCATCGCCGCCTTTGTTGAAGATGCTAATAGCATGGCTTTATTATGGCAAAGTAGTGTTTCTTTTATTCAAGGTTATTTTTTACAGCAACCTGCGAGTGAGCTTACCTACGACTTTGACGAATAGTACGCATCCTGAGAAGCTCGATAACCGCGTCATAAATCAACTAAAAATGCTCATGTACTTAGTGCACATTCCGCTTTCTTGTTGGTTTTTTCCTTGTTCTCAACCTTCTCAGAATCCGTACTCAGTAATTAATCTAAAACATGCGAAACCAAACCATCGGCTAACTTAGGTTCGAACCAGGTCGACTTCGGTGGCATTACTTCATTGGCATCAGCAACATCCATTAACTGAGAAAGACTTGTTGGAAAAATAGCAAAAGCCACTTTCATTTCTCCTGAGTCAACACGTTTTTCTAACTCTTCTAAACCACGAATACCGCCAACAAAATCAATACGTTTATCACGGCGAGGATCGTTAACACCCAGTAATGGAGCAATTAAGTTGTTTTGTAATAAACTAATGTCTAAGGCCGCTACAGGATCGTTTTCAGGAATTAAATCGTCATTCACTTGTAGCTTATACCACTGCCCATCTAAGTACATAGAAAACTCCGTACTCTTCTGAGGCTTATATAAACCATCAACAACTTGTATTGAAAAATTTTCTTTTATTTTTTTAATTAATTCATCGTTTGTTAAACCGCCAAGATCTTTTATTACCCGGTTGTAATCTAATATTTTCATTTGATTATCAGGAAAAATAACCGATAAAAAATAATCATGGGATGCTTCACCCTTTCCACTGCTATTTTTATTTCGTTGTGCAGCAATACGTGATGCCGATGCTGAACGATGATGACCATCTGCAATATACAGACATTCCATAGCATCAAAAGTTAAAGTTAAGGTACTAATATCATTATCATCGGTTACCATCCATATAGTATGCTGAACACCATCGTCTGCTGTTAAATCATAGGTTGGCGCTGAATTAGATACTTTTGTCGTAATTGCTTCTACAACATCGTTGTTACGATAGGTTAAAAATACAGGGCCTGTCTGAGCGTTAAGCGCATCTATTTGATGCACCCTATCATCTTCTTTATCAGGACGAGTAAACTCGTGTTTTCGAATTCGATTACTATCATAGTCAGCCACAGAAGCAGAAACAACCAAACCTGTTTGCAGGTGTTCACCCATGACTAAACGATAAACGTAATAGCATGCCTTCTCATCACGAATCAAAACGTTATCATTAATGAGTTTCTGTAAATTTTCAGCACCCTTTTCATACACTTCCGCTGAATAAGGATCAGTATCTTCAGGTAAATCAATTTCCGGTTTTGATATATGTAAAAAACTCAGAG
>Ga0316207_10003459_pt1 | contig 14614 bp, 18 predicted proteins | sample 6weekpyrite_MG_FD_204943 | JGI IMG/M metagenome (GOLD analysis project Ga0316207, IMG submission 204943) | Microbial mat bacterial communities from mineral coupon in-situ incubated in ocean water Damariscotta River, Maine, United States -... | ecosystem: Environmental > Aquatic > Marine >... | reverse complement strand
ATCAGACGACTTACAGGTTGAGACAAGAAACGCTTGAGCATGACTACCTTCAAAAAAATCAAAAACATACTGTGATGCGATTCACATATTTGAACTATACCCTGAATGATGTCTATTTAATAGCCAACTCAAGACTCTTTATTCAAGAAATTAATAATAAAATCGCAACGATGAGTAATCCTAATGCGAAGATATTTTGTAAAACATTCGCGGGCAGACGGTGAGCACAACGTGCCCCTAATGGTGCCAGCCAGACACTTAACAGGCCGACACCTGAAAATGCCGGCAGATAGACAAATCCGATACTGTATTCGGGCAAATTGACACGGTTAGCTCCTGTCCACATAAAAGCCAAACTGCCTGATATTGCTATCGGTAAACCCAGTGCCGCCGACGTTGCTATCGCTTGTTGAATACTCAGGCCAGCCCAGCGTAAAAAGGGTACACTTAATGTTCCCCCGCCAATCCCAACCACTGCCGATACGGCACTAATAGACACGCCAGCAATTGTTGAGCCAGCCAAACCTGGCAAATTTCGCTTTATCGACTTTACCTGAGCACGAGTCAACAATTTAATGGCTACCAGAATTTCAAAAATAGCAAAAATCGATTTAAGTACCTCGGACTTCAGGGCATCAGCTATCAATGCTCCGATAATACCACCCAGTAAAATGCCCACACTCATACGTTTTACAACTAACCACTGCACAGCAGCATGAGCATGATGTGCCTTCATAGATGATAACGAGGTCAGAATAATAGTTGCCAGAGAAGTACCAATGGCCAGATGCATGCTGATAACCGAGTCAATTCCCTGCAAATAAAAACAGTAGGCAAGCGCCGGTACAATGATTAAACCACCACCAACGCCAAATAAACCGGCAAGAAAGCCCGCCAACACGCCGGTACCGGCATACAACAACACAATTGATAAGCTCAAAGAAAACCCACTGCTTCACTTAAGTATACTTAGCGTTATTATTTTAATACATCTCGTGATTACTTTATCCAGATGGTCTTTACATTCACAAATTCTTTAATACCATGATGAGATAATTCACGACCAAAGCCTGAACGTTTGATTCCCCCGAAGGGCAGGCGAGCATCACTTTTAACAAAACCATTCACAAAACTACAGCCGGCTTGCAGTTTTAGAGCAATAGCCTCACCTCGATTGCTATCACTTGTCCAGACACTACTGCCTAATCCATAGATTGAACTATTAGCAACGTCGATAGCTTCATTTTCGTCTTTAACCCGAATAACAATCGCGACCGGGCCAAACAATTCTTCACTATAGGCACGGGTGTTCTCAGTGACATGATCGAGTATTGAAGCTTTATAATAAGCCCCATCACAGTCAATGGGTTCACACCCTGTTACAGCAATCGCGCCGGCAGCAATCGAATCAGTGACCTGTTGATGTAACTCGTCTCTTAAATCAATTCGGGCCATGGGTGCCAGCGTCGTCGTCTCTTTCATCGGATCACCGGCTTGTAATGCTTCCACTGCCTGCTTAAATTGCCCGACAAATTCATCTGCAATTTTTTCAGTTACAATAAAACGTTTTGCAGCAATACAACTTTGACCACTGTTTAAAAAACGTGAGATAACGGCCTGTGGAATGGTTAATGCCAGATCGGCATCATCCAGCACAATAAAGGCATCCGAACCACCCAGCTCGAGCACTGATTTTTTTAACACACTGGCTGCCGTCGCCGCCACCTGTTTACCTGCCGGCTCACTGCCGGTTAAAGTTACTGCATGAACCCTGTCATCCTCGATAACCTGTTTAACCTGTTGTGCACGTATCATCAGGGTTTTAAATACTCCATCGGGCGCATCCGCCAACTTAAAAACTTCTTCGATCGCAAGTGCACATTGAGGAACATTCGAAGCATGCTTTAACACAGCAGTATTACCTGCCAGCAAAGCCGGTGCGGCAAAACGAAACACCTGCCAGAAAGGAAAATTCCAGGGCATAACCGCCAGGACTGTCCCTAAAGGTTGGTAGGCGACATAACTTTTACCGGCATCCGATTCAATTATTTCATCGGCCAGAAATTGGCTGCCATGTTGTGCATAATACTCACAAACACCGGCACATTTTTCGACTTCGGCTCTGGCATCATGAAAGAGCTTGCCCATTTCCTCGGTAATCATAGAAGCGTACTTATCGGTATTATCCAGTAAAACCTGGCTGGCGCGTTTTATCATGGCCGCACGATCTGTCACTGACGTTGCCTGCCATACTAAACTCGCCTGAGATACTTTTATTAATGCCTGGTCAATTTGTTCCTCATCCCAGGCTGATATTGTCGTTACTTTGTTACCCGTTGCCGGATTTATCACGTCAAAACTCATCGTTATTCCCTTATTAATTCACAACACTATATAGTAGTATAGCTACAGTTAAGTTAAGCACCAGCGTAACCGGCTTTACACGTTGGAATACCCGGGCAATGAGATTAAATAGTATCTATGAAAATTTATACCGTTGGCGGTTATATTCGCGACAAGTTACTCGGCATTACCAGCAAAGACAGGGACTGGGTAGTCGTTGGTGCAACGCCCGAACAAATGTTACAACAAGGCTATCAGGCCGTTGGTAAAGACTTCCCGGTTTTTTTACACCCCGAAACAAAACAGGAATATGCACTCGCGCGTACCGAACGTAAAACATCAGCAGGTTATACCGGTTTTCAGTTTAATACCAGTATCGATGTATCTCTGGAAGACGACCTAATCCGCAGGGATTTAACCATTAATGCTATTGCCCAGGATGAACAGGGCAATATTATAGATCCCTGTCAGGGTCAGCATGATATTAAAAACAAAATACTGCGTCATGTATCGCCTGCTTTTATAGAAGATCCCTTACGGGTTTTGCGGGTTGCACGGTTTGCAGCAAGATTTGCTTACCTTGGATTTACAATTGCAGATGAAACAATTGAATTAATGAAAAAAATTACGGCATCAGGTGAAATTGAATCACTGGTAGCAGAACGAGTCTGGCAGGAGTTACACGCTACCTTGTTAACCAGAAACCCGGAAGTTTTTTTCAAGGTACTCCGAGAATGTGGCGCGTTAAAAATTTTACTACCCGAAATTGATTGCTTGTTCGGTGTACCACAAACAAAAGAATATCATCCAGAAATTGATACTGGTATCCATACCTTAATGGTACTGGAACAGGCTGTTAAACTAAGCGGTGATCCTGAAGTTCGCTTTGCCGCACTGGTACATGATCTTGGTAAAGGTCTGACTCCAAAAGATCAATGGCCTAAACACATTAACCATGAACACCTTGGCATTACCCCGGTCAATGAGGTTTGCGATCGATTCAAAACACCAAAAAGCTATCGTGAGCTGGCACTAATGGTAACCGAGTACCATTTAAATTATCACCGCATTGCCGAATTAAAGCCGACGACTGTTATAAAATACCTGCAACTTATGGATGCATTTCGTCGTCCCGAACGCTTTGAAAAATTCCTGTTAGCCTGTGAAGCTGATTCACGAGGCAGAACCGGTTTTGAAGACAGAGAATTTGAACAGCCTGCATTATTCAGGCGTTTTTTTGATGCTGCCAATACCGCTGACTATCGTTTACTCCAACAACAAGGATTACAGGGTAAAGCTTTTGCAGAGGGTTTACAAAAACTCAGAGTGACAGCGGTTCAGAATATAAAAAAAGCTTAACGCTACTGTGATAATGTAAATGATAGAATACTTATCTTCAGCATCTCTCTATTTCTAAAGACAACTCGAACAGGAGCTACTATTTATGACTCGCTTTATCCTAACCTTGACGCTTTTTTTCTTTACCCTCACTATACAAGCCGCAGGATTATCATCTGCTAAAGATACCCGCGCATTTTCTGATCTGCTTGTTGATCACTTTATAAAAAAAGAATTCTCTACCGGCCTTAATAAAGCGAAAAAATACTGGCCTATTCCAACGGTTGAAATTGATGGCCTGGCAAACAAGATCAGTCAACAATGGCCAATAGTTGATAAGCGCTTTGGTAAAGCCATCTCGAAAGAATTTGTCAAAACGAAACGTATTGGAAAATCTTTCTTACGCCATATTTACCTGCATAAGTTTGAAAACCATTCAATTTACTGGCAAATTGATTTTTACAAACCACGCAATAGCTGGAAAATCAATACGATTCTTTTCCTTGACTCACTGGATAGCCTGTATGAATAGTCTGATGTTTTCATCTGGAATAAAATAACAACATAATAAAACTTATATTCTTTATAAAGAAAACAGATAAAGATTCTGCGCCTCAGGATTAGCGATAGTATTTATTGTTAGACTTAATATAATACCTTAAAATCTGGATCAGCTGATGTAACTTTTCATTAGCAAACTTCAATATAATAATAAACGTAAACAAAGGAGATGATTATGGATGACGATACTAACCAAGCAAGCCCACAACCCCCTGCGGGACCACCCGGTTTACTCACCGATGATAAGGGCAAACGTTCGATGATGCGACTTATGAGCTTTATAGCTTTACTAGCCAGTGTCTGGTTTGCCTGGATTTCACTCACAGATGACGTGACAAAGAGTAACGAAGGTTTTTACATTACCACCGCTTTCTTGCTGGCAGCCTTTGCTCCCAAAGCCTTGCAGAAATTTATTGAAAATTCCTATCCACCCAAATCGTAGTTTATAATTTGTATATGTTGAAACAGCTTGTATTTTTTCAATACAAGCTGTTTCAAACGAATAGTAACCTGACTTTCTATTTTAAGCCGGATTGAATGGAGAATACTCAAGTTCTTCCCAACTAGCCGCCGAAGTTATGTCATATCGACTCCAACTTTCGATATTCATACACCAGTAGCGGTCAGTTCCTCCCGTTTCACAATTTTCTACTTTACTGCCAAAGAGTAACTGAGTTTTTCCATTAACCTGTATTGCTGTATTGCTTTCAAAATCGACCATAAACAAACTGGCATTGGGTTGTAACTTAAAATTCCCCAGTGTGGCATACATGTTGTTACCTTCGTAATCCGGCATAATTAAAACGTTATCTTTATACTTTATAAATCCCGCGATACCACCTCGATGCGACATATCCGCACCATTGGGTCCGAAACTGCCAATAAATGCAGTATCAATTCGCTGAATAATAGCGCTTAGATCATCATTGAATGAAGTGCCGTCTGAATGTAAAGAATAATTATTCCGGCTAAAATCACCCAGCAATACTCGATTACGTATATATTTAGGACAATTCGGATAAGCCTGTTTAACCTCGATTGTCATACTCGTATCTGACAGTTTCTTAATGACGCCATTTATTCTAATCCGTCTCCGGGATGAAAATTCTAATGCAATACATCCTATGGTTTTATTCATCACCAATGACTTCCGCCAAATTTCATTGACAGGATGATCTACCGAAAAACAAACTTCCAGTTTTTCACCACGATGTGGATTTAAAAATTGAGGTAAACCCGTTACAGGAAATGCTCTGACCTTATTGTCTTTTTCTTCAACGGCTATCCACAACATCGTTTGTTGGCAAAGAAATTTAAAAGCCGCTTCAGGTATAGTGGGTTGAATCATCCTGGCGAGCCTTGCGGCTTGTTGTTGTACACCATTGATTCGCTGCACGGCTAACTCACCCGCATGATATGAGCTATCACTCTGCATTGGGTTTACCTTCTTTTAATTAAAAAATGAGTATATTAGATTTTGATTCCAGTAATTTTCCAGCACTGGGTACACCCGATATACCGGGAATGGGCGCTTCAGAAATCAATTCAAATCCACTTTTTACAACATCCTGATCGGCATCAAAAACCTCTGCACAACCTTTAGATGCCCCGGTAATATTATCTTTAAGCGCCTGGTAAAGAGTATGTGCAGGGTGATCCTGCCGGGTAATCAAACCCGGCCAACGGGTTCCTGTCCCCTGAAAGACAATAGCCACACTATATCCTGACTGTTTGATATCGTAGGCCGTCGCCAGGGCATTAAAAAGCCGGCCAAGTGCCTCTTCGCCACCGTTTTTAGGGTCAGACAAGATAATTACTTCGGTTTTATTCATCTTAATTTCCTTGTTAGTCATTTTTAAGCAAATATACCGATCGTTCGGTATATTGAAAACTTACAGATCGTTCGGTATAATGTCAAATAAATTAATCAAGAGGTCGTTATGGCACACCAAACCATCGATAATATTTCCCTTGTCGAAAAACTACTCGATGTTTTCCGTCGTTACGGTTACGACAATGCCAGCTTAATGCAACTATCCGAAGCCACCGGCTTAAAAAAATCAAGCCTTTATCACCGATTTCCTGCGGGCAAGGATGATATGGCCAAAGCGGTAGCTGAGCATACCAGCGCCATGCTGCAACAGCTGATAATTACGCCCTTGCTGGATAAACAGACCAGCCCGACAAAGCGCTTTTCAAAAATGCTGGAAACACTTAGTGTTTTTTATAAAGATGGGCAGGAAAATTGCCTGTTTAACGTCCTCACTATCAGTAATATAAAAACAGAAATTCGTGATTTACTGAATGCAGACTATGTCGCCTGGCTTGACGCACTGACTAAACTCGCGAAAGAAACAGGGCTAAGCGCTAAAGTGGCAAAAAATCGCGCAGAACATTTTTTAATTGTTATCCAGGGGACACTTGTTATTCAACGACTAACCAAAAACTTAAAAACTTTTCACAACAGTTTACAATACGAACAGAAACAATTTTTTCGTACTCACCAATAACTCAAAGCATGGATATTCAAGGAACGACCATTGGCATAAGAACATATCGGCGTAACGATACGGAAGCTTTTTGTAAGGCAGTATTGGAATCAACCAAACATCTGAAACCATTTATGCCATGGTGCCATGAAAATTATTCATTAGCTGAAAGCGATACCTGGATAACTAGCCGGCTCCAACGGTGGGAGCAACAACTGGAATACAGTTTTATTATTTACTCTTTACTGAATAATGAGCTTATCGGCTCTGTAGATATCAATCAAATCAATACTACTCATAAAACAGGCAATATTGGCTACTGGATAAGAAAAAAATACCTGAATCAGGGTATTGCAACGAATGCCGTTAAGTTAATATCTGAATTTGGTTTTAATACATTAAAACTGAGACGGCTGGAAATTGTAATGTTAACAAATAACCTTGCCAGTAAAAAGGTAGCCGAAAAAGCTGGAGGGCATTTTGAAGGCCGATTAAGAAACAGGCTACTGGTTAATGGTTGTTCGCTCGATGCTTTTATTTATTCAATTATTAATTAAGTAAACGAATACAAATAACAAGCTTTCAATATAAGCCCGCGGATAACTCTTTAAATATATGAAAATAGCCTTACTTAGACACGGCAAATCCGATATTAAGACAAATAAAATACTATCTGCATCCTCATTTTCGGAGTGGATTCAACGCTATAATATGCCTGGAATTCAGACTATATCCTCCCCTGATGGCACTCATGTTAAGTATTTAAAAAAATATCACACTGTCGTTTGCAGCAGCTTACCTCGTTCAACAGACCCGGCTAAAACATTAGGTGCTGAGAATATTATTTTATTCCGCCCCCGGTTTAATGAAGCCTGTCTACCTGCCATTAAAGGTTACTTTACTAAACTCAAGCCCGCTTTATGGAGCGTAATAATTTATATACTCTGGTTATACGGCTATACAAAAAATAGCGAGTCGTATAAAGAGAGCAAACAACGTGCTCAGCACGCGGCAGAATTACTTATACAACTTGCGGAACAGTATCATAATAGACTACAGTTTGGTCATGAATTCTTTAACCGGTTCCTTTCCAAAGAATTGCTGGCAGCCGAATGGCATACCGATAACAAACCTGGTTTGCAGTACTGGACATATAATGAATATGCTTATAACCCTTAAGGTTCGATGATGTCAGAAAATACTTTAATCGAAGGCGCTTGTCACTGCGGAAATATACAATACCACTACACTATAAATAAACCTCTCGATGCACTTTCATTTCGTTACTGTAACTGCTCTTTTTGCAGCAGGTATGTGCCAATCTATACTTCCGACCCCGATGGACATCTTAGCGTTAGTATTTTAAATCCTGACAAAATAAGCCATTATCAATTTGATACAAAAGTGGTTCGTTTTTTATTTTGTGCTAACTGTGGCAATATGCCATTGGCCGAGTTTAGTAATGATAATAAGAAGTATGCTGTTCTTAATATTAGAACTTCTTCACTGGACTTAACGCATCTCGATATAAAACAACTTTCATTAAGCAATGAAACGATACTTAATGGCCAGCAGCGACGTATTGCAAACTGGATATCTAATATTGATGGTCTTTAAAATTCACTCTGAGATAATACGATGATCCTTGAAGCTGTTGAATTAAATATAAAACCCGGACAGGCTGAAAATTTTGAAATCGCGTTTAAAGAGGCCGAGGCCATTATTTCTTCTATCAATGGTTATATCAGCCATCAACTACAAAAATGCATCGAAACTAAAAACCAGTACTTATTACTCGTAGAATGGGAAACATTGGAAGCACATACTGTTAATTTTCGACAATCTGATATTTACCAGGAATGGAAAAGCCGCCTGCACCATTTTTATGATCCTTTCCCGACAGTAAAACATTACCGAATTGTCTAGTTAAATAAATATTTTATAAATAAAGCTTTTCCATTACTTGCCGCAATAAGTAATTTACGCTAAAAATATAGATAAGATGTATATTTATCAAGTTTTGGCTTTACTACCATAATTACAGAAACATTATGAATTGTATTTTTTGTGATAAACCCGTATTTGGCTCTGCCGGTGTTACTGTTCCTGGCGTCGGCCCCGCACATCAGCATTGTTTTCAGGCCGATCAGGCTTTAAAAAGAACCTTTCAATCACTCGATATAACGGCTCTGTCGGATAGCGAATTAACAGAATTAAAAGATCTGGTACTGGCAGAAGAAAATGCCCGAAATATGCAAGGTGATGATGATATAGAGCTTTTCTAAGGTAAGTACTAATAAAAAATTATAAATTAATATAATAAATACCATAGTGAAAATTTGAAAGCGGTGCTTTTAAAAATGAAGCAGAATTTTTTATAATGGCATATACAGCAGAATTAATACTATCCCTAAAAAAAAGCGATAGATAACGAAGGGCATCATACCCATTCTATCAAGCAGCTTTAAAAACCAGTGAATACATATATACGCAATCGCGGCTGAAATAATAATACCCATAAATATTTCAACCCAGCTAACAGCATGCTCTCCCTGAATTAGCTGTAAGGTTTTATAACTCCCCGATGCCATGATAGCCGGTATTGAAAGTAAAAATGAAAACCTTGCTGCTGCAGAGCGAGTCAAACCCAGCAATAAACCCGCTGTCATGGTAATCCCTGAACGTGAAGTCCCCGGAATCAGTGCCAACGCCTGAGCAAGCCCGATAACAAGAATATCTCGCCAATTTAAGGAATGTTCATTTCGTTTACGACTTCCGCGTACATCTGCCAGTAAAAGCAAAAAACCAAACCCCAAAGTGGTACTGGCTATCACCAATGGCGATCTTAAAACAGTGTCAACATAATCACTTATAAGCAGCCCCACAATACAAACCGGAATGGTTCCCATTATTACGGCCCATGCCAAACGACTTTCACCAATTTGTTTACGTTGAATACATGAGTGAGTCCAGTCTACTGTCATAGTGCGAATTTCGTGACGAAAGTAATACATCACAGCCGTGAGTGTTCCAACATGAACAGCAATATCAAAAGCCAGCCCCTGATCCTGCCAGCCCGTCACAATCGGGACAAGAATCAAATGTGCAGAACTGGAGATGGGTAAAAACTCAGAGAAACCCTGAACCAGGGCAAGAACGATGATTTGAATTAAAGTCACACTGCTTCCTACATTTTTAAAATCGATTATAAATGATCGCGCATATCATTAAAATAAAAAGCGTCGATAGGTACCTCGCAATTTTTACTAAACCCCATAACCTTTACTATCTCGCCCATTTCATACGGCATCGTCAGTTTTTTGATCTGTCCAGTCAACTCGATTTGCTTGCTGATATTATCCTGTTCGATATATTGCATGGTTTTTTGTTCAGCAAGCTGTGTAATACCCGCACCCATTAAAAAATTCGACTGGGTAGTATAACCCAACAGCGTGACATCATTATTAACACCACAATCGGCTATCGCGGTAAAATCAATATGTGCAGTTACATCCTGTAAGCCGGGATAGACAAACGGATTGGAATGATGTCTATGACGGTAAAAACAGGTTAAGGTTCCATTATTACGTTGCTCATGATAATACTCGCAACGTGAATAGCCATAATCAATTAGAATAACCACCCCACTATTTAATTTACTTAGTAAAGTTGTCAACCAGTCTTCGGCATTAAAATTAATTTCTGAAACATAATTGGTACTAAGCACCTGACATTCCTTTTCAATTTGCTTTACTCGTTCACGACTACGTTCAATAAACTCGTTATCGGAATTATATCCAGATTTAAACTCACCCTTCGCAGCAGTAACGCACTCGATAGCAATAGTGTTGAGTCCTTTTTTGAACCGCACCACCGGCATTGCATCAAGTAATTCATTTGCAACAACAACCGCATTTAAGCCTTCAGGTAAAGTATCAAACCAGACAACTCGCTCAAACAGGTGTGGAACAGATCCTTTTATATATGCTTGTTGCCGTTCACGTAAATCCGCACTTAATTCAAGAATACAATATCGTTCCGGTAAACTGTTTAGCGTCTCAAGATGTAGTAATATATCGACAGCCATTCGTCCGCTACCCGCGCCTACTTCAAGTATCTCGCATTGCTTAATCGACTGAAGCACTGGCATGATAGCCTGCGCAAGACTTTGCGAAAACAAAGCTGATATTTCAGGGGCTGTCATGAAATCACCCTGTTGCCCTAACTTGGTACTCCCGGCACTGTAATAACCCAAGCCCGCTTCATATAAAACTGTTTGCATATATTCAGTAAATGAAATTTGTCCTTTGACTGCAATTTTATTCAGTAAACATTGTTTAACCCGGGCGCTATGATCTATTGCATTCTGCCCCGGTAGTGGCAGAGTGTTTACATTTTCCGGTTGCTCTTTTAGAGTCATGTATCTTTTGCTCACTTCAGGTTACAATAAACGAATGTCTGATCAGAATTCTAACCATAACACCGACAACAAGGTAGCATTAATTACCGGTGGCAGCCGACGTATCGGCGCTGAAATTGCCAGAACCTTACACCGCAATGGCTTTAACCTTGCTATTCATTACCGAAATTCGCGCAGCGATGCCCAGGTTTTGCAAAATGAACTCAACGAGATACGAACCGATTCTGTGGTTCTTATACAGGCCGACCTGCAAATTACACAGGGTTTAAACTCTCTGGTAAACAGTACGACCGAGCGCTTTGGCCAACTTGATGTGGTTATTAATAATGCTTCCAGCTTTTATCCAACCCCCATCGACAAAGCCAGCGAAGCTGATTGGGATGATTTAATAAGCAGTAATTTAAAAGCGCCATTTTTTCTTGCTCAGGCAGCAGCTAGCTCACTGAAAAAAACGCAGGGTTGTATTATCAATATTGTTGATATTCATTCCGAACGACCACTAAAAGAACACCCCATTTATTGTATCGCCAAGGCTGGACTGGCTATGTTAACAAAGTCTCTGGCAAAAGAATTGGGACCGGAAGTACGAGTAAATGGAGTCTCCCCGGGTGCAATATTATGGCCTGAAAATGAAATGGACGAACTCACCCAACAGCGTATTATTTCGAGAAATTTTTTAAAACGTCAGGGTAATCCAGGCGATATTGCCAATACCGTATTGTTTTTAATTGCAAATGCACCGTATATAACCGGGCAAATCATTGCGGTAGATGGTGGGCGCTCCCTGAATAGCTAGTAATATTAAGCCATTAAAGAAACACCCTTGCTATTAAATTTTAAACTGCCGCATTAAAGTATTAAGTTCTTCCGATAAACCGGCTAATTCAGTACTCGCCATTTGAGTAGTCTGCGCCCCATTCGCTGTCTTTTCTGCATGTTCACTAATACGAATAATATTCTGGTTGATTTCTTCGGCAACTGAATTTTGTTCTTCTGCTGCGCTGGCGATTTGAGTATTCATGGTATTAATTTTAGCAACCGCTTCCGTTATCGATTCCAGTGAAGTACCGGCTTGAGTCGTTTTGTCTTCACTCTGCTGCACTTGTTGGCGACCTTTATCCATTGCGCGTACTGCTTTTTCCGCACCTTCTTGCAATGTGTCAATAATCGTTTTTATTTCAGTCGTTGATTCCTGTGTGCGTTGCGCCAGCGTTCTAACTTCATCAGCAACCACGGCAAAACCCCGGCCTTGTTCGCCCGCTCGCGCGGCTTCAATAGCTGCGTTAAGTGCCAGTAAATTAGTTTGTTCAGCAATACCCTGGATAACATCCAGTACACTTCCAATGCTATCGCTATCGGCTCTTAGTTTCGTAATTACTTTATCGGCTTCTTCAATGTCGCCAACCAGTATGCGAATATAATCAATTGACATCGCAACAATGTTACGACCATCCAGTGCTTGCTGGTCGGCATCATTGGTTGCACTGGCAGCATCGGTGGCATTGCGGGCAACTTCACCCACCGTCGCGGCCATTTCGTTAATCGCAGTTGCAACCTGTTCGGTTTCATATTGTTGGCTGTCTATGGATGATTTGGTTTCATCGGTGATTGAAGACAGTTCTTTAGAAGAAACGGCAAGTTGTTTAGAGGCATTATCCACACTAGAAATAGCACTATGTATTTTGTCCAGGAATAAATTAAAATACTCACCAACCCGGTCAATTGCATCCTTACTTTTAACCGGAACCCGTTGTCTTAGATCACCTTCACCTTCAGCAATATCTTTCATACCTTTTTCAAGGACAGCCAATCGTTGTACCACAAAATTACGGAACATCCAGTATAAAACGGCAACAACTATCAATGTTGCAACCAGCATCGAAGCTAATAAGCTGGTCGTGGATCGTTGTAAAGCTTCATCGCCTGCAATATGTAAGAGTCCATTATCTTTTTTATATTGAACTGTCGCAGAATCGATATCTCTGTTCATGCGACTATAATTAAACCCGATACTCACTTTGCCAAGTACCACACCTTCGTCTTCAATATTTAAATCAACGAAGTTACCACTATCGACCTGTTTCTTATTTCCGGAGGTTGCCAATACGTTTCCAGAGCTGTCAATAAAGGCAGCATAACTGACATCTTCATCTTCTAAAACCATTTTGGCATAATTTAACAATGAACTCAGATCAAACTCAGCAATCGCCAGAGGTGCAATGTCTGCAAGCAATGCAGCTATAGTGTTTATCTTGGCTAGCTGTGATTTTTTTGCTTCAGCCTTACTCGACTCGAATAATTTCTGAACGGTATTGTCAGAAATTTCCATTAAACCATCAAGCTCAGCAGATTGCTGACTGTAAATAATCACCACCGATGACATAAAAGTAATTGTCATTACTGCAATAATTGCCAGGGTAAATCGACCTGTTATATCCATGTTGATTTTTGGAACAAGTCTTGATATTGCTGATTGTTTAGTTGAGCTCATCAATACGACTCCAGACTCTTACTTGTTATTTATTAAAAGGTGGCAGGTTTAGTGACTTTAAAGTATCTCTTAAGCCAGCCAGGGAAAGCGGTTCAACAAAGCCTACAATTTTGGCTTTTTTACTGGCTGCAGAGCTGGCAGTAAGCTTTAACAGTGCTGATTTTACTTTCGCTTTATTTTCAGCAGATAGCGTTTTAGCTGCCGTTATCGTCCATTCAGGATATAACGAGGTAGAGTGAACATGCGATAAGCTATCCTTTTTTTGGTCGACAATTGTAAATTCACTTAAACTGATACCTTCTTTAGCCATCGACTCAAGCAAACCGGATTTAATAAAACCGGCATCAAAAACACCTGCTCTAACGGCTAAAACAATGTCGTCCTGAGTTTTTGCCTGTTTAAATACTGAAAAATCAGTATGTGGGTCGATACCCTGATCTTTTAAATGTTTTACCTGAAACACATAAGACGCAGCTGAACGTTTAAACTTAAAGCCCATAACTTTCTTACCCTTAAGGTCAGTACCTTTAGATATACCATTACCTTTTTTTGCAATAATCACTCCGGCAAACTGGTTACCCGATTTTTTATTCATTGTGACTAAAGGCTCGGCACCTAGTTTATGTTGTAGAGTAACGGCAAGAACCGGGTTAGATAACATATAATCAACCTTGCCATTCGACATTGCGTCGACAGTTTGGTCAGGCTTAAGCGGAATAATTTTTACTTCTGTACCAACTTCTACGCCAAGATATTTACCTAATTCACCCCAACGTTTCATTGCTTTTAACGCACCTCGAGGTGCCATGACACCCACATTAATTTGAGTTGCATTGGCTATTGTGAAAAAGCTAAAAAGTACGATAAAAATGGTAATCTTTGATATTAAATGTTTCATTGTATCCTCATCATCTCTATGAATTTATTTAATCTATGGCAATATAAAATCTTAAGAAGGGTATCGGATATGAA
>Ga0316207_10003458_pt1 | contig 14619 bp, 10 predicted proteins | sample 6weekpyrite_MG_FD_204943 | JGI IMG/M metagenome (GOLD analysis project Ga0316207, IMG submission 204943) | Microbial mat bacterial communities from mineral coupon in-situ incubated in ocean water Damariscotta River, Maine, United States -... | ecosystem: Environmental > Aquatic > Marine >... | reverse complement strand
AAAGTCAAAGATACCCCCTAAGCGTTTCGGATCGCTGCTTAAGGTCATTGATGTGGAGGGCAAATTGGTTAATTTCTAGCATTTTGTACTAACGGTTGTATGTCTTAAGAATCAGCACGCAATGATACTCTATTCAGCCGCTTTCGTCAGGCGCTAATCAGGCTGTTTTTGCGCTCAACTGGCTAGAATTACCAGTAAAACCAGTTAATTAGATAGCAAGACTTACTTACACCACTCATTTAACAGTTGGATTAGTACACTAAAAGAATAGAAGATCAGGTCTTCGCCTTTTTTTTCGCAACATTATCACGCAGATAAACCGGCTGCGCCTGATGCGCTGTCATTTGTTTACCCTGTGCATAATCCTGAGCCGCCAGTTTTACAATCACTTCCGCTGATGGCAAACAATCGGCAAAAATTTGTTCTTGCGCAATATTTATCTTTTTCTCAAATTCAGTCTGATAAGCAGACCAGCCTGTGCCGGCTGCAACCCAGTTTTGGCTGGTATATTCTTCGCCTGATAGCTGAAGATTTTCAACCGCGCTAACCACTTCATCATCTATTAATTGAATGGCGTCCTGCTGTACATGGTAAGCACCCCAGTACACTTCGCTCATGCGTGCATCGATGGCTGACAATACATTTTGGTGACCGTGTTGATAATAAATACCGGCGGCCATTGCCGCTAAAGTAGACACGGGCACAACCGGTAGATCATCAGCATACGACAAACCCTGTACGACTCCGGCGGCAATACGCACACCGGTAAAAGCACCGGGGCCGCGAGCAAAAGATAAAGCATCTAACTGATTTATTTTTAAACCTGCCTGCGATAACAGACGGTCAACCATCGGTAAAATTAGTTGTGTGTGTTCACGTGGCGCCAGCTTGTATTCAGACAACACCTCACCGTCCACATAGATTGCAGCGGAACAGGCTTCTGTTGCGGTATCAATGGCTAAAATTTTCATGCCAGCTCCTGTTCGTGTTGGCGAATCGTTTTATAAAAACCTTCCACTGCCTGTATCGAATGCGTTACCGGCATTTCTGGCAAGCTTTTAATAAATGTTTTGCCGTAACGTTTATTTATAATTCTTGGGTCGCCAATAACCAGTACACCATAATCATCCAGCCCGCGAATAAGCCGACCGGCTCCCTGCTTTAAACTGATCACAGCGGTTGGTAACTGAAAGTCCATAAACGGATTGCCACCGTTGTTTCGTATCTGGTCCATGCGTGCTTGCAGTACCGGATCACCAGGCGAAGCAAAAGGCAGTTTATCAATCATCACGCAGGTTAAGGCTTCACCACGCACATCAACCCCTTCCCAGAAACTACTGGTGCCGAGTAACACGGCCTGCCCGGCTTCTTTAAACGATTCTAATAACTGATGTTTGGGTTTTTCGCCCTGCACAAATAGCGGGAAATCCGTACGCTGACGTAAAAAGTCATTGGCTTCGTTCATTGCCCTGTAACTGGTGAACAATAAAAAGGTTCGGCCTTCACTGGCTTTTATGACTGGCAACATGGCCTGCATTAATTGCCGCGTATATTGCATGTCGGAAGGTTCGGGTAAGTCTTCCGGCAGATAAATCATTGCCCGGTTCTGATAATCAAACGGACTGTGCCAGATACCGTTTTCATAATTCTCTAAACCTAAACGTGAAGTAAAATGCGAAAAGTCACCACCGACTTGCAAGGTTGCTGATGTCATAATCCAGGCCGCTTCGTAGGCCTGCATTTGTTGCTGAAAACGTTCGGATAAATCCAGTGGTGTCTGGTGCAATATAAAACTGCGACTAAAGGTTTCGTACCAGTCGATTGAATTTTCCTGTTTGCTGCAAAACTGAGTCAGGCGCGCATGAATTTGCAGACAACGCTGGTAGCAATTTTCCAGCCCCTTACCACGTTCCGATGCCAGCTCTAAAATATCTTTAAGTTCATCCAGCTTAGCCAGTAAATCATCGACCCCAGATTTAATGCTCGGTTTGTACATAATTTTAGCCCACGAGTCGCGCGTGGTTTCAACACCAAACGCCAGTCGCATGTGCTTGCCGGTTTCGATTAACTCCTGTGCAATATCCCGCAGTTCACCCATATCCGGCGCATCAGCAATTTGCTCGGCAATCACATCATTGGCCAGCAACATGATCTGACGACTACTGACCGACTGACCAAAAAAATTCGACGCGATTTCTGGTAACTGATGTGCCTCGTCAATGATAAAGGCTTCAACTTCCGGTAATAACTCACCAAAGCCTTCTTCTTTTAATGCCATATCCGAAAGTAAAAGGTGGTGGTTAACGACGATGATATCGGCTTGCTGCGCTGCACGTCTGGCCAGTACCACATGGCATTCTTCATACTGCGGACAATCACTACCGAGACAATTGTCCGTTGTTGATGTCACCATTGACCAGACCCGGGCATCCTCGGGCACAGAGTCGAGTTCAGAAATATCACCGCTTTTGGTTTTGCCTGCCCAGTCTTTGACCTGGAATAATTCCATTCGCGTTTCGCGGGTCATGAATTCCATATGCTCAGCATTTTTCATGCGATGCACACACAGATAGTTTGCACGGCCTTTTAATAGTGCAACCTCTGCCTGCTGATCCAGTGCTTTAATCACGACCGGTAAATCTTTGTGGAACAGCTGATCCTGTAAATGGCGGGTACCGGTCGAAACCAGTGTTTTGACACCGGACAATATCGCGGGGACTAAATAAGCAAAGGTTTTACCTATACCGGTACCGGCTTCGGCAACCAGATAGGCGTTATTATTAATCGTTTCAAAAATGGCGTCAGCCAGTTGCTGCTGACCTTCTCTGGGAGTGAAGCCGTCGATTGCCTGACTGATCTGTCCGTTTTCGCTTAAAACATCTTTCACAGAAGTCGTGTTATTTACATTTGGCACAAATCAATTCTCAATTCAGACGACTTATTCGCATTCAGCGTATTCAGTAGGTCGCCGGTTATTTTTAAACGGCAATTTTACCGTATTTTCACAGTCAACACCCGCTAACAGGCCGGTTTCTTTATCAATCCAGTGATAATCAATATTCTCAGGTACGCTAAGATCCAGACTTTGCACAGGGATATGCTGGAATAAATCCGACCAGATATTTAATGCACCACTCGCCCCGGTCAGGCCGGTTTCAAGATTATCGTCATTGCCCACCCAGACCACGGCCAGCTTATCCTGACTAAAGCCGGCAAACCAGCTGTCCCGTAAGTTATCCGTTGTCCCGGTTTTACCGGCCACATTAAATGGCAAATTAGCAAGTTTTTTAGCCGTGCCGCTGTGGGTTACTTCGTGCAAGGCTGTTTTTAGCAGATAGATATTTTCTTCTTTGATCCGGTATTTTTTTTCATCCGCAAAATGCACCAGCGGCTTGCCATCATGCGATAACACACTGCGAATTGCATGCAGGCTTAATTGATGCCCATCGGCAGCGATGGTCTGGTACATGGAGGCCACTTCGAACGGTGTCAGTTCAAACGCACCTAATAACATTGACGGATACACCGGCACTTCTTTTGCCAGTCCAAGATTGCGCAAGGTATTAATAATTTCTTCCAGACCAATATTCAGCCCTAACCTGACGGCAGGAATATTATAAGAGTTCACCAGTGCATCATGCAGGGTCACATCGCCACGATATAGGCGGTCATAATTTTGTGGCTGCCAGACATCGCCTGAGCGTGATTTTAATGCCAGGCTGGTATCGGATAACATTGTTGCTAAATGAAAATCATGCTGACTATTCAGCGCCGCCAGATAAATCGCCGGTTTAATCAGTGAACCCACTTGTCGTGATGCGTCCAGAGCACGGTTAAAACCATGAAAGGCGGTATCTTTATCACCGACAATGGCCAGTAGCTCTGAGTTTGTAACATCACTGACAATGACCGCAGCCTGCAATGGTACATCACCTGTTCGTTGTTGCAGGCGTTTAATGGTATCGGCAACAGCCTGCTCCGCAGCCAGCTGTACCAGCGGATCAATCGTAGAAAAAATCTGCAGACCTTCCTGTTTTAATACCTCGGCAGAAAACCGCGATTTAAGCTGTCTTTTAATAAGATCAGTAAATGCAGGAAATTTAACACCTGAGCTTATGACCCTGTCGGTTATTTTTAACGGTTTTTTAATATATTGCTGATGATGTAACTGGCTGATAACTTTCTGGTCAAGCATAACATCGAGCACAAGATTTCTGCGTTCGATGGCACGTTGTTTATTTTTTCTCGGGTTGTAATACGACGGTCCCTTGATAAGGCCAATCAATAATGCAATCTGATCAGAAGAAAGTTTCTTCAGGCTTTTATTAAAATAAAACTGACTGCCTAATTCAAAACCATGTACTGAAGCGCTTTTGTTCTGCCCCAGATAAACTTCATTGATATAAGCCTGCAAGATACTCTTTTTGTCATAATGAAATTCAAGTAACAATGCCATGATCGCTTCATTAATTTTTCGCCAGTAGCTTCTCCTGGGTGACAAAAATAAATTTTTCACAAGCTGCTGTGTCAAAGTGCTACCACCCTGACGTTTTTTACCGGCCTGAATATTGACCACAATGGCACGCATAATTGCCAGCGGGTTAACACCCCAATGCTCATAAAACGAACGATCCTCAACGGCTATTAAGGTCTGTATCAGACGCTCCGGCACATCCGATAATTTTAATAATTGCCGGTCTTCTGTGTGGCCCGGAAAAATACTGCCAATCAATGCCGGATCAAGTTTGACACTGTCTATCGCCTGCGGTCTATATAAGTGCTGTAACGTATCCAAAGTCTGTGCAGAAAAACTAAGGCGTATGGCGCTAGACTCAATAACTGAGTCACCATCTCTGAAGGTTCTGCTAATCAACTCAAAATGATCCTGCCAGCGACGGTATTGCCCAGGTTGCTGAGGAAAACCATTTACCTCTTCATAAGCCATTAATCGCAATTCCTGCTCAAAAGCATCCGGATCCAGTTTTAGACCGGCACTTAATTCCAGTGAGCGCGCATAAACCTTTGAAGGCACAGCCCAAATTCGTCCCTCAAAACGCTCCCTGACCTGAAAATCCAGATAGCTGACGTAAGCGATTGTAATAAGCAACAGGATAAAAGCTGCAACATATGTATAAGCAGACTTAAACAGACGAACAAAGATTGAATGATGTATTACCGTGTTCTTGCTGGAAGACTTTTTAGGCGACTTTTTAGCTGGCTTTTTAATCGCTCTTTTAGCTGAGCGTTTTAAAGATGGCTTTTTTCTTTTTTTGGATTTTTTAAGTCTGTCTAAAAAACCGGATTTAGTTTTTGTCATCTATTTAGCTGAAACCGAAAATACATTAAAATATAATTACTTATGATACTTTGACCGGAGCAATTACGCCATGACTGTTACTACTTTAGAATCCAGAGATTCCATTATTCAAGCAATGCAGAATCCTGAGTTTTATGATCATGATGTAACTGACGTCACGATGCTTCAAACCCATATTTCCTGGGTGTTTCTGACCGGTGAATACGCCTATAAAGTTAAAAAACCAATGGATTTCGGCTTTTTAAATTTTACTGACTTAAACCAGCGCAAACACTTCTGTGAAGAAGAAATGCGCCTGAATAAGCGCCTCGCTGATCAGGTATATCTGGAAACCGTTCGTATAACAGGCTCACTAGAAGCCCCTGCTCTGAACGGTGACGGCGAAACACTCGAATACGCCGTTAAAATGCGACAATTTGAACAGTCGCAATTAGCCGATAACTTGCTCAATAACGGCCAGTTGAGCGCTCAGCATATTGATAATATTGCTGAACAGACCGCCAGTTTCCATCAATCTATCTCTATTTCCGGTTCTGACTCAGAGCTCGGCACAGCCGAAAGTGTCAATGCGCCTGTTATTCAAAACTTTGACCAGCTCGATCCCCTTATTAAGGATGAGGATGCCCGACTACAACTGGCCCGCCTGCGCCAGTGGAGCGAAGCTGAATTTACAAAAATTCGTACTGTTTTAGAGCAACGCAAACAAGCCGGCTTTATCAAAGAGTGCCATGGTGACATGCACCTTGGCAATATGGCACTGATCAACAAGCAAATAACCATCTTTGACGGTATCGAATTCAATGACGAATTCCGCTGGATAGATGTTATGAGTGAAGTCGCCTTCCTGTTTATGGACTTATGTGATCGCAACAAAACCGACTATGCCTTCCGCTTTCTAAATCGCTACCTTGAACATACCGGTGATTATGAAGGCATCCAGATATTGCGTTTTTATCTGGTCTATCGCGCCATGGTACGGGCAAAAATTGCCAGCTTTACATTATTGACACCTGATTTATCTGATGCTGATAAAGAAAAAACCATGCAGCAATACAGCAGTTACACTAATCTGGCTGAAAGCTTTACCGAAACAGTCCAGTTATCTTTAAGTATCACACATGGTGTTTCTGGCTCAGGCAAAACCACTGTCAGCCAGAATTTGCTCGAAAATGAAGGCTTAATTCGCCTTCGTTCGGATATTGAACGCAAACGACTGTTTAACCTTAAGGCCACCGATGACAGTAAATCTGCTGTTGATGCAGGTATCTATAACAAAGAGGCCAGTGTAAAAACATATCAGCAATTGCAAAAATTTGCTAAAATAATAATATCATCAGGATTTAGTGTGATTGTTGATGCTACTTTTCTTGAAAAATCAGACCGTCTGGTTTTTCAGGACCTGGCAACTGAACTATCCGTTAAATACTTCATCATTGCGCTAGAAGCAGATGAAGAAGAACTTAGCAGACGCATTATTGCGCGACGTACTGATAGCAATAACGCATCTGAAGCGGACCTGGATGTACTAAAAAAACAACTCAAAGAGTTGAAACCACTGGATGATGCAGAGAAAGCCTGTATTAAATAGGCTTTCTTAAATGGATAAAGATATGTCAGACGAGCATATTAATATATTAGTTATCGATGACAACGCGGAAAGCATTGCTCATATCAAACGACTCGTCTCTGCTTGCCATGAATTTAAAATAAGCAACGAATTAACCCTTGAGTCTTCTCTTAAGCAATTAAAATCTGGCACCTACGATCTGGTTCTATTACAACTGACGATTGGTCTTGATGCCATTAAACAGCTACGCCTGATTAAATCAGACATACCGATCATCGTTATGGGCTGGATTAATGATGAGGCATCGATCGAAGAAATTCTTAAATCAGGCGCAAATGATTATTTACTGGAAAACGATCTTAAAGAAAACAAGATTAGAAGAACCATCCGTTTTGCGATGGCTCGTTATAAAGGTCAGATAGAACCTTTAGGCTGGACCACTTCTCTGGTAAACAAACTTCATTTAATGGAATCCTTGTACAAGGTAATTTCATTAAACACTAAAGATCCGCATGATCAGATACAGCATATTTTAAAAACAGGCTGTGAATTATTTGATCAGGAAATTGCCATTTTCAGTCGCATTGAAAAGAAGACATTTTTTGTTGAACAGGGATATTCTGCAACGAAAAAAATAACCGAGGGTCAGAAGTTTGAACTCGGCAAGACTTTTTGCAGCATCACCATCGACCACAACGAACCGATTGCGATCGATATTGTCAGGAAGCCAAAATGGAAGAAACACCCGTGCTATCTTAATACTGGTTTGCTGTCCTATATTGGAATTAATATTTATAAAGAAGATAAATTATATGGCACTTTAAGTTTTTCAAGCTCACAACCAAAAGATCAGCCGTTCAGAGAAAGTGACTTTGATTTTATAAAAACCCTGGCAGAATGGATGAGAAATATTCTCGGCCATACGCACACTTCAGTTGATACAGAACTGCTGGACATGCATGACCCTGTTACCGGCCTGATGAACAAAGAGACCTTTATTGAAGATCTAAGCAGCTGTGTAAAACGCACACTTAAATCTGAATTTTATTACTTTGCAGTATTATTTTTTGATATAACAAATCTGCACGAAATACAGACAATACTGGACAGAAAACAAGCAAATAACTTTCTTAAAATAATTGGAAAACGATTAAAGACCCAGTTAAGGCCCAGAGATACGGTTGCGCGTTTTTCTGATACCGGTTTCGTGATTTTACTGGAAGATGTTTATATTAACGAAACATCGTTTGCAGCAGAAAGAATCATTGCTGAAATCCAGAAACCAATCACGATCGGAAAAAATATTCTGAATGTTATCCCGAGTATCGGCATTGCTTTAAGTTCCAGCTACAAGAATACAGACGACATAATCAATGATGCCGAAGCTTCAATTAAAGCCGCCAGAAAAGAGCATCAGACTTTTTATATCATCAACCCTGAGCATGATCTGGGTGCAGCTGAATCTGCTTCTTAAAATTACCAGCTACCACCCACTTTATTTTTGTTTTTATTCTTCCTTTTCTTATCATTTTTCTTAATGTAAGAAATCATTCTGTTTTTCTTTGTTTGCTGACGTTTAGTCAAAACGTTACGACGCCCTGAATAAGGGTTAGCACCCGCTTTAAACTCTATGCGAATCGGCGTGCCTTTAATTTTCAGAATCTGCCTGAAAAAATTAATTAAATAACGCTTATATGGTTCAGGAACAAGATCAGGTGATGGCCCATGAATAACAATAATTGGAGGGTTTCGTCCTCCCTGATGTGCATAACGCATTTTAATACGTCTGCCTTTCGCAACTGGCGGTTGATTAACTTCGACCGCTTTCTCAAGCATACGAGTAAGCTCTGGCGTTGTCAGGTCAATAAAGGCTGAGTCATAAGCATCATTCACTGCTTTATATAACAGCCCTACATTACTGCCGTGCAATGCAGAAATAAAATAGATATCAGCAAAATTTACAAAACCAAGCTTACGCTCGAGATCGATTTTGATGCGATTTTTATCGTAATCATCCATGCCATCCCATTTGTTAACTGCAATAACCAGTGACCTGCCCGCATCAATCACATAACTAAGCAAACTTAAATCCTGATCAGAAACACCTTCATGTGCGTCAATGACCAGGATGACAACATTAGCGAAATCGATAGCCTGCAACGACTTAATAACACTGAATTTTTCTACTGCCAGTTTAATATTTTTTCTGCGTCGCACACCGGCAGTATCAATAAGCGTGTATTTTTTGTTGTCACGTTCAAACGGAACAAGAATAGAATCACGTGTCGTTCCCGGCTCATCAAAAGCAACCACCCGGTCTTCACCAAGTATCCTGTTAATAAGTGTCGATTTACCAACATTCGGCCTGCCAACCATTGCAACCCTGATGCCTTCAGCTTCGTCTTCTATAAGTGATGACTCAAACTCAAACTGGCTAAATATCGATCCCATCATTGAAGGCACGCCGCGATTATTCGCAGAAGATATTGCGTAGAGCTCAGTGAAACCCAGTGAATAGAATTCTGATGTTACCTGTTCAACATCAAAACCATCAATTTTATTTACAACAAGAAAGATTTTTTTACCGTAACGCCTCAATTGCTCCGCAATATTCTGATCTGCAGGCGTCAGACCATCTTTTGCATCAACCAGAAAAAGGATCAGTGAACATTCTTCGATTGCTAATAGCGTCTGAGCAGCCATTTGCATATCAACGCCTTCTGTCTCACCGCTTAATCCACCGGTATCAATAACCGTGTATTCAACATCCTCAAGCACAGCATGCCCGTATTTTCGATCACGCGTTAGCCCGGGAAAGTCAGCAACAATGGCATCTCTGGTTTTGGTCAGACAATTAAATAACGTTGACTTTCCGACATTAGGACGACCAACAAGTGCTATAACAGGGTTCATATTTTTCTCATCAATTTCGAAATACGCTAGATTCAAGCGTATTACTTAATTTTTCATAACTAAGGCTATGATTATTAACAACAAAGTTTTTATTTTTACCGCTAATATTAATTTTTACTTTACCTAAACTATTATCAATATAGTTTAGCTTATACAAACGATTTTTAAATACATCAAAACTATTCTTCTCTGACTCCGAATAATCAGAAGACAACTCATAAATTCGTCTGAACACCGCAGGAGTAAGTTCAGCATTAAGACTCAACGATTTATTCGACCAGAATTCTTCATTATCAGAAACTTGATCTACCTCTGTTGTCAGTGACAGCTCCGACCTCATCGCCCCGTGTTCAGAGAAAAAGCTAAAAGGCTTAATTCTAATCAATGAAAACATCTGATCTTTCAGCGAAGAAGCAAGGTTACTTTCACGAGTAAAAAATGATACCCCTGTTAAATCAAGACCGCTGACTAACATGCGCAGTGAAAGATTATTAACCTGCTCATTAAAAACATTTAATTTTGATACATTGAGATCAAAACCAAGATCATGAAGACCCGCATTAACTGATCGCTTAATTCTTGCAGATACTTTTCTTAAATCAACTATCCGTTGTAAGTGCTTGAACTTGAGAGAAGAAAAACTCAGCACCATATCACCACTTTTGTTAGCTAAAAATACCTGTTCAAAACCGAACATTAGATTTTCAAGCTCAACAAACTGTTTACCATAAAATGATAATTCAGGAATAATCAGCTCACCTTCGAGCTGATCAGATGAAGCTGTATATTCCATATCTAAACTAACAGTTTTGATTTGGAACTGGCTAGAATCTTCCTTTTTTGTAGTATTACCTGAAGCTTGAAGACTAATAACTGCGTCACCATCATAATCCATATAAGCAGACAGAGTGACTGGTGAGAGACTACTTAAAAACACCGCATACTGCTCTGAGCCCTGGACAGGCTCGGCCATGATGAAATGACCCTTGACCACCATATTGACAACAGGGGAACGCCCCTGCAAAATCAGACCAAGATAGAGCGGCCCATGAACTATTTCTTGAATAACTTCAAAAACAATTTCCTGTCTGCTATTTTTTGCAATCAATCTCGCATTCGAACTAAACCAGTTTCTCTGATATGAAACAGTTTCCAGTGATAAGCCTGCAGATTTACTCAGAGTTGTTAAGGCATCAGAGTAATCAGTCTGGATTTTATAACCAGAGAAATAAGGTAATAACAGTAGCAACAATAATGAAAACGAGATTATTGCTAAGATAATCTCAAGTAAATAATCCCGTAAAATTTTCATTACAATGCAAGCTGACTCAGCCCGTATACATAAATAACTGATTTTTTAGACTGCAGATAAATTTTGTCATTCATAACCAGCGGCTGCACATCAAGACCTGAAGCATCTACCTGTGTACGCACTATCTGATGTCCATCTGCTTTTGAGATCACATGCAGATAACCTTGCGCATCGGCCAGTAAAAGGTTATCTCCCATACTAGTGGGTGATGTCAGTTTACGATGAGAAAATTCACTTTGTTTCCAGTTAGTGGCACCAGTTGTCGCATCTAATGACCAGACATGGCTGTTATCATCAGTGATATAAAGTTTGTTATCTTCAAACGTCATATTTCTTGTGACCGACATTTTTTTTGCCCATAAAAACCCGCCTGTCTTCAGATCTAATGCAACCACTCTGCCCTGAAAACCAGCAATATAAGCAATATTATTTTTAACAATAAGATCAACATCCAGATCCACCAGTCGTTCTACTTCAGAACGACCACGCGGGATAGAGATAGTTTTTTCCCAGAATAAAACACCAGTGTCGATATTGAGAATGACAAGCTTACCGTTATCCAGCCCGGTCATGACCTTATCCTGAAAGATATAAGGAACACTGTTTCCGCGTACACTAAGTGCTGGCACTTCTCTCTGATATGTCCATAGCTGCTTACCAGTTTTGGCATTTAAAGCGGTTAACTGACCATCAACTGTTTTAACTATAACCGTATTACCGGACATAACTGGTGCAGCAAGGACTTCACTACTCAGCGTCACACGCCAGTTAATCTCACCACTTGAAGGTTCAATGGATATAACATCACCGCTACGCGTACCCAGCAAATAAAGCGCACTATTACCACCAATGGCTGATGTGTAATCTGCCGTATATGTTTTCTGCCAGCGTATAGAAAAATCATTTTTATCAAAGACCGTTACATTGCCTTTAGAATCTGAAAAAACGATTTCCTTAGCCAATACCAGCGGCTTTATCCGTGTATATTGAGAATCAGAGACGCCGTATGCTATTTCACTCAGCTGTTTAAGTGATAAGGTTTCTTTAAACTCAACCAGCTGTGCAGGTGGTGCAGAGTTATCAACTTCACCACCACAGCCCGTTAAAAGATAACTAAGAAATAAAAGTAGCGCTAGTTTCATGCAGCAGGACCTGTTTTTGATTCACCCAGATTATCTCTTTTCATCTGCAGTAATGTTTTATCACCCGATTTATTCAATGAAAGCGCTTTATCGTAAGCTGACTTAGCATTTTCAATATCGCTTTTAATGACATAAGCATCACCTTTAAGTTCTTCATAAATTGACTGGAAGTCAGCACTTACATCGCCAGCCAATTCAGCCAGTGCCTCATCTGCCTTACCCAAATCAATTAAAATACGTGCCTTACGTTCTTTTGCGACCAGTACCAATACTTTTTGCTCTGAACTCTTGATCAATTGATCAAGCACATCGATGGCTTCTGACTTTTTACCCGCTTCATAATAATCTTTAGCCAGAACTAGTGCTGACGAAGACAGATAGACAGTACCCGCATAGTTTTTCTTGATTTTTTCAAAAACAGCAGATTTATTTACAGTCTGATTTCCGTCTGCAGGGGCTTTAATAACCTGCTCAAATAAAGCACTCGCTTCCGCTTTCTGGGTAGCAGAATAGTCCAGATAATAACGCCAGCCTATAATTAAACCAAAACCGAGCACAGCACCAACAATGACCTGCTTGCCATTTTCCTTCCACCATTTTTTTAATGCTTCAACCTGTTGTTCTTCTGTTTCAAAGTCCATCACAAAACCCGCTTATAAATTTTTCAAAAATGTATTTAGTTCATTTAAAGGAACAGTAATCTGTTCCTGTTTTTGTCGTAAATATTTGACAACTACGACTTGCTTTTCAATTTCTTCTTCGCCTAAAATGAGCGCAATCTGGGCACCAGATTTATCTGCTTTTTTAAGCTGGCTTTTCATACTACCGGCAGAACAGTTAGTCATTAAGTCTAACTCAGAATTATCAGATCTTAATTTCTCAGCCAGAACCATTCCTTCAATTTCAGCGGCCTCCCCAAACATAACCAGATAGAGATCAGGAGCCGATGATTCCGGAATCAAATCATCTTCTTCCAGTAGTGAAAGCAAACGCTCCAGTCCAATTGCAAACCCAGCAGCCGGTGTTTCTTTACCACCGAGCTGCTCTACCAGACCATCATATCGACCGCCGGCACAAATAGTTCCCTGAGCACCTAATTTATCGGTAATCCATTCAAAAACTGTTTTACAGTAATAATCCAGACCTCTCACAAGATTAGGGTTTATTTCAAACTCTATTCCAGCCTTAGTCAGAATTTTTTGTAATTTTTCAAAATGCTGCTTTGAATCATCATCCAGATAATCTGATAATTTCGGAGCACTCTCAACAATCTCTTTCATCTCCGAATTTTTTGTATCAAGAATTCGAAGCGGATTTGAATACAAGCGCCTCAGACTGTCTTCATCCAGCTGATCTTTAAAGCCCTCAAGATACGAAATTAAAATATCTTTATATTGATTTCTGGCTTCATTACTACCAAGGGAATTAATTTCCAGCCGCACACCACTCAGACCCAGTCGTTTCCAAAGATCGGCAGTCAGTAAAATCAGTTCGGCATCAATCTCCGCATTTGCCATACCAAATGTTTCAACACCAATCTGATGAAACTGACGATAACGGCCTTTTTGTGGACGTTCATGACGAAACATTGGCCCCATATACCATAAACGCTGCAGAGTATTATGCAAAATACCTGACTGGATACCCGCTCTAACACAGCTTGCTGTACCTTCAGGACGCAAGGTTAAACTATCACCGTTACGATCCTCGAATGTGTACATTTCTTTTTCGACAATATCGGTGACTTCACCAATTGAACGGGAAAATAATGCCGTAGATTCAACCACAGGCATTCTGATTTCCTGATAGCAGTATCGCTTCATTTGTGATGACAAAACTGACTCAAGATACTGCCAGTTTTGTGAATCACCAGGTAACACATCATGCATACCACGGATTGATTTAATATTTTTTGCCATAATTACTTAACTTAATTTTTTATACATTTTTCTGTTTGATATAAACAAATTGATGACCAGGTCACTGACTATTATTGCCCGAATCATTTTTTATCACATCCTGCTTAACTTTATTCTCAAGCAACTGATCCATTGACATAATAAATCGTGCAACCTGATTACTTCTAATATGCTTTGAAATATCATATTCGATTTCATTCAATGTTAATGTAATCGCGGTGGCTTTACCTAAAAACATAGAAAATGGCTGCTGACCTGTTAGTTCTGTCACCTGCCCTTTTTTCATTAAACTAAAGTACAACAAGTGATCATTGGCATCGGTTACTTCAACCCAGCAATCCTCTTTAGCAGTTAGTTCCACTACATCAGTACCGCTAGCTGCAACAGGACTCGCTTGATTTGCCAGAGCAATGTTTTTTTCCATTTGCTCATCTTCAGTTAGCGTGATG
>Ga0316207_10003457_pt1 | contig 14625 bp, 9 predicted proteins | sample 6weekpyrite_MG_FD_204943 | JGI IMG/M metagenome (GOLD analysis project Ga0316207, IMG submission 204943) | Microbial mat bacterial communities from mineral coupon in-situ incubated in ocean water Damariscotta River, Maine, United States -... | ecosystem: Environmental > Aquatic > Marine >... | reverse complement strand
AATTGGCTATTTCATAGGCGTATTACGCCTAAAACCTGCCCTATGGGCAGAAAGTATCCAAGAGCGAGCACGAAATCACCTATTTTTCGGGTCTTTTCAAAAAACACAGGGCTTGTTCAGAGGTTCCCTAGGTAGGTTTAGCTCCCAGGTTTCATGAACTTCAGCGTAAAACGGTCACTCTCCCCTATCGCCAGATATTTTTGACGATCATTGTCTTGCATGGCCAGGGATGGTGGCAGTGTCCAGACACCCTTGGGATGGTCTTTTGTATCCTTAGGGTTTGCGTTGATCTCTGAACTGGCGACGAATTGAAAACCAGCATTTTCGGCCAGTTGGACGGCATACGCCTGGTTGACATAACCTGAACGCGCCTTGGGGTCTTGCTTTGTGTTTGGGTTGCCGCGGTGTTCAACCACACCGAGGATGCCGCCAGGTTTGAGCGCCTTATACATGGCGGCAAAAACATCATCAGCATAACCACCGTTCATCCAATTGTGGATATTGCGGAAAGTCAGCACCGCGTCAGCTGTGCCTGGCGGGGCAATTTCTGTTTTGGCCGGTGGCTCCAAAACAGTGATGTTGACCTTGCTGTAGACCTTATTCGCGGCCATTTTGGCTTTGAACCTGGCTGCGCTTTTGCGTGCGAATTCACGCTTTGAATTTGGATTATTGTGGGCGGCATAAAAGCTGCCCTTGTCTTTGAGGTAAGGGGCGAGAATTTCGCTATACCAACCACCACCGGGGAAGATTTCAACCACAGTCATATTGTCTTTGATACCGAAAAATTTAAGGGTTTCTAATGGATGGCGGTATTGGTCGCGCGCCTTATAGGCGGGTGTGCGATGGTCGCCATTGACGATGTTGTTCAGTTTGTCACCGGCTTTGGCTGCAGGACTGAGCAGCAATGTTGCTAGCAGTATGGCTGAAACAATAGCCTGGGTAGTATTGTTGATGGTTACTCGGTTCATGATTCGCTCCGGTTATCCTAAATAATGACTCTGCAAATATTTCATTAGAATACTGGTTTTTAGCCTAATGTCATACCCTGATCATCAGCTATTTAAGACTAAATCAACGCTAGATTCCAGCGTGCAGCCAATAGTATTAATAAGAGCTCATGCCTGTTTAAAAACATAGAAACCTCAAAATTATGAACTATGCTTAAGGTGCTCAGAATCCTTAGTTACCGCTCATGATTAACAAGGGGGTTAGCCATGCTCACAGCACCACCCAGTATCAGTGTTCTCAATTTCACCCCGACAAAAAAACTACTGCCATCACCTGTCGACTGGCGTGATCAATTTATTTATTTTCTTTTGGTTGACCGCTTTGACGACAATCAGCCACACCCTGCCTATCAGGCTGAGGCATCAGCCAGTGTTGATGACCCAAACCAGGGCCGGCTGTTTCAGGGTGGCAAGATCAAAGGCATCACCCGACGACTGGACTACATTCAGGAGTTGGGCTGCACCACCATCTGGCTGAGTCCTATTTTTAAAAACCGCATCGACAAACAGGACTCATACCACGGCTACGGAGTGCAGGATTTTCTTGAAGTCGACCCGAGATTCGGCACACTGGAAGACCTGCAGGAACTAACCAGTGAAGCCCATTCCCGTGGCATGTACGTCATCCAGGATGTGATCTTCAACCATACCGGCGATGTCTGGTCCTATCCCGGTGAATTTCCTTATTATTATTTCCAGGGTCAGCGCTTTCCCTTCGGCCACTGGCGTGAGCATGATCCAAGGGCAAACCTGCAACGGGAGGACGGTGTTTGGCCGTTGGAACTGCAAGACCCGGAGGTTTTCAAACGTAAAGGAGAAATTCGCAATTGGGGAGATGATAGGCAGGCCCTGGACGGCGATTTTCTCAGCCTTAAGGAGCTCGATCTGCAACAACCCAAGGTGCTCGATACGCTAATTCAGGCCTATAAATCATGGATTATTAACGCTGATATTGATGGTTTTCGCATCGATACAGTTAAACACATGGAACACACTGCTGTGGCTATTTTCTGCAATGCCATCCGCGAATATGCCCAGCGAATCGGCAAACAAAATTTCTTTCTGTTTGGTGAAATTGTTGATGACGACCAGACCATTCAGAAATACATTGGTCGCAATACAAGAATGGAAAGCAGCAATGAACGCTTTCCGTCACTGGATGCGGCGCTGGACTTCCCGCTCTATTTTGACCTGGAAGACGTGATCAAGGGTTTTAAAACGCCGGATGTTTTGCGCCATCGTTATGACCGCTTTCACACACAATATAGTGACCATGGTGCAGCCAGTCGTTATTTTGTCACCTTCATAGACAACCACGACCAGATGGCTCGGCCATATCGCCGTTTCATGCACAACAACCCAAACAAACAGCAGGCCGTGTTGGCTATGGCCTATTTGCTCACCAGCCTTGGCATACCATGCATATATTACGGTACCGAGCAGGGCTTTGATGGTGGTGGTGATAATGACAGCTATGTGCGTGAGTGTATGTTCGGCGGTCAGTGGGGCGCATTTAATTCCAAGGGTGCCCACTTTTTTAATCAAGAGCATGACATCTACAAGGGCTTACAGGCGATTGCCCAGCTGCGAAAAAATGAGCCTGCGCTGCGCTATGGCCGCCAATATTTTCGTGAGATTTCGGGCAATGGTAGCGACTTTGGCCACCCTCAAAGCGGTCAATGCACCCTGGCCTATTCACGCATACTCGATACCGAAGAGCTGCTGATCGCGCTTAATCTGACTGATCAAGTACGTGAAGACTACATCACTGTGGACAAAAATCTAAGCAGCTCTGGCAATGAGATGATCAATCTTCTCAATTCAAATGCAGAAATGCTTAAAGTGCAAAATACAAGCGACAACCGCGCCAATGTCCAGGTAAAACTTAGTCCCTATGAGGTGGCAATATTAAAGGTGGGCTAATTCAATAATCAAGAGTTGTAGGGCGGCGACTGCCGCCCTACTTGATTGCTTAAAGCGTCGGATAATCGGTGTAACCCTTTTCATCTGGAGTGTAAAAGGTGTCATAGTCCGGCTCATTCAACTCAGCATTGCTCTGCCAACGCGCTGGCAGGTCAGGGTTGGCGAGAAACGGCCGCCCCACAGCAACCAAGTCTGTCTTACCTGGCATGTCTTTCTCTGCACACTCTGCATCATAACCACCTGACAAAATCAGGGTGCCGCAGAATTCATCTCGGAAGATCTCTTTAATCGAGGCAGGCACTTCGGGGGCTCCCATGGATGAATGATCAACCAGATGCACATACACCACATCCTGAGAATCAAGCTCCTGGGCCAGGTAGATATAATCCGCTTCCATTTCTTCGTATAGCGGCATATCGTTAAACACGCCATAAGGTGACAAGCGAACGCCAACCTTGTGATGGCCAATGGCATCGGTGCAAGCATCCACCACCTCCATGACGAAACGTGCACGATTTTCAATGCCGCCACCATACTCATCATCGCGCTGGTTGGTATTGGGTCGAATAAACTGTTCTAGCAGATAGCCATTGGCGGCATGCAGTTCGACACCATCAAAACCTGCTGCGACGGCATTGCGTGCCGCCTGAGCATATTCTTCAATAGTGGAACGGATATCATCCACTGACATCGCCTCTGGTACCGGTAAGGGCTGCATGCCCTCAGCATCGGTATACATCTGCTCAGCAGCAGCTACTGCCGAAGGTGCCAACACTCTTGCGCCAGCAGGCAGATTTAAAGGGTGTGAAATACGCCCGGTATGCATCAACTGCATAAACATCTTGCCGCCCTGTTCATGCACTGCTTCTGTAATTGGTTTCCAGGCTTCCACCTGTTCGTCGGAAAATATTCCTGGAATGCGCGGATAACCCAAGCCATTGGGCGAAGGTGAAGTCCCTTCGGTAATGATGAGTCCTGCCGATGCACGCTGCTGATAATAGGTTCGCATCAAATCATTGGGCAGATTATCAATCGCCCGGCTGCGTGTTAGTGGTGCCATGATTATGCGGTTATTCAAAACTACATCACCCAGGCGGTACTCAGAAAACAATCGTGACATCCTTAACTCCATGTTCTATTTCTAGTCGTGAAAAGATAATATTTAACTGCACAGAATGTGAGTATTTAGGTTTAATTAATTATATTCAGGTGAGTATATGACAGATGGCAAGCAACAAAAACATCCCCTAAACAAACGATAACAATACCTAGGCTATTTTCTTTTTAACTGACGTAATTGCTCATACAGTATTTTCTCTTCATCTGACAGAATCCTGGGCACATGCAACTGAATCCGTAGATTAAGATCCCCTGCTCCCATGCCATCTGCCCGTGTCATCCCTTTCCCCTTCAAACGCAGTACTTCATCAGGTTGCGTACCCGCAGGTACCGTAACATCAACATCTCCATCCAGGGTTGGTACCACCATATGACAGCCCAATACGGCATCATCCACATCAATGGACTCCGCCCGCCACAAATCAGCTCCGCGACGTTGAAAGCGGGCATCCGCTTCATGGAATACATTGACATACAAATCCCCCGCCGCAGCCCCCTGAGGCCCCGGCAGACCATGGCCTGGGATTCGCAAGGCAATACCATCATCAATCCCCTGAGGGATATTGATTTTTAACTTCTCAATCTTGTCGACTTCACCTGTGCCGTGGCATTGCTCACATGGATCTTCAATCACACGACCACTGCCACGACAATCTGAACAGGTAAGTACCTGTTGAAAACGCACTGTGCTTGAATTCTGCCTTGCATCACGGCTGATCACCTTGTGACCGGTGCCCCCACATGCAGGACAAGCCTTGGGTGCCATACCAGAATGAGTACCAAAACCATGACAGCCGGGGCATGTTGAAGGCTTGGTAAAACGTACAGTCTTGCTCCCCCCAGTATTTATCAATTCCAGTGGCACCTCAAGTCTAATGCTAATATCACTGCCGCGTACTGGGCGACGCTCGTGATGAAAAAATCGGTCAAAAATACTTTCACCACCCGGGCCAAAACCAAAACCAACGTCACCAAAGATGCTGCCAAGATCAACATTTCTGAAAACATCTTCATCTGAAAAGTGCGACACCCCCTCAACACCATGAGAGTCATAGAGCTTACGTTTCTTGGCATCAGAAAGAATCGCATAGGCCTTGGCGATTTCTTTAAATCTATCTTCTGCATCGGGGGCTGAATTACGGTCAGGGTGATATTTCATCGCTAGCCGATGATAGGCATTTTTAATCGTCTTGTTATCTGCGTCTCTAGGTACGCCCAGCACTTCATAATAATCACGGTTGACACTAGCCATATCTAGATCACTCAATTTGCTTACATAGGTAAATAATATTCGAAAAATTAGCCTTATGGCCAGGTATCATTGGTCTGCTACCATTGGAAAAACTGTCATTTTCTCTGAAGGGAGGGAAAACATGGGCAGCACAAATAGAATTGTTCTGGTTTGCCTATTACTCACACTCAGTGGCTGCGCCACCTATCAACCGACCAAGGTAGACAATATCTGTCACATCTTTCATGGTGAAACAGATTGGTACGAAGCCGCACGTGACTCTCAAAAAAAATGGGGCACCCCCATTTGGGTGATGATGGCCATCATGCATCAGGAATCACGCTTTGTCAGTGACGCTAAACCAGAACGTGACTGGTTTCTGTTTATTCCGCTTCCCAGACGCTCATCGGCCTATGGCTATGCTCAAGCACAAAACCCTGCCTGGGAAGACTTTATAAAACAAACAGGCGCTCGTGGCCACGATCGTGACGACTTTGATGATGCCATCGACTTTATTGGCTGGTATACCGACGTAACGAAAAAAACCCTCGGCATCTCGAAATGGGACGCCTATGCTCAATACCTTGCCTATCACGAAGGCCGAGGCGGTTATAAAAGCGGCAGCTGGAAGAAAAAACCATGGCTAAAAAAGGTGGCGCTAAAGGTGAAGAGTAGATCTGCTAGTTACAATGCTCAGCTCAAACAATGTAAGACCAAGCTGGATGATGAAGTTGATAGTTGGTTTTTTTAGTATAAAAAATAAGAAAGCGGGTTGCAGAGTGCTGTGAGGCTCAGTCTCCGTTCAAATAACATACTGCTGATTGTTCGCTATACTTAAAAGCGTAAGTGTGAGACTTGGTGTAAACCATGCCCGAAAACGACAATCATAACCACCCTTTGTGGGACGAACATACTGGCACTGATCCTATCATGGTTACGGCTGTGCACTCTGGACATGCCTTGCGTGATGAGCTGCGTGAGATCATGGCTCTGGATGAAAATACTCGTCTGCGTGAAGAAGACCCGTTTACCGATGCCTGGGTCAGCATTTCTGATAACTACATCTTGCCGGAGCGGTCCCGTTTTGAAGTTGATCTGAACCGCGCCCGCGACGAAGCGGTGTATATGACACCTGAAGATGCCTGGGGACTGAATCTCTGGCAGAGCCCACCCACGCATGAGATGCAGATTCGCTCGCTTGAGGAGTACGATGCCTTCTACGCCGAGCTACGCAAGCTGTTTGATGAAATGCAGGCCAAACATGGTCGGTTTGTGGTGTTTGATCTGCACGCCTACAACCATCGCCGTTATGGGCCGGATGCCCTGCCCCAAGACCCTGAGCTCAATCCAGAGATCAACATTGGTACCGGTACCATGGATAGAGAATACTGGGGAGCCATAGTAGATAGATTCATCGATGATTTAAGGGCCTTCGATTTTCTTGGCCACCATCAACTCGACGTCAGGGAAAACGTAAAATTTGTAGGCCGCCAGTTCCCCAACTGGGTGCATAGCCATTACCCCAAGGTGGCCTGTGTAATGTCGGTTGAGTTTAAGAAGTTTTATATGGATGAATGGAGCGGCATGGGTGACCCAGTTCAGGTGCAGGCAATTCGTCAGGCCTTGGCCAGCACCCTGCCCGGTATCAAACAGACATTGGCGGCGATGCCATGACAGCCGGTGTAACAAACGCCATCACCCACCAACTTATCGATGAGATAAGCCAACAACTGACAAACAACCGGGCCGTACGCCAAAAACTACATAAACATGGCCGTGTTCACATCGACCGACAACTGCCATTTCTGTGTCTTTATCGTCACCCTGTGGATCGACATGATCTAGGCACAGAAACACTTCAACTTGGCCAGGCGGCCTATCTAGAAACTTCCGCTGACCCTGCTTTACACGATCAGGTGAGCACACTGGTAAGCAGTATTGTAAAGACCCAGAGTGCGGCCTTTGGCGGTTTTCTGCTGATTGAACTGTGGTCAAGTGATACGCATGAAGAAACAGAACAACAACCCAAACCGGCCTTTCACCTCCACGCCCCACGTCACAACGTGCCCAATAAGGTATTGGATAGTTTTGAAAACGCACTATTAAAAACCAGGCTACGCCAGCAAGCAGCCAGTATAGAGCTTAGTTTTGAGGATGACTGCTCACCACCCGGCCTGGCCTCACTGCTAACAGCCGAACAGACACAACAATTTGAATGCGTCATTTTAGGACTGGAAATCAAACCTGTTTATCGTGACCCCGTAACAGGTGAAGTGCTGCCCTTTGCCATGCGGGTGATGCGTCATGCCCTCACAAGGGCTTTAAAAAAGGTCTGCTACAGCTTTAGCCACCACAGCACCCAATACAAACCTGCCCACTACCATGAGCTAGGCCGCCAGACCATGACTAAGGCGGTGAGGGATACTGACCAAATGCTGGCGGCTATCAGCGAGAATTTTGATCTACTGCTACACGTCACGCCGGTCAACGCCCATGAGGCATGGCTGACATTTGAACAACACAATTATACGCAAACCCCCGAGTTCCATTACCGGCCACGCAGTGCCGACCCGGCTCTGCTGAAACGCCAGCTCTATCAGGCGCCGCTGGAAAAGATTGAAGACCCAACCCTGGCTGACTTCTTTGCCAGTAAGCGTGAAGAACTTGATAGACAGATTACGCTTCTGAATGACAGAAATACGCCACAGTTTCTGCATGGCAGCATCCAGCTGTTTGGCCAGATCGATACAAGCCTGTTGTCTGTTGCCAAGCAAATTTTGGCCAAATCCAGCACTGAACAAGCTGCACCAAATGAACTGCTGGATGCCGAACAGTTTGCTGAAAAAGCACGTCAGGAGATCGCCTGGTATCAGCAGACTGATGCCTCGCTGGCTGCCAAGGTAGAAGTGCGTGATGACATCACCGGCATACTGGTCTCACATGGCAATTTTCTTATTGGCAGTGATGCACATGTCTCGCAAGCCAGATTGGCCGCTACACTCAATCATGAGATTGGCACTCATGCGCTCACCTATCACAATGGCAAAAAACAGCCTCTGCAACAACTCTATGCCGGCATGGCCGGTTATGAAGAACTTCAGGAAGGGCTTGCGGTGTTATCCGAATATCTTTGTGGTGGACTGACATTGAATCGTCTGCAACTGCTGGCCGGCCGGGTGATTGCTGTCAACAGCATTATCAGCGGTGCCAATTTCATTGAAACCTTCAATACCCTGCATCAGGAATATAAGTTCAAGCCTTTCACCGCCTTCACCATAACAATGCGCGTCTATCGTGGCGGCGGTTATACCAAGGACATGGTCTATCTGCGTGGTTTGATTGATGTCATCGATTATCTACAAAAAGATAAAGAGTTCGAGATTCTCTACAGCGGCAAGATTAGTTTGGAACACCTGCCTTTATTGCATGAGCTACGTTGGCGCAAAGTATTAAAACCCATTGCCATCATCCCACGCTACCTGAGTAACAATGAGGCACAACAGCGCCTTAGCGCGTTAAAACGGGAACCCAACCTCAACCACATCCTGCGGAATATGTGACATGAGAATTGCCTTCATCGTCAACGATATCAAAACAGAACAACCGGGTTATACCACCACTCATCTGGCCCAGGCAGCGACCAATATGGGGCATGAGGCCTGGTATATCAATGTCAGTGAGTTTTGTTATGAAACCGATGAAAATGTCCATGCTATGGCGACACGAGTTTCAAAAACAGGCCATCGTTCATGCAGCAGTTACCTGGATGACTTAAGGGGCAAACAGGCCATCAGCGAAAACATAAACCTTGCCGAACTGGATGTGGTGATGTTGCGTAACGATCCATCTGAAGATGCCACTGGCCGGCCATGGGCACGCTTGGCCGGCATCAACTTTGCCCGCTTCGCCATGCGCCAGGGAGTGCTGGTTGTGAACGATCCGGATGGTCTGACCCAGGCCGTCAACAAACTCTATCTACAGCAGTTCCCTGCCGAGGTGCGTCCCACGGCCTTGATCACCCGCGACCGTGATCAAATTAAGGAATTCGGTACAGAGATGGGCGGCACCATCGTGCTCAAGCCCCTGTTTGGTTCTGGTGGCCGCAATGTCTTTTTGTTACGGCCGGAAGATATGCCCAATGCCAATCAGATGATAGACGCAGTTTCGCGCGATGGTTACATCATTGCCCAGGAATACCTGCCTGATGCCATCCATGGCGACACCCGTCTGTTTATGTTGAACGGCATACCGCTTTGCCATAAGGGCAAATATGCAGCCCTTCGCCGGGTCCGTAGTGATGGCGACATGCGCAGCAATATGACTGCCGGTGCCAGCTCGGCACCAGCGATCATTAATGATGACGTTCTTGAGCTTGCCGAACGCATACGCCCACAGCTACTTCATGACGGTATGTTTTTTGTCGGCCTGGACATCGTCGGCAACAAATTAATGGAGATCAATGTCTTCAGCCCGGGCGGGCTGGAAAGCGCCTCCGCCTTTACCAACATCAAATTCAGCCAGGTTATTATTCAAGACTTGGAGCGTAAACTTGAGCACCGCAACAATACTGACAGACACATAGACAACAATGCCCTGGCAGTACTTTAAGCAATAAGGCTTTTAATAGGCAGTGTATTGAAATTCAGCTTTCTTCATCGCACTATCTATATAATCTAGCTGACTGATCCTGATCCAATTAAAATGCCTGACAGCAGGCAGTTAGCCTAAACTTTTAGTATGCAAGGAACCTGGATGTACAAAGCGCAGCGAATGCTGCTGGCCTTATTGACCTGTTTGTGTTCTACAACACTTTTTGCCCAGATCAATGTCAATGTTGAGATCAAAGGCATAGACAAACATCTGGAAGATAATGTCCGCCTGTTTCTGAGCATTGAGCAACAAAAAGGTCACGCCTTAATCAGCGAAGGTCGGCTGCGCCGTCTGCATCAAAAAGCGCCTCAGGAAATTGCCAAGGCACTGCAGCCATATGGATTTTATCGTCCGGTTATTGATGCCGTACTCTCACAACCTACTCCCGATTCTTGGCTTGTGAGCTACAGCATCGACCCAGGCCCACCACTGCCTGTAGCAAAGTTCGATTTTGCCTTAAGCGAAGACATGTCCGACGATCCGGCTTTTGCCTCGCTGGTTGAAACCCTGCCAATGAATCAGGGGGCTGTGTTTAATCACCTTAGTTATGAAAACATCAAAGCTAGCCTGGCCAAGCTGGCTGCTGAACGGGGCTATTTTGACGCCCGCTTTGACAAACACCGGGTCGAGATTGACCTTAAGGAATATGAGGCCCGCATTCAGCTGCACTATGATGGCGGCTCCCGCTATCGTTTTGGTGAAGTGTTATTGCAACAGGACGTGCTGGCCCCGGAATTGCTACAACGCTATATCCCCTTCGAAATAGGTTCACCTTATACGCTTAACCAGTTGATTGAGCTACAGCAAGCCCTCAATGATAGCGACTATTTTCGCACTGTCGAAGTATCACCCGGTGAGCCGCAACCTGAATCGTCTGAAATCCCAATCACGGTCATGCTGACGCCACGCAACCGTCATCGTTATACCCTTGGTCTTGGATACGGCACCGACACGGGCGCACGCGCCAAGTTTGGCTGGGAGAGACCGCGCCTGAACCAACGCGGTCATCGATTCAATACCGAGCTCAAGGTTTCTCAAATTGGCTATAGCCTGAGTGCCTATTACCGCGTGCCGGTGCTCAATCCGCGCACCGATCAACTGGTCTACAGCGCCGGTGTGGTCAATGAGAAGACCAATACCAGCGACAGCACTGTGCGCACCATCGGCACCAGCCTCAACCGCAGCCGTGGCCCCTGGCGCGAATCCGTATCACTGAATTATCAACAAGAGGAGTTTGTCGTTGCCGATGACCGAGGCAACTCCATCCTGCTTATGCCCGGCGTCAACTGGAGCCGTACCTGGGGTGGTAAATTTATCCGCACATTTGATGGTCTGCGTTTTGATATCAGCCTGCGCGGAGCCAGTAAAAAATTGGTTTCCGACACCGATTTTCTACAAGTGCAAGGTGGCATTAAAGCGATTACGCCGTTAGGGCAGCGTGACCGTATTATTGCCCGCGGCAGACTCGGCGGCACAATCACTGATGAATTCCATCAACTGCCCTCCTCAGTGCGTTTCTTTGCTGGTGGTTCACAAAGCGTGCGCGGTTTTGCCTATCAGTCACTTGGGCCGGTGGATGACAGCGGTAACGTTGTTGGTGGCAAACACCTTATGTCAGGCAGCATCGAGTTTGAACATAGCCTCAATGGCAAATGGGGGCTTGCGGTTTTCTATGACGGTGGCAATGCCATTGACAATATCTCTGACAAGCTGGAACGCGGCACTGGTTTAGGTCTGCGCTGGCAATCGCCGGTGGGACCGGTGCGTATCGATGTGGCCACCGCCGTCAGCGATCCTGACCATCCCTGGCGTTTGCATATCAATATTGGGCCGGATTTATGAATCGGCGACTGCGTAAATTGATTGTCATTTTGCTATTACTTCCCGTTATGGCATTGGCATGGCTGACCATGACAGAAAATGGCCTGCATTGGAGTTATCAGCAAGTCGAGCCCTACCTGCCCGACAAGTTAACAGTGACAAAACTGGAAGGCCGACTGATTGATTCAATCACGGCAAAAGGCATTGAATTTCAGCAGGACGGCGCAATAATCACAGCCGAGCAACTAAGCCTGGAGTGGTTGTCGGTTGCCTTGCTGACTGCCAAGGTCGACATCACTCGTCTGCACCTGCAAGCACTCAAAATTGTTTTGCCCGAGTCAGAAAATACTGGCCAGCCCCAGCCATTAAGCCTGCCAGAGGTCAATCTGCCCTGGCGCATGGAACTGAAGAATGTGCAGGTCGACGGTTTCAGCATCATTCAAAATAAACAAAGCTTTGACCTGCAACAGATCAGGCTTAAGGCCAGCACTCTCTTTAGTCAGGTTGATATTGGTGAACTCACTATTGTTGCTGACGATTTCATCCTCAATATCGAGGGTGAACTTCAACCAACTGGAGACTATTTTCACGAACTGGCGGTTCGCTGGCAGCAGGCACTTAACTCAGAGACGATGCTAAAAGGCACTGGTCAAATCGCCGGCAACATTAAAAAAAGCCGCATCAACCAGCAACTCACTGGCCCGCTGCAATTGACACTCAATGCCGAAATAAACGATCTGCTTGAGCAGTTCAACTGGCAGGCCAATATCAATGTGACTGAATTTGATGCGGCAAAACTAAATGCTGACTGGCCGGCTGTGAACGGCAAACTAACACTGGACGGCAAAGGCGACCTCAGCACAGCCTCTCTTGTCGGCAACTTGCTTGGTAAGCATCCCGAACACGGCCCCTTTGATGCTGACGTAAGACTTCAACGTCTGAGTGACAACAGCATTCAGTTTGATCACCTGATGCTACACAGCCCGGTCAATGACACACGAATTCATGGCCGCGGCCAGTGGCTGCCCGGCAGTGATGGTGGCGATGTAGCCATAGCTCTGGATTGGCAAAACCTGGCTTGGCCACCAACAACAGGTGCCTGGTTCGACAGTGCCGTTGGCAGCGGATGGATCGAGGGCAATGCAAATCACTACCAGTTAGGTCTGGCCACTGAACGGCCCTGGCCTCAGGCCCCCGATTCATTCTGGTATGGCAGTGCTAAAGGCAATCTTGACGGTCTCGACATTGACTCACTGCGCGTTACCACACTCGATGGTGAGGTCATAGCCAAGGGCAAACTTAACTGGTCGCCGCAGCTGGTTTGGCAGGCTCAACTTGTTGCCAACGATATCAACCCCGTCAGTCTCTGGCCAGAATGGCCTGGCCGGCTCAAAACATCACTGTCCAGCAAGGGTCGTATTGAAAATGGCCAGTTGATTGCCAATACGGATATCAGCGAACTGACAGGTATGTTGCGCGGATATCCTGTTTCACTGCGAAGCGGTTTTGAATGGAGTGAAAATGGTCTGGACATCGGCCATTTTGATTTTCGTTCCGGCACATCTCAGGTCAGCGCACAGGGTCACATCGGTGAATCACTGAATCTGGATCTTGCCATTGATACCTCTGATATTGCTGAACTCTACCCTCAGGCCAAGGGCCAGCTCAAAGCCAAGGCTCAGCTAAGCGGGCCTATCAATTCACCAAAGATCGCCACCACCTTTAAGGCCAAGGCTTTGCATCTGCCTGATTACGATATAGCCAGCCTCGATGGGGCTATGACTATCGACCTGTTCGACTGGCAACAAGTGGATATTAATTTGTCCGCTCAATCACTCAATCTCAAAGGTTATAGACTGCAATCATTGGCAATTAATGCTAATGGTCACAACCTTGAAGCCAAAGCAATTACAGAGGCCCTAACTGCCCAAGTTAAACTCATAGGCGAGTTCGATGAAAAAGTTTGGCAGGGACAAATCGAACAGGTGGTTGTAAAAAGCCAGCGCTTCGCCGATTGGCAGCTCAAAAATCCCGCCAAGCTCAATATCAGTGAAACGGCACTGCTTATTGAAGAGCTGTGTTTGTTATCCAATCAGGATGCTAGTCTATGTGCCTCTGTGAAGCGTAATGATGAGCAGTGGCAATCCCAGCTTGTGAGCACCAAACTCCCACTCCTGTTGCTCAGCCCATTGCTGCCCCCTGACCTGAAACTTGAAGGTGTAGCAGATGCCACGGCTGAACTGAAGTTTCAAATACCAGACCAACTCATGGGCCAGGCTCAGATTGATTTGCCCGCAGGGGCTGTCAGTTATCCGCTGTTGATTGGCGAACGTGATCGCTGGCAATATCAGAGCGGCAAGGCATCAATCACTGTTAATGAAAAAGGCCTGCAAGCAAACGCCGAGATTGGCATAAACAATGGTGATTTGTTCAATGGCCAACTAACATTACCGGGGGCAAAACTGCTGGCGCTGGATCATCATAATCAGCCGCTGCAAGCCAGTGTGCAATTGACTGTACATGATCTAGGTTTATTCGAAGCCATGGTGCCTGAAGTTTATGATCTTCGCGGTGAAGCAGACCTCAATCTCGTCGCAACTGGAACGCTGGCTCAACCCAGGCCCACAGGCCAGGCGCATCTGCGTAAAGGCAGCCTACGCATTCCGCGCCTTGGGCTTAATATTGATCAGGTCAATTTTAATAGCCAGAGCAAAGGTCTTGAAACACTTAACTTCAACCTGGACGCTCATTCCGGCGACGGCAATCTCGCCATTCGGGGGCAAACCACACTGGACAGAAAAGCTGGTTGGCCGACGCTAATCAGTATCAAAGGCAAAGAATTCGAGGTTTCACGAATTCCCGAAGCCCGTGTAC
>Ga0316207_10003455_pt1 | contig 14632 bp, 12 predicted proteins | sample 6weekpyrite_MG_FD_204943 | JGI IMG/M metagenome (GOLD analysis project Ga0316207, IMG submission 204943) | Microbial mat bacterial communities from mineral coupon in-situ incubated in ocean water Damariscotta River, Maine, United States -... | ecosystem: Environmental > Aquatic > Marine >... | reverse complement strand
TTGAGCAATGAGAACTACTCTTTTACAAAAAAGGATAGGGAACAAATGTTTCTAATATTCGAGAGTGCTATCGGATCTCTTTTTAAAAAGAGAAATGTTGTATGGAAAGACTTGACCCCGTTATTTTTTCGTTATTTTTTTCTTGTTAACGTAAGTGTGCGGCAATATAAATAATCATCGTGATTTATTTACGATGAGGGGGAAGTTTTGTTGACAATGTGGGGGTGTACATATAAGTCATATTAAATTTGTAAAGCGCGTACTTAAAGATTTCACAAAAAGCTGCCAGCGTCTTGAGATAAAATATCAGCCGCGACACATTTTCAATGCGACTGGCGGTCGTCTGGACCCTGGCGGCCGCCAGTCTTTACACTCACTTACCCTATACAAAGTTCGACAGAGTGAATGCCTTGAGGTTTTTTACTTCCTCTTAAACGCCTCTAAAACTCGGGTGGCTATGCCAAATGAGCCAGACCCAACCACATAGAGGGCTCCTCCGTGAGAGGCCGCGAAGTTCTCGGAACTCGCCGTCGTCTTTGGAGTAAGTGGCCCAGACCACATGTCCTTATCCACATCATAGGCCTCAACAACGCTCAGGTTTCCAGTGAACTCATCCCAACCACCCATAGCGTACAGGGTATTCCCCAAGGTGCCCAATGCAAATGACGCTCGGGGGGTGGGCATAGGTGTTCCCATCATCCATGTATCCGTATTCGGATTATAAATCTGAACGGGGCCTGGATTCAGTACCGTGCCTGAAGCTGAGCATCCACCAATCAAGTAAATCTTGCCCCCTTTCCTCTCCGCCAGTGCATGCGTAACGGGAATCGGCGGCGGCGTGATCAGGCTCCAGGTATCAGTCGGAATGTCATACATTTCGGCCACATTCAGCGCAGCACCCGAGCAGGGTCCTGAGCCAAATGCGTTGCCACCAAAGGTGTAGATCTTGCTCCCTTTTACCGCGGCAGCTAGACCGGCTCTGGCTGTCGGCATCGCAGCAAGGGTCGTCCACATATCACTGGCTGGATCATACGCCTCGACCAGTGACACAACGCCAGCGTTACGTCCACCGAGGCAATAGACCAAACCGTCCTGTGTGACCCCAACCCCCTCAGAGCGCGGGTTGGGTGATGATGTGCCGTTTCTCCAGGTGTCTGCAGCAATGTCATAGATACGCACATCACCAGTGTCGCCTCCAGCCAATCCATGGGTTGTGATTACCTCGTTGCCATGAGACCCGAGACAATATCCCTCTCTGCCCTCGGGTGGTGGTGTCAACTGGAGAGCCGTGCTGGACAGCCATTTACCGGGAAAGACATTGTCTTTTCCAGCGGCCTGCACGGACACGCCAGCGGTGAGCAAGCTGGCGGCCAAAGCGCTGACTGCGAGCCCCTTCAATGTTTTGATTTTATTCACAGATACCGTCTTTGTTTGCTTCGTGGAAATTGATTGCATTGTGTTCTCCTAGCATTTTTAGTTGACGAAATTTTCTCACTGTAAATCGCGTGCCTGGATCTTAGGAATGATCAGGTCATACAGCCAAGATGGACACGCGGGTGTTCCGCTCCATTATTATTAAGCCATGCCATAGTCAAAAACATCGACATGACTACATGCATCGATGCATAGCCTATTCATTACTGACACTCAAGCTGTGCAACTACCACCTTGGAGCATCGCAGAGCGTATAGAAGAATGTTTGTAGCAGTTGTGAGGTCCATCACAAATGATGTCCATTGCGAATTCGTCCCGATCTTAATTTCTATCAAGACCCAGTGACACGATCTGATTACCTCCGCTGGAAAAACCGGGTCAGAAAACAATTGTTTCTAATAGAAGTACTCACAAATATAAGTGGTAATTGTTCTCTGACACTTAATTGTTTTGACTTGAGTTTAATGCAAAGAAAGCAAAATGCAAGATGTGATCCGAATGGCACTTACTTAAGCTCTTTTTAAAGAAAAAGAAAACGCAAATGGACGTAAATAACCGCGAAAAACGCAATTTTTATAGATGCACTTAAGTTGCGATAAACCATAATTTTTTCTTTATTGCGTGTATTTTCGGTTAAATGAAATGATTTGTTTTTCAGATACTTAAACTTATTGCTATATTTAGTATTAAAGCTTAAGTAAGTGCCATTAAAACTTGACCCCGTATTTTTTAACAAATGTTGCATGGAAAGACCTGACCCTCAGGTCCCCTCAGGTCCCAACATTTAATTGCTCAAATACTGCTTTGTGGTGCTACCGGGATGAATGGGCAATTCCCCGGACAGGACTTTAACCTGCTAGATAAGATGCCGGTAACGGCGTACGACTTGACCCTTTGTCCATGATATATGCCTATGCGTCATTCAATGCCGGAATGTTTTTTACTAAATCTTTAATATGTTTTTTCTTTTGTTGATTATTTAATATTTTTAATTGCGCTAGTCTGTAATTTATTGCTTGCAAAGAAACATTAAACTCTCGTTTTATAAAAAATAATATTTGCTGATAAGTATAAATATTGTCCTTTTGGTCATCAAGATATATAAGTCCATGACCAAATTTATTAACTCCTAACTCTTTTAGAGAATCAATTACAACAGAGATTATTAAGTCTCTAGGAAGTAACAACGAAGATGCAAAAGAGTTAGCTTGCCATTCAATTCGATAATTTAGAGTTTTATTAAGGCTACCCCAAGTTAATGACTCATCAGTATCATAGTAGTCTGATGAGAATAGTTCATTAAAAGACTTTCTGTGCAAGAGAAAATGCCCAATTTCATGAGCAAGCGTAAATCGCCATCTCGGACTACTATACTCTAAAGTATTTGAAACATATATTTTATTAGGATTAAATGTTATTTTTCCGAGTATGTCTAGTCCATTGGGATTTTTACCCAGATTTTCATCAAAAATAAATTTTATGTTATTATTTGTATTTAGAAACTCACAGAGCGGGGTTAGCAAAATTTGATGTTTATTTCGAATATCTAACTTGAAATAATCTAGAATTCTTGAAACTCGTCTTTCAATATCTTCTTGACCCAAATATGGTATATATTTACTATAATTTTGAGTTTTCTTCTTTTTAGCAGAAACACTTTCCATGTACTCACTCGGTACTAATGCATCTAATATTTCTGGAAATGACGAAGTTAAATTATCTCTAAATAATCCAAATATTGCTTCAGACTGCCCCCTATAATCTTCTACGGTTAGAGCGTTTATAGTTTCTCTTTGTGCAGCTATTTTTTTATCTTTAAGACTTACTGCTTTTGGTGTTCTCTCTAGAACCCAATCGATTTGGTCTTCTGGTAGCAATCTCGCAAGTGCAATTGCAATTTGAGTAGAGGAGGCATATTTTAACGCCCCCCTCCGATATCCTATTTTTGTGAAAAAAATACCCTTAACATTATGTCCTGAGACTTGACATAACTTTGAATTAAATTCTTCAATATCATCCACGTCCACTGGGTGCGAAAGGTTTTTACACTCTATAACTAAAAGTAACGCAAGCTTTTCTCTATTTTTTGCATGAACTTCAATAGTAATATCAAATTTAATTTCTCCTTGCCTGTCTTTAGAGTAATATCCCTTTTGTTTGAAAAATGTACAATTGCTAGGATTTAAAAAATAGTCGCCGGACATAACGTGATCCTTGAAAAATTCAAAAACCTCATCTTCAAATAAATCTCCCTTTTGTTTTGAGCTCAAAGCTACCATTCAAATTTTCCTATAGGCAAAACGACCAAGCTGTTCGGTACCAACGAAGCGCAGCGTAGTTTGCATCCAAGCGAGTACCTGTTATGTGTTTTATTCAATACCAAAAGCATTTGAATCATATAGGACAATGTGGTCTGGTGGATTTAATAGCTCATTTTGAGGAAGAGTTTTTAGTAATGAATACTTAACAATTAAAGGCATAAATTTTTCTCGCCCCATATCACTTAACGTATTATAAAAAAGCAATGTAAGCTCGTAGCTAGATAACTGTGCACGTATTAAATTTGTGTACAATCGTTTATTCTCTATCTCGCTGTTATCTACAAATTTTACTATATTGTATAGGCTACGAAAATAGTGACCAATTTCAGATTGATATTCATTGTAAAAACCTAAATAGGTATTATTGATTCTTTCAGCTTCATCATTGCCTTGGTATGGAGCAATATTTCTTCCCCATGTCTTTTTCAATCTATTATAAAAGACCTTAAAGCAGTCGCGGCCTTTGGTTATTATTCCTATTTTGTCAACAAGATCAATTGAATTTGTTATTTCATTGTGTAAGCGTAGAAGCTCAAAAAATGTATTTTCAAAGTTTTGTTTCTCAAAAGTTTTATTCTGGGCTTCAAGTTGTAGTTTTTGTCCTTTAAGTTCTTTACGAGTAAACTTTAGTTCTTTCCGTTGTAACTTTAATTCTTTGCTCTGTAACAAGATTGCAAAAATCACACCAATGAAAGCGAGACCAGAAAAAAGAGCATTTACTGCCCCAAACATATCCCCAAATGTGCCTCGTTTTGGGTCGTCCCCTAAAGAGTACCAAGTAAAAAACCACGCGCACAAAACAAAGATAGCTATAAAAATTGGAAGCTTATAATTTACTTTCTCTTCTTCAGTGTTGTTATTTTCAGGCATATGGCTATTGTTTATTTATATTAGCACTCGTCATCTATGTATTTCTCTAATGTTGTAACATCAAACACTCGCTCAATTGGTTTGTTACCGTCAAACCATATGCGTTTGGCTCCATTAACTATTCCATCATTAATTGAAAAATCACCGAGTTCCTGGATAGTCATTAAAGGGCCTCCGCTTTTTAAATGAACCTGGTCGCCTTTTTGAAATTGATTCATACTCGTTCACCTGCTTTATATAAACAATGAGACTGTAGAAAAACCTACAATCAAAAATTAGATTAATTGGACTCAGATTACAATTGTTTTTAATAGTAGAACTAATTGTGCTCTGATCCCATTTATTCGTTCATCAAAGATAGCCACATCCCATTATTCCAAATAAACTATCTTCCAATACTCCAACAAAAACCTCTAACTTCCATGTCCACGTCTCCCTATTGCGTATAAAAGCGCTTTCTATGAAGCGCTATCGGGTCAACTTTTATTTTCCTACCACCAACTGCTGCATCTGCAAATTAAACTGACCCACATTAAATTCACTGCGCATGGCTCGCATGCAGCTTGCGCATAAACAGTCATTGTATTGCCTGGATATATAATCGCGGTGTTCCTGGGTGAGTATTACTGTTTCACATTGGCAGTTTACTATGTCGCCTGATTTGCATTCGAAGGTTTTCTGGCAGTGTGGGCAGGTTTTGATTTCGTGTTTTGGCATTTTATTTTAGGCACAGAGTTTTCTTGAGGTTCGCCTTTGGCGAACTTTTGTGGTTAATTCGTTGCTTCTATTTGTTAGTTTTATATGTGTCACTGTGTCTGAACTGTTATTAAAGTCACTGGATTCCAGCATTCGCTGGAATGACAGGATATGCTCAAAAAACTGAAAACTCAGTCAAGCCGACTGGGTCTTCAAGTTTAAATCAGGTTTAACTCCTTAATACGAATAGCCATAGCCCCAACAGACACTTTGAACTGTGATGCTAAAGAGTTTATTTGGTTTCCATTGTAGTAACTTGTCTCTGCAAGAATTCTTGCTAAATTGTGAGGATTATTGTCTTTTCTGAATTGATCAATAGACTTTTTTGGATCAAGAGCGAATGCAGTATCTTCTGTTAATACAAATTTATCTAGACCGAATGTCAGCCTAAAGCGTTGTCTAACTAGTTTTTCTGGCATGAGAAACAAAGCAGCAAATTTATCAGCTTCAAATTCTATGGGTTCACGTGGTATGTTTTTTGGGTTTGTTCCATCAATAGCTCGATCTCTGTGCATCATGGTTTGGTTATGTAGTATTACATGACCAAGTTCATGTGCTGTTGTAAAACGTAGAGTGTCCTTAGGTAATCGATTTGAGATACTGATACGTTTTGCTGTACGATCGAGAATCCCGGCTGCTTCAATGCTTGAATCATGACTGTAATATTCTCCGAGATATTCAGACATTTCTAGGTCATAGTCTAAATACTCGAGTGCAAATTTTGGATCAAGTAGCTCAACAGGATCAGAAGGTACTCCTTCTGGCCAAAGTGCATGACGTTTTTTCCATATAGTCTTATGTAGATCTTGAACTTTTTGTTCCACTGTCGTAATTGATTTATTGTTGCTAGGTTTTTTATATGGTGATGCGTGTAGTTGTTTTTTTGTTTCATAATTCAAAGAGATTGCATCAAAACTACCAACACTATCTAAATATGCATATGGGTTCTGATGAAGTCGACGACTATCAGTTATTTCTGAAATAGTTGATTTTCTAAACCTTTGCATAATTTTTTACCTTAGTTAATCTTCATATTTTGTTACCCGCACTTACTATCACCACAGTTCAGGCAGGTCATGCAGCCATCCATTAATATTGAGGCTTTGGTGTTACATTTTTTACAAAGCTGTGAGCCTTCTGGAAAGCTGGTGTCGCAGTCATCATCGCAATTTTGTACTGCTTTGCTGTGCTTTTGTTCGTATTCTGCGCGCTTTTCATCCATTATTTTTTGTTGATGTGCACTGGGGCCATCATCTTTTATCAGGCCAATCATTTTCATGTGTGATTCAATTGATTCGCCAATTTCTGCTACCAGTGAAGGCATGAACTTGCCGCCTTTTTTGAAGTAGCCGCCCTGTGGGTCGAATACCGCTTTTAGTTCTTCTACCAGGAAGCAGACATCGCCACCTTTTCTAAATACTGCTGAGATAACCCGTGTAAGGGCTACCACCCATTGAAACTGATCCATGCTTTTTGAGTTGATGAATATCTCGTAGGGCTGTCTGGCTTCGTGGTCTGTGCCCTGGTTTAAAATAACATCATTAATGGTTACATAAAGTGCATGTTCTGATAACGGGGTTTTAATTTTATATGTTGAGCCTAATAGCATTTCCGGGCGTTCAACATTTTCATGCATAATTTCCCGTTCAGGTGCTGTGGGTACGTCTTCTACTGCTTCTTCTTCATCTTTGACAACTTTGAAAGCGACGATTTTTTTGTCGATTTTTGTGGTCATAGGTTTTTCCTGTTTTTCTGTGTTCATGTGTTTATCTTTTTCACAGTTGCCCGAAGTTGATAAAGGTTTTACTGTTTACCTTTATGCTTTCCGGTAGTGCTGTGCCATCTATTTTTAATTAAAAATGGCGCGAAGACGTAGTGAGGTCTGGGGAAGTCAGTCTACCAAAACTGACACGCAAGTATTAATCCTGTCTGCGTTGCTACATCTTCGCGTCAAAACTTTTATCGATAACCGTGACGCGATGTCTGACGGTTTTCGATATTAAAATTTACCGTAATATCCTTCTTTTAAGGCGTCGAATAAATTTGCGGCGGTGTGAATTTCACCATCATAATTTACTTCTTCATTACCTTTTAGTTCTACGGTTGAACCATCTTCCAGGGTGAACTGGTAGCGGGTGTTTTCCAGGTCTGATTCTTTTACCAGTACGCCCTGGAATACTTCCGGGTTAAAGCGGAAAGTGGTGCAGCCTTTCAGGCCTTTGTCGTAAGCGTATTCGTAGATGTCTTTAAACTCTTCAAATGGATATTCGGTTGGCACATTGGCGGTTTTTGAAATCGATGAATCTATCCACAGTTGTGCGGCGGCCTGAATGTCTACATGTTGTTTAGGCGTGACTTCTTCCGAAGAGATAAAATACTCAGGAAGTTGTTCATCTTCATTTTCGCTAAACGGCATGGCTTTGGGGTTTACCATTGCACGGTAAGCTAATAGCTCGAAGGAGAAAACATCTACTTTTTCTTTGGTCTTTTTACCTTCACGAATCACGTTGCGGGCATAGTGGTGAGCAAAGCTTGGCTCGATGCCGTTACTCGCGTTGTTGGCCAGTGATAATGAGATAGTACCCGTTGGTGCAATTGAACTATGGTGGGTAAAGCGACAACCGTGCTCGCTCATTTCTGCAACCAGTTCCGGGTTTTCTTTTGCTACGCGTTGCATATAGCGGCTGTATTTTGCATGTAGAACCTTGCCTTTAATGCTGTCGCCGACTTTATAACCGTCGTCAATCATTTCCGGGCGTTTGTAGAGCATGGCTGCGGTTACATCGAAATCTTCTTCCATTATGGGGGCTGGGCCTTTTTCTTTGGCTAGTTCCAACCCGGTTTGCCAACCTTGCATGGCCATTTCTTTAGTGACTTTTTCGGTGAACTTTAAAGATTCTTCTGAGCCGTATTTAACCCCCAGCATGGTGAGGGTAGAGCCTAAGCCTAAATAGCCCATGCCGTGACGACGTTTGCTGGTAATTTCATCCCGTTGTTGTGGCAATGGCAGGCCATTTATTTCTACTACGTTATCTAACATACGGGTAAAAACGCCAACGGTTTTGTTATAGTTTTCCCAGTCAAATTTTGCTTTTTTAGTAAACGGGTGTTTAACAAAACGGGTCAGGTTTACCGAGCCTAACAGGCAACTACCGTAAGGGGGTAATGGCTGCTCACCACAGGGGTTAGTGGCGCGGATGTTTTCGCAGAACCAGTTATTGTTCATTTCATTGACTTTATCAATCAGGATAAAGCCGGGCTCAGCATAGTCATAAGTTGATGCCATGATGCTGTCCCATAAACGACGGGCTGGCACAACGCGGGTAATTTTGCAGGCGGTTAAGCCCGTGTCATTGGTGACATAATTGCCTTTAACGGGCCATTCGCGCCAGATGAAATTTTCAGCATCGCTCAGGTCCATACCTTCCTGTGCGCATTCTTTTGAGGTGATCGGGAAGGCAAGGGGCCATTCGCTGTCATTTTTAACCGCTTCGACAAAATCAACGGTGATTAATAAAGATAAATTAAACTGACGCAGGCGACCGTCTTCACGCTTGGCTTTTATAAAGTCGAATACATCCGGGTGGCCCACATCGAAGGTCGCCATCTGTGCGCCACGACGACCACCGGCCGATGAAACCGTGAAACACATTTTGTCGTAGATATCCATAAACGACAGTGGTCCAGAGGTGTAGGCACCGGCACCGGACACATAACCGCCTTTAGGGCGCAGGGTAGAGAATTCATAACCAATGCCACAACCCGCTTTAAGGGTGAGGCCTGCTTCGTGTACTTTTGCCAGTATGCCGTCCATCGAGTCTTCGATAATGCCGGATACGGTGCAGTTAATGGTTGAGGTAGCGGGCTTGTGCTCCTGTGCTCCCGCGTTTGAGATAATACGCCCCGCGGGAATGGCCCCATGGCGGAGTGCCCAAAGGAATTTATCATGCCATTCTTTCTTAAGTTCGTCTGATGTTTCTACATCGGCCAGGGCTTTAGCTACACGTGCAAAGGTTTCATCGACATCTTTATCAACCGCTTCACCGGTTTTAGTTTTTAGTCGGTATTTGGTGTCCCATATATCCAGTGATGCATCTTGAAAAGGTACTTCGTTGATATTATTAGGGACAGCCTGCAATTGCGGTGCGCTCATTCATTTTTCCTTTTAGTTATAGCTTTAAGTGTTTCTAAATCTTGGTTAATCGACGCACTACATTGTGTTCTGATAGCTGCTTATTGTTGTGCATAATGGAATGCGTTTATTAGCGAGTCATTATGCTTATGTAGTGGTATCTGGGTAAAATACCACAATATGTTGTGGTTTCAAACGATGAATTACCAACAGGCCGGGGGATAAGTTGTGGGTAAAACTGTATAAAGTCTGGCAAAGCTTGTTATAGCGCGCTCAGGGGGAAATTCAGGACGTTATGCATTTGCTTCAATTTATAGATGAACGGTAGTATTTTGTGTTTTGGGGTTGGGAGAAACACTATATGTTGTGGTTGAATAGTGATCAATTGGTTAAAAGATAGTCTTAAGTCTTAAGTCAAAAGCGGGCTCTCCTCTGGAGAGGTCGCTTTTTATTTGTTTTTGACTTTTGACTTACGACTATCTTTTAATCAAGCATCATCCCACGAATCATAAAGTAGATCATTGCCGCCATCAGCCCCGTAGCCGGTACGGTAATAACCCAGGCTGCAGCTATTTTTAACAACTGTGAGCGTTTAACCAGTTCGTGTTTATATACCTTGCGTAATTGCTTGCGCTCTTTTTTAGTTAACTCAGCGGTTGCCGAATGTTTTTTAAGCTGCTTCAGCATGTCACTTTTTTCATCCAGTGTGGCTTTTTTAAAGTCAGCTAAAAAGGCTTCTATCACTTTTTCATCCTGCTCATCATGGTGGGCTTTTATTTCTTCAACCATAGTTGAGTAGCTGGTTTTTAAATATTCACGTAAGAAGCCAACACCGAATACACCACCAACGGCGATGTGGGTGGAGCTGACGGGTAAGCCCAGTTGGCTGGCGATAATAACCGTGATGGAGGCGGCCATAGCGATGCTGAAGGCACGCATCTGGTCTAGCTCGGTTATTTCTGAGCCTACGGTACGAATCAGTTTGGGGCCATAGAGTGCAAGCCCAAGTGCAATGCCGATTGCCCCTATCATCATAACCCAGGTAGGTATGGCGGCTTTTTTGGCAACCCCCCCCTGCATGATGGCATCGTTAATTGCGGCCAATGGGCCTACGGCATTGGCTACGTCATTGGCACCGTGGGCAAAACTTAGCAGGGCGGCAGCGAAAATAAGTGGAATGGTAAAGAGTTTGTTGACCCCATCTTTGTCATTACTGTGTGAGTTAGCTGCACTGGCTACCAGGGGTTTTACAATCAGGTAGACGACAATAGCGATGGCGATGCCAATTCCCGCGGCGGATAAAAAATCGACCTTAATTAATTTCTTTATGCCCTTAAGTATCAGGTAGGTAGAAAATGCCCAGGCCATAATGGCCACCAGTATGGGCACCATTTTTTTTGCGGCCTGGATCATTTCGTTTTTATAGGTAATGGTGCGTTTGATCGTGTAGAGAAACAGGGCGGCGATTAAACCACCTAACACCGGGGAGATAATCCAGCTGGCGGCTATCTGGCTCATTTTCATCCAGTTGGCAATTTCAAAACCACCGGCTGCAATGCCCGCACCCAGTACACCGCCTACGATAGAGTGGGTGGTTGAAACCGGTGCACCCACCGCGGTGGCCAGGTTTAGCCATAATGCACCGGACAAAAGTGCAGCCATCATCAGGTAGATAAAGGTGCTTGAATCGGCAATCATATTCGGGTCGATAATGCCTTTCTTTATTGTGCTAACAACATCGCCTCCCGCGATTAACGCACCAGCGGCTTCAAATATCGCGGCAATGACGATGGCACCGGTAAGGGTAAGCGCTCTGGAGCCCACTGCTGGGCCCACATTATTGGCGACATCGTTGGCACCAATATTCATCGCCATATAACCCCCAATCATGGCGGCGGCGACCAGTAGAAATCCGTTTTCAATATCGATGACGGAATTGCCAGTAACCAGCATAATGCCAACAATAAATACCATCGACAGGCCCAGGCGTAAGGATTCACCTCGGCCTGTCAGGTTTGCATTATCTATACGTTTAACGTCATTGAATTCCAAGGGGATTACCTCGCGGTGCTGCGGCTGTTAGAGCGATTGTTAGAATTGGGTTGTCTGCGTTTATTTGTTTCAAAATTATTGCAAATTTATGACAGATGTCGAAGTGGCGAATGATAACGGTGAAGTATTGCTAAGTACAAGAACCTTTTTTAAATTCGATCTCTTTTTTATAAAAGATCAATAATCTCTTCAGGCTTATTGATAGTGAAGTCCGCCCCCCAGTCAGCAATGCATTCCCAGTCACCAATATAACCATAGTTTGCCACCACGGTGCGCATACCCGCATTAGCGCCCGCCTGGATATCCCTTTGTGCATCGCCAATGTAGACGCAGTTTTCGGGGAGGCTATTGGCCTGTTTGCAGGCCAGGTACATGGGTTCTGGATGGGGTTTGCGGTTTTTGGTGGTGTCGCCACTGATAATGCAGGCGGCACGCTCGGCTAAACCGATTGCCCGCATGAGTGGGTCAGTTAACCAGCCGGGTTTATTGGTGACCACACCCCAGCGCATTTGTCGGTTTTCTATGTGCTCTATTAATTGTTGCATACCGGGGAATAAAACCGAATCGACACATAATTTATCTTCATAGATTTTTAAATAACGTTTTTTCAGGCGTATGATGTCTGGTTCATCGTCTAAATTGGGAAACCCCAGCTGCACCAGTGCGGCGCTGCCGTTTGAAACTACCGGGCGGATATGTGCAAAATCCAGAGGCTTATATCCCTCTTCTTCAAGCAGGATATTAAGTGCATTGGCCATATCCGGCGCGGTATCAATTAAGGTGCCGTCCAGATCAAATAAAACCGTGTTTATTTTGCCCATCAACAGGGCTACTCTACGGGGGAGAGATAGTGGGTCATGTAATTTACATCCACATCTCTGCCTAACTTGTAGTGATGAGTGATCGGGTTGAAGGTCATGCCGGTGATATTTTTTAGCTGTAAATTTGCCCCACGCGCCCATTCGTCCAGCTCAGAGGGTTTGATAAATTTAGCATAGTCATGGGTGCCCCGGGGTAGCATTTTAAGTAAATACTCGGCACCGACAATGGCAAATAGATAGGCTTTTGGGTTGCGGTTAATGGTTGAGAAAAAAACTGAGCCACCGGGTTTAACCAGGGTTTGGCAGGCTTTAATAACCGAAGCCGGGTCGGGCACATGCTCTAACATTTCCATGCAGCTCACCGCATCGAAGGAGTTAGGGTGCTGTTCTGCCATTTCTTCTACGGTAATTTGCTGATAGTTAATGTCAACTTCGCTTTCCATAGCGTGGAGTTTAGCCACAGAAAGGGGGGCCTTACCCATGTCAATTGCGGTGACATCTGCACCCATTTTTGCCATGCTTTCAGATAAAATGCCGCCACCACAGCCCACATCCAGAACCCGTTTTCCATTTAACTGAACCCGCTCATCTATAAAGTGCAGGCGCAGTGGGTTGATTTCATGCAGGGGTTTGAATTCACCCTGCTTATCCCACCAGCGACTGGCGAGTTCTTCAAATTTGGATATTTCGTGTGGGTCTACGTTTAGTGTGCTCATTCTATAAAGTCATCTTAAAATTGTTAATTTAGTGTGTAGTTCAAAATAGGTACAGTGAGCTTTGCATGAAATAGTTTATTAAAAAAAAATAACAACTTCGTCATTCCGGCTTAAAAACATACCGGGATGGCAAGACTATTTCATGCAAGTCCTTTTATTCAGTGGCGGCTATTTTATCATTCCACTGCTGACACTTCCGCATAATTTCCTCTTCATCAAGTGTGGTGAGTTCCCGGTCTTTTAACAAATGTCGCCCGGCGACCCACACATCACTTACCTGTTCACGGCTGCTACTATAAATTAAATTAGTTTCAGGCCCATAGATCGGGTTCATTTCAAGGCTGGAAAAATCTACGGCAATAATATCTGCATATTTTCCTGTTTCCAGGCTGCCCGTTTCCTGATCCAGGCCAAGTGCTTTTGCACCATTAATGGTGGCCATGCGTATGGTTTGCATGGCGCTGAGAGCAGTCGCATCCTGGCTTACACCCTTGGCCAGTAAACTGGCGGTGTGCATTTCACCCAGCATGCTTAAGTCATTGTTGCTGGCCGTTCCATCTGTGCCCAGGGCGACATTGATGCCCGCATCCATAAGTTTGCTAACCGGGCAGAAACCACTGGCAAGTTTTAAATTAGATTCGGGGCAATGTACGACATGGCTACCGGATTCTGCCAGCAGGCTTATTTCATTATCGGTAACCTGGGTTAAATGCACCGCCATTAAATTGGGTGAAACCAGGCCGAGTTCGTTGAGTCTTTCTAATGGGCGCTTAGCGTACTGTTTCATTGACTGTTCTATTTCTTCAGCGGTTTCATGCAGATGAATATGAATGGGTAAATCCATTTCATCTGCCAGTACACGTATACGACTTAAGGCTTCGTCAGAAACTGAAAACGGCGCATGGGGGGCAAAGGGGGTATGAATTAAGCTGTCGCTGCGGAAGCGGTCCCTAAGTTCAAGGCCCTTATCTATGTATTCATCCGCATTGTTCGCCCAGGCGCTGGGGAAATCGATAGCAATTAAACCAATGCAGGCCCGTATGCCAATATCCCTGGCAAGGCGCGCGGTTACTTCTGGAAAGAAATACATGTCATTAAAACAGGTGGTACCGGAGCGTAGCATTTCAGCGATGGCTAATTGAGTACCATCATGCACAAACTCTTCACTCATCCATTTAGCTTCAGCTGGCCAGATATGGTTATGCAACCAGTCTTCAAGGTGGAGATCGTCGGCTATTCCCCTGAACAGGCTCATTGGGCTATGGGTGTGTGCATTAATTAGCCCCGGCATAAGCAGGTGCTGATTATAGGTTTTCTCAACCGTGGCCGTATATAGCTGCTTAATCTTTGCACTTGGCAGAATATCAGTGATGCGACCATCATCTATAACAATGCAATGTTCCTGCAGTAGTGGGTCCGATTGTGTAACCGGTAATATCCAGCGTGCATGTAATATTGTGTCAACAGATTTCATGGACGGCAAGATAACATAAAAATTAGCTTTAAAAGACTGTTTTTAGTGATAAATAG
>Ga0316207_10003454_pt1 | contig 14632 bp, 14 predicted proteins | sample 6weekpyrite_MG_FD_204943 | JGI IMG/M metagenome (GOLD analysis project Ga0316207, IMG submission 204943) | Microbial mat bacterial communities from mineral coupon in-situ incubated in ocean water Damariscotta River, Maine, United States -... | ecosystem: Environmental > Aquatic > Marine >... | reverse complement strand
TACTGGGTTATATTTTTCGGTTGAGCGCCGTGAGAGTTGATGAAACCGAAATTTCTGTAGAAATGTGATTAATGCACATTAGATATGTGCACAGATCACATGAAATATCCCAGAACTTGTCTAAAATGACAGAAAAAATACAACGGAAGGAAGTGCTATGTCAAACCTCTCACAGGCAATGGTAGTAGCGGGTAAGTGGTTGGAACTTGAGGGTGTGGATATGATTATACCTCGCCCTGAATCAAATGAAATAGTCGTTGTTATTAGCTGCCATCCAGATGGTTTAAAGCATCTGATCCCCACCTCAATTAATAATGTCCAGATAAGCATTCGGCATGAGAAAATCCATGCAGCGTAATATTTTATGAGCAGGCAATAAAAAACCCGCAGTTCGACTCGAACTGCGGGTTTTACCTTCAGACGAGTATTTTATTCGCCAACCTGGTACATTTTTGCAATTTGTAACTTGTAAGACCATGGAAGCCCTGCATTTTTCCAGCCATTAATAACACGTTGGCCTTTAGTTGCAGCCGCTTTTGATTTGTCTCCTTCAAAACCTTCAGGAATACTGTATACCTTGTTGTAACCCAGTTTGGTTAAAAGATCTGCCGCTTTTGAACTACGTGAGCCTGAGCGACAAATTAAAATAACTTCATCATCTTTTGTTAAGCCTTTAGCTTTTAGACGAGACTCAATTTCAGAAGCGAAACCAGAATTTACTTCCATCTGGAAGCTCTGTTTTTTCTTGTTCCATGAGAACCATTCATTTAACTTCATATAAGGTACGTTTGCATCAGCCAGGGTTGGCATCCCAAGGAAGTTTACTTCAGGGCGTGAACGAACGTCTACAAACAGGGTTTTTGAGCCTTTTGTTTGCATATGTTTTTGTGCTTGTTGAGGTGTCATGTACAAACCGGCTTGGGTTTGTTTTTTAGATTTTAGCTTTGACCAATCCTGGCCAGCGTGGACGGCAAAACCAATTGATGTAACCATTAGAGCGATAAGCATGCGTTTCATAGTAAATTCTCCAAAGTCGATAAAATGAATACCTTAATAAATTAGTATATTATTAAATGCTTATATTTATGTCAAGAATTTCACAATCTAATAAATAATTATAAATCAATAAGATAAGGCTTAGTGACCACCGGTACTGCCCCTAAGATTAGTAATTTATTCCAGCTGGGGCTGGATTTTACTGTGTAGTAAGTAATTTAGACGGTATGTGATTAATGCCGGATTCTTGTCTTTGCGCTGTTGACTGGAAAATATTCTAAAGATAGTGCTTAAGGCTAAAATTTTAGGGTGCTGTTTAGTCGAGCTTAATTTACTGCAACGCTAGCTTAGGCCGTTCAGTCAGTCGTAATAAAAGTTGTTGATCTACATAGATAATATGTTGTTTTAGTGGCACTTTTATGAAAGGGATATTATTATGCGGTAAATGTCTACAAGATAATATTAATAAGAGGCCAAGTATGGTCGAAATGCTAAGAAATGTCCCGATATTCGAAAACCTTACTGATAAAGAATTAGAAACGGTTAAAAGCTATACGGTTACCAGAAATTACCCCAAGAATAGCATCATAATAAATGAAGGCGATAATTCAGATAGTCTGTATATTATTACACACGGGCGGGTGTCAGTCTTTTTGAGTGATGAAAATGGCAAAGAGGTCATCTTAAATACTGAAGGTGTCGGGGATTATTTCGGTGAACTCGCTCTGGTGGACGATGCCAAACGCTCAGCCTCAGTTGTCACTACTGAGAAGTCAACATTTCTTGTTATCAACAAGTCCGACTTTAAAAATATTCTGTCGACTAACCCTGAATTGGCTTTTAATTTAATTCGCGGTTTGACACACCGGGTTCGATATTTAACGGATAATGTTCGTAGTCTCGCCTTACTCGATGTGTACGGACGCGTTGCTAAAACGCTTTTATCGCTTGCTTCAGATAATGGCTCAGAGCTTGTGATTGATATAAAATTAACACAGCAGGACATAGCAAGCCGAGTGGGCGCTTCGCGTGAAATGGTGGCTAAAATATTAAAAGATTTATGTATTGGTGGTTATATCAGTATCGAGCAAAAGAAAATTACAATCCACGAGCGTTTACCAACCCACTATTAATAATTCAACCAAAGCAATTGTTTAACAAGTACGATGCTTCTTTGTTGACCATATGAAACAGATCAATGTTTTTATCAATCGCAAGTTTCGTAAAGATCCGGTAACGATATGTGTTAACTGTTTTGGTACTTATATTCAGTTCATTAGAAACCGTTTTCACATCCATTCCATTGGCGAGTAAATAGGTAATTTCAATCTCCCTTTGTGATAAGCGATTAAAGCAGCTTGGGTATTTTGTTTTTTGCATAAGTTGTCTCAGGTCATGACTTATGTATTCCTGGGATAATGCAGAAAATTCGATGGCCGTGTTTAACTCATCTAAAACTGCCTTGTAGCTAAGAATGGCGCAAATTCCAGCGTTAAGCAGTTTTTTTATGAAATGCTTATGTGTCGTTTCTATCAGCAGAATGATACTGATGTCTGGTTTCACAGAATTAAAATGTTGTACCTGCTGAATTAACGGCGTTGAATAACCCGAGGCACATATAATAACCAGTTCGTTACCCTGACGTACTTTATTTTGTTTTGGATGCCTGGTTGCAAGACAATCTGTTGCAGAAAAGTGAACTGGAAAGTGATTAGGTTTTGAGTGAATAACATGGAAAGTTGTTTCATCTTGAAGTAAACGTGAAATTGCGTTTACAACCAGGGCACTTTCGCCATATACATAAATATCACGCATTTAGTTTTCCACTTTGCCCGGTATATTTTTTACAGCTTTATTATAAAAATACGTACGTTGATCAATTATATAAGGTCACCATCATGGCAGTTGCTAATAGTGTTTTCTGTGGAAAGGTACATGTTCAAAATGTGAATATTTCACATTATTGATAGGTTAACTGTTTTAGTATTGCCCAATTCAGAAGAAGTTTTATTTTTTAAAGCAAATAGCTTTTGTTTGAGGATATAAACGTGGAATTAAAGGTTATTCATCAGCTTATTTTGGTTGGCGGGCTTGTACTAATTAATGTTGCTTCTTTAGTTGTTTTACTGGTGTACTAATCAGGTTTTTGGTTTATTGCAATTTCCAGTTAATTGTTTCTCCTGCCATTAACGGTATCAGGCTTTCATCACCGAATGTGTAGCTATCTGGTATTTTGTGGGGCTCATTTACCAGGGTAATGGTTTGTTTGTTAACGGGTAATCCATAAAACTGTGGGCCGTGCAGGCTGGCAAATCCTTCCAGTTTATCCAGTGCGTCACATTGTTCAAAGACATCAGCATATAATTCAATGGCAGCATGCGCGCTATATATACCCGCGCAACCACAACTACTTTCTTTGGTAGAACGTGAATGCGGTGCACTGTCAGTTCCCAGAAAAAATTTACTACTACCACTGGTTGCGGCTTTTAATAATGCCTGACGATGTTTTTCGCGTTTTAGTATAGGTAAACAATAATAATGCGGTCGTATACCACCTTTAAAAATAGCATTACGGTTAAACAGTAAGTGCTGTGGAGTAATGGTGGCGGCCAGGTTGCTTGATGCCGATTGAATAAATTCGACTGCCTGCTCGGTGGTAATATGCTCCAGGACAATTTTTAAACCGGGAAACTCTCGTATCAGTGGCTCAAGGATTTGCTCAATAAACACGGCTTCACGGTCAAACACATCTACATTGGAATCGGTTACTTCACCATGAAGCAGGAGCGGCAGCTTAAGCTTCTGCATGCGTTCTAAAACCGCATAGGTTTTTTTTAAGTCGGTTACGCCGGCATCTGAGTTTGTTGTAGCCCCAGCAGGGTAATACTTGACAGCATGAATGAGCCCACTTTGTCTTGCAGCAGTAATTTCATCGGGTTGCATGTTATCTGTTAAATATAAGGTCATTAATGGAGTGAAGTTTATACCCTGTGGTACGGCAGCTTGAACACGTTGTTGATAACCTTGTGCTTGTAGTGTTGATGTAACCGGTGGCTTTAAGTTGGGCATGATAATCGCCCGGGCAAAGCGTGTGGCGGTGTGTGGAATAATATCCTTTAATACTGAACCATCTCGCACATGGAGGTGCCAGTCATCCGGTTTAATTAAGGTAATTGACTTCATCTTTATGCCTGGTTATTTAAAGCCTAATTTTTTAAAGAGCATAAGACCCGGACATATTCCTGTTATCGCGGCAAAAAGGAGAGCGGCAGCAGGTAAATATAAAAGCCAATGAACCGTGTTGTAGCCAGATAAATAGATACCAGCTGAAATTAAAATTGCCATCATTAGAAATAACATACGTTGTGCGCTCATATCATTATCCTCTTGATTTCTAGTGAATGAAAACTGTAACGCACACTTGTGACAGGTTGCAACAAGTAATTAAATATAAAGTTGTCATTGCGTATTCTAAAAGACAATGATGGTATTTACATATTTTAATTGTTAAGGAATAAGCGTTATAGAGATTTCAGTGACTAGAAACTTAATCGTTAATGCCGCCAAGTGTTAATGTGGCAGGGTTTAATAACCGTTCCAGCTCTTCTTCCGATAAATCGGTTTCTTCAATAGCTACTTCAAATATGGCGCGCTTTTCCTGATAGGCTTTTTTGGCGATAGCGGCGCCTTTTTCATAACCAATGACCCGGTTAAGTGCCGTGACTAAAATCGGGTTCTTGTCTAACGCAGTTTCGATATTCTCCTGGTTGACAGTGAAACCTGAAATGGCTTTGTCTGCCAGTACTGTTGCTGAGTTGGTTAACAGTTGAATGCTTTGAAGCAGGCTATTGGCAATAACCGGTAACATAACATTAAGTTGGAATGTACCAGACTGTCCAGCAATCGTTACCGTTGTGTGGTTACCCATAACCTGTGCGCAGACCATGGCAACCGCTTCGGGGATTACCGGGTTGACCTTGCCCGGCATGATGGAGCTACCCGGTTGTAAAGCAGGTAAGGCAATTTCGCCAATCCCGGCTAATGGCCCGGAATTCATCCAGCGTAAGTCATTGGCAATTTTCATTAGCGTTGTGGCGAGTGTGTTGAGCTGGCCACTCATCTCAACCGCGCTGTCCTGGGTTGCTAAACCTACAAATTTATTAGTCATCGAGGTAAAGGTAATACCGGTTTCAGAATATAAAACATCGGCCACACGTTGGCCAAAATCTTTATGGCAGTTAATCCCGGTGCCAACGGCCGTACCGCCCTGAGGGATTGCGTGTAGTCGTTCCAGACTATCTTCTATTCGATTTATACAAGTACTGACCTGTGCTGACCAGGCTGCAATTTCTTGTCCCATGGTAACGGGCATGGCATCCATTAAATGAGTGCGGCCGGTTTTGACGATGTGTTCAAGTTGTTGAGCCTTTGACTCGAGGGTTTCAGTTAAATAGCGTAAGGCTGGTAATAACTGTTCAGAAATTTCGATAGTGGCGCTCACATGGATGGTCGTTGGAATAACATCGTTTGAGCTCTGGCTCATATTAACGTGATCGTTGGGATGAATTTCTATGCCCGAATCGCGAGTTGCTGCGGTTGCAATCACTTCGTTAGCATTCATATTGGTGCTGGTGCCCGAGCCGGTTTGGAAAATATCGATAGGGAACTGATCATCATAGAGGCCATCGGCGACATCATCTGCGGTGTGTTGAATGGCCCGGAAAATGTCTTCATCCATTAGGCCAAGTTTATAGTTAGCGGCAGCGCAGGCATGTTTAACCAGTCCTAACGCATGGATAAAAGCTTTAGGCATGGGCTGGCCGCTAATAGGGAAATTATCAACGGCTCGCTGGGTTTGCGCCCCGTAAAGAGCATCCGCAGGGACTTCAAGTTTGCCCATGCTGTCGCTTACCGTTTTTGTTTTATTAGCCATTTAATTGATGTCCTATTTCCAGTTTTTGCCAGCTATATATTTTTTCTTCGACCACTCGCCAGTTATCATCCTGTTCCCGTTCAAGCAGAATATCTTTATGGATAATATAAGCGTTACCTTCGGTGGCTATCATTTGTTCTTCGACTTCAAATCCTAAACGTCGCAGTTGATCGTTTTTTATTCGGATAATTTTATATTTCAGACCGTAGAGTCGATCGTGTAAAAATTCATTATGACGGCGATATAACCACTGTTGATAATTGAGCGACTTGATTCCGGGAATGCCGTAAACATGTACATGTTTGGAAATCAGACGCATGTGTGCGTTGATATCCTTATTTTTGACGGAGTCGCTGACTGCATTCAGCCAGTCTTCTGCTATGTGGAGAGCCATGCTCATATAATCGTTCATTTATTATTTTTCTTGATGTTATTTTCTGCTTATTTTGCCGAGGTGTGAAGCAGTAACATTTATACTATTATATACGCCTTGTGGTCAGATGGCGAAAACAGGGAAACGTATTAACTATCTGATATGTTTATAATGACTGATAAGTGATCGAGTTAGCCTCAAGGCAAGTCCTGGGTAATAAAAAGTCGACTATAGGAGGCTTTTACGAGCTTAATTTTACCTGTGCAAAGATCAGGCTAAGTCATTAATTTTTAAGGTAAAGCATCAAAGCAGAGAATAGAAATCGACGGCTACTAAGGAAATCAATTTTTATCATTGTGACGAAAATCCGTACCTTTCGAGAAAATATAAAACGAACCCTGGCAGCTTTTCCTTTTAAGGCTGTTCAGAGCTTGAGTAAGGCTTTCAAACCTATCGCCATTTAAAAGACACTCTATCAGTCTGTCTGAGGCAAGCTAAATTTTTTTCATCTTGTGGCTTAGGACTAAGGTTAGTCGTTATAAGATTATTTCACGATTGTAAGTTATTGAAAAATAAGTTTATATATTCTAGCAAGTAAAAATACGTGCTTAAAATACTGCGAGATTGAAGTTGCAGCCAGTTTCCCGGCTGGTCAGGTTGTTTGTTGCTGTACATTTTGTAGTTTTGGGCTATATTTAGTAAGCGAAAAAATTATTTGATTGCTGTAAGTATATGAAAAATAAGTTTATATTTTTATGCGTGTAAAAATACTTGCTTTTATATGGTGAAGTATTAAAGTGGCAGACAAATATTTAAAGTACTAGATGAAGTCGATTATCTAATTACCTGCACTGGAAATAGAAAAGAGTAGTCAGGTGCCAGATAAGAAACGGGTTAAGCTATCAACATGGTAGGCACCATGTGGAGAATAAGCGGAGAAGAGTATGTCTACACCGAGTCATGATCTGGATATTGATCAACAGGAAACCCTCGAATGGTTGGATGCTATAGAAGGGGTGCTGCAAGCGGATGGCGCAGATCGCGCACATTTTCTATTGGAGCAAATGATCGATAAGCTACGTCGATCGGGTGCAAATCTAGCGCATAGCTCAAATACAGCTTACGTCAATACGATTCCTACTCATCTGCAACCGAATATGCCGGGTGACAGAAGTATCGAGCGTCGTATTGGGGCTTTGATCCGCTGGAATGCAGCTGCCATGGTGGTTAAGGCAAATCGTAAGGCATCAGAGTTGGGGGGGCATATTGCCAGCTTTGCGTCAGCCGCAACTTTATATGATGTGGGCTTTAACCATTTCTGGCGCGCGCCACATCATAAGCATGGTGGGGATCTTGTTTTCTTCCAGGGTCACTCTGCACCGGGCATGTACTCTCGAGCTTTTCTTGAAGGTCGCTTAACTGAAGAGCAACTGGATAATTTCCGTCAGGAAGTCGATGGCAATGGTTTATCATCGTATCCACATCCCTGGCTAATGCCGGACTTCTGGCAGTTCCCAACAGTATCGATGGGCCTGGGTCCTATTTCGGCGATTTACCAGGCACGTTTTATGAAGTATCTGCAAGATCGTGGTTTGGCTGATACCCGTGATCGAGATGTATGGTGCTTTCTGGGTGATGGAGAAACGGATGAGCCTGAATCATTGGGCGCTATTTCATTAGCATCACGCGAAAAATTAGATAACCTGACCTTTGTTATTAACTGTAACTTACAGCGTTTAGATGGCCCTGTGCGGGGTAATGGCAAAATTGTTCAGGAACTCGAAGCCGTATTCCGCGGTGCGGGCTGGAAAGTGATTAAAGTACTGTGGGGCAGTTACTGGGATCCATTGCTAGCCAAGGATACGAATGGTTTGCTCCAGAAACGTATGCTTGAAGCAGTCGATGGGGATTTTATGAACTACAAATCCAAAGATGGTGCGTATGTACGTGAACACTTCTTTGGTAAATACCCTGAATTAAAAGCCATGGTAGCGGATATGTCGGATGATGATATCTGGCGCTTAAACCGTGGTGGTCATGATCCATTCAAAGTGTATGCAGCTTATGCCGAAGCGGCGAAGCGCGATGGTCAGCCGACTGTTATTCTGGCGCACAGCGTTAAAGGCTACGGTATGGGTGCAGCAGGTGAGGGACAGATGCGCACTCACTCACAGAAGAAACTCGATGAAGATGAAATGATTGCCTACAAGAATCGTTTCAATATTCCGATTTCTGACGAGCAAGCGGCGAAATGTGAATATTTTCACCCGGATGAAAACTCAGAAGAGATGAAATACCTGAAAGCGCAACGTGAAAAACTCGGTGGCCCAATGCCAACCCGTACCCGTTTCGCGGCTCCACTTGAAGTCCCCGATCTTTCTGTCTTCGAACCTATCACAAAAGGTTCAGGGGATCGTGAAATGTCGACTACGATGGCCTTTGTTCGCTTACTGACCTTAATTACTCGTGATAAAAAAATGGGTAAATATGTCGTACCGATTGTGCCAGATGAAGCACGTACTTTCGGCATGGAAGGCATGTTCCGTCAACTTGGTATTTATTCTTCTGTCGGTCAGTTGTATACGCCTCAAGATAAAGAACAGGTAATGTTTTACAAGGAAGATAAGTCGGGTCAGATTTTAGAGGAAGGTATAAACGAAGCCGGGGCGATGTCATCCTGGGTTGCTGCGGCTACTGCATACAGTACTCATGGTGTAAATATGGTGCCGTTTTATATTTACTATTCTATGTTTGGTTTCCAGCGTATTGGTGATCTTGCATGGATGGCCGGCGACATGCAAGCACGTGGTTTCTTACTCGGTGGTACTGCTGGTAGAACAACGTTGGCCGGTGAAGGCTTACAACATCAGGATGGTCATAGTTTTATGGTGTCTGGTACCATTCCTAACTGTGTATCTTATGATCCAACCTTTGCTTACGAACTGGCAGTCATTATTCATGATGGTATGCGTCGTATGTATCAGAACCAGGAAAATGTGTTCTATTACATCGCGGTGATGAATGAAAATTACCAACAGCCTGCAATGCCAAAAGGCGTTGAAGAAGGTATTATTAAAGGTATGTATCTGCTGCAGGGGGGGGGTAAGCGCCGTAAGAAAGTACAGTTAATGGGTTCGGGTACGATTTTGCGTGAAGTAATAGCAGCAGCTGAACTATTAGATAAAGATTGGTCAATCGATGCGGATATCTGGAGTGTAACCAGCTTTAATGAACTGAAGCGAGAAGCCGTTGATGTTGATCGCTGGAATATGTTGCATCCACTCGAAGATAAGAAAGTGAGTTACATAGAAAAATGTTTGAAAGATAAACGTGGTCCAGTGATAGCCGCGACAGACTATATTCGTAACTACTCTGATCAGATTCGTAAATGGGTACCTGTCAGTTACACAACATTAGGGACAGATGGTTTTGGTCGTTCGGATACGCGCGCGCAATTACGTAAACATTTTGAAGTGAACGCACAATATGTAGCCATTGCTGCGCTAATGGCACTGGCTGATGAAGGCCAGTTCCCGGCGGGCAAAGTGCAGGAAGCGATTGAGAAATACGGTATCGATCCCGAAAAGATGAATCCTGCTTTGGCATAAAATATAGAGTAACTACTCCCTCTCCTTTGTTATGGAGGAGGGTTTAATTTGATAATCCCCCCTCCCTTAACGGGTGAGGGTGAGGGTGAAAAAGACATCCCTCACCCTAACCTTCCCTCGAAATGGGGGAGGGCGTTTAAAAAAATAAAGGTTCCCCCTCCCTTTATGGGAGGGGGTGAGGGGGAGGGTGAAAAAGACATCCCTCACCCTAACCTTCCCTCGAAATGAGGGAGGGCGTTTTAAAAGTAAAGGTTCCCCCTCCCTTTATGGGAGGGGGTGAGGGGGAGGGTGAAAAAGACATCCCTCACCCTAACCTCCCCCCCGAAACGGGGGAGGGCGTTTTAAAAGTAAATATTTCCTCCCCCGAAGTGGGGGAGGGAGATTAATTAGTTGGAGTGGAACCATGAGTAAAATGGTCGAAGTAAAAGTTCCTGACATTGGTGATTTCGATGAAGTTGAAATCATTGAGGTTCTTGTAGCCGTAGGTGATCATATTGCCGAAGAAGATTCATTAATTACGGTTGAATCAGACAAAGCGACGATGGAAATTCCAAGTAGCCATTCGGGCACAGTTAAAGAAGTAAAGGTTAATGTGGGCGATAAAATTTCAGAAGGTGGCCTGGTTGTTATACTTGAATCATCGGGTGCGGAAACTGGCGTATCAAAAGAAGCGCCAGCGAAACAAGAAGCAAAACCTGAAGCGCCTGCACCTGTCGTCGAACAACCAAAACCAGTTTCGGCTGTAGAGCCAACACCCGCCCCAGCACCCAAGGTAGAACATAAGCCTTCACCGACTGCCAATATTGATCCGGTCAGCTTTAAAAGTGCACATGCGTCACCGGCCGTACGCAAGTTTGCCCGTGAACTGGGTGTCGACTTAACAAAAGTTAGTGGAACGGGACGTAATGCTAGAATTGTACAGGAAGATGTTCAGTCCTTCGTTAAACAGGTAATGAAAACCGGTGGCGGCTCGGCTAGTGGTAGTGGTACGGGTACTGCTGCATTAGGCGTTGAGCCAATGCCAGAAGTTGATTTTAGCCAGTGGGGTGAAATTGAAACGAAACCGCTGAGCAAGATCAACAAACTTACAGGCAAATTTCTGCACCGTAACTGGGTAACGATCCCTCATGTTACACAGTTTGATGAAGCGGATATTACGTCACTGGAAGCATTCCGTAAGCAGTCAAATAAAGACTACGAAAAAGAAGGCGTTAAGTTCACCATGCTGTCTTTTATTATGAAAGCGGTTGCTGCGGGCTTGAAAAAATATCCTCGTTTTAATTCATCGCTGGATTCAACTGGCGAAAATTTAATTATGAAAAACTACTTCCATATTGGCATCGCAGTGGATACCCCTGATGGTTTGGTTGTACCTGTTGTTCGCGATGTCGATAAAAAATCATTAGTCGATATTTCTATCGAGTTACGAGAAATCTCAGGTAAAGCACGTGAGAAAAAACTCATGCCATCGGATATGCAAGGTGGTTGTATGTCGATTTCAAGTTTAGGTGGTATTGGCGGTACTAAATTTACACCGATAGTGAACGCGCCAGAGGTCGCTATTTTGGGCGTGTCGAAAGCGGAGATGAAACCAGTATGGAATGGTTCAGAATTTGAACCAAAGCTAATGTGTCCACTCTCTTTATCGTATGACCATCGTGTCATTGATGGTGCAGATGGTGCTCGTTTTGTTACATATATTAGTCACCTGTTAGCGGATGCACGACGGTTGTTATTGTAGTTGATTTAATATCTCGATCTTTATGATAAGGGTCTAGGCTTAATTCATCTTCCCTTAATGGGAGGGGCTAATTCGATAATCCCCCTCCCTTAACGGGAGGGGGTAGGGGGAGGGTGAAAAAGACATCCCCCACCCCAACCCTCCCCCGAAATGGGGGAGGGCGTTTAAAAAATAAAGGTTCCCCCTCCCTTGTGATGGGAGGGGCTAATTCGATAATCCCCCTCCCTTAACGGGAGGGGGTGAGGGGGAGGGTGAAAAAGACATCCCCCATCCCAGCTCTCCCCTGAAATGGGGGGGAGAATAAAAATCCACGGAAGGATTTTATGAATAAAAAGTTAAAAGAAAGGTCACGTGACCTTAGAAAAAATCTTACAGATGCTGAACAAAAGCTTTGGCATATGCTAAGAAATAAACAAATAAATGATCACAAATTTCGCAGGCAATTTGTGTTAGGAAATTACATTGTTGATTTTATTTGTTTAGACAAACGTTTAATTGTTGAAGTTGATGGTGGGCAACATATGGATAATGTTGACTACGATTTACTACGTGATGAATGGTTGAAAAGTCAGAATTTTAAAGTATTAAGGTTTTGGAATAATCAGGTGTTGAACGAAATCGATTCAGTACTTGAGGTTATTGTAAAAAATTTAAAGTAAATCGATAACCCCCCTTCCTTGATGGGAGGGGCTAATTCGATAATCCCCCTCCCTTGATGGGAGGGGGTGAGGAGGAGGGTGAAAAAGCCTTTCCCCATCCCAGCTCTCCCCCAAAGTGGGGGGGAGGGAGTTTAATTAGTTGGAGTGTTTTTATGAGCACAATAGAAGTTCATGTTCCTGATATCGGTGACTTTGATTCAGTAGAAGTGATAGAAGTACTGGTTAAGGCCGGTGATCAAATTGCAGAAGAAGATTCGCTCATCACCGTCGAGTCAGACAAGGCAACGATGGAAATTCCATCACCGGTTAGTGGTATTGTTCAGTCGTTTGTTATTTCTGTAGGTGATACCGTCTCACAAGGTACATTACTTTGTACCGTTGTTGTTACTGGCGAAAATCAAGCTGAAGCTGATGCAGCAGCTGGATCTGCATCGGTTGAAGATAAACCTGAAGCAGTTACAGAAGCCTCTAAAGAGGACGTGCCTGCTCCTGTCGCCGAAGCACCAAAAGCAGCCGCCTATTCAGGTGATGTTGATGTTGAAGCGGAAGTGGTTGTACTAGGTTCGGGCCCCGGTGGTTATACCGCGGCTTTCCGCGCTGCAGACTTAGGCAAAGAAGTTATCTTAATTGAAAAAGAAGATGTGCTCGGCGGTGTTTGTTTAAACGTTGGTTGTATTCCTTCTAAAGCATTATTACATGTTGCTGAAGTTGTGAGTGAAGTACCTGAATTAGAAGAAGCGGGTATAAAATTTACCAAGCCTAAGATCGATACCGATAAACTTCGTGCACATAAAGACGGTGTTATCGGTAAGTTAACCGGTGGTCTTAAACAAATGGCCAGGCAACGTAAAGTTAAAACGGTACATGGTTACGGTAAGTTTACCTCTGCAAATACAATCGAAGTTGAAGTGGCTGACGGAACTAAAACGATAGTCGGTTTTGAAAACTGTATTATTGCAGCCGGCTCATCCGTAACAAAACTCCCCTTTATTCCATGGGAAGATGAGCGCGTATGGGATTCAACTGATGCGTTAGAACTGCACAACATTCCAAAACGTTTACTCGTTGTCGGCGGTGGTATTATTGGTTTGGAAATGGCAACCGTTTACTCAGCATTGGGTACTAATGTCACCGTTGTTGAATTGGGCGCAGGTTTAATGCCAGGTGCAGACCGCGACCTCATTCGTCTATTCGAAAGGGTCTTGAAAAAGCGTTACGAAAATATCTATACCAGTACCAAAGTTACCGAATTAACACCAACCAAGAAAGGTATCGTGTGTAAGTTTGAAGGCCCTGAAGGTAATAAAAAATCAAAAGTACCAGAAGAAGATATATTCGATAATGTATTAGTGGCAATCGGTCGTTCACCGAATGGTAAATTAATTGATGCCGAAAAGGCCGGTGTGATGGTAAACGAGCAAGGTTTTATTCCTGTGGATAACCAGATGCGTACCAATGTTAACAATATTTTTGCGATTGGTGATGTCGTTGGTCAACCAATGCTGGCACATAAAGCAACACATGAAGCAAAAGTAGCCGCAGAAGTTATCTCTGGTATGAAACGTTTTTTTGATGCACGGGTTATTCCTTCAGTCGCTTACACCAATCCAGAAGTCGCCTGGGTAGGTAAAACAGAAGATCAGTTAAAAGAAGAAGGCGTAGAGTATGAGAAGGGTGCATTCCCATGGGCGGCAAGTGGACGAGCCCTATCAGTTGGTGCAACCACCGGTATGACCAAAGTACTTTATGATACAAAAACACATCGCATGATTGGTGCAGGTATCCTGGGCAAGAATGCCGGTGAGTTAATTGCCGAAGCAGCACTGGCTATTGAAATGGGTGCAGAGGTGGATGATGTCGGTATGACCATTCATCCACATCCCACTTTGTCAGAAACACTTAACTTTGCAACTGAGGTTGCAGAAGGTACTTGTACTGATATTTATATGCCGAAGAAGAAAAAGTAATTATTCTTAACAAAAATGTAGCCCGGACTTTAGTCTGACATATAAAAAGGGAGCCTTAGGCTCCCTTTTTGTTGTGGTACTGTGTAGTTTCTGACATAAGAGAATAGTTATATCGGAAAGTAATATAGTATTTGATTTTGACCTTTCCCCTGTAACTACACCAGCCATTGATAGAGTTTCTATCATTATGCCGCCTTCTTTGCATATTGAGAAGGTGATAAATAATTCAATGAACTATGCGGTCTTATATGATTGTAATGATTGCGCCATTGTTCAATGATTTTTGTTGCTTCAGTTAAACTTGAAAACCAGTGCTGATTTAAACAGGCACTCCTGAATTTACCATTGAAGGATT